>OJIL01000191.1_pt1 | contig 11612 bp, 9 predicted proteins | sample 1595731 | NCBI WGS metagenome assembly OJIL01 (sample SAMN05416787, study PRJEB24817) | seawater metagenome | isolation source: Sea water | place: Canada:Atlantic | collected 2013-11
ACGAGATGAGATTCGTGACTGGAGTTCAGACGTGTGCTCTTCCGATCTGGAGAGCAGACCATGAAAGTTAACGAGCTTGCTAAGCGAGGCGGTGTCACCGCCGAAACCGTGCGCCATTATGCTCGTGAACAGCTACTCGCCCCAAAGCGACATCCCGATAACGGCTATCAACTCTTTTCGGATACCGACTTAGAGCGGCTGCGCTTTATTCAGCGGGCACGCAAGCTGGGGTTTAGCGTGGCCGAGATTCGCGACATTCTTGGGCACGCCGACCAAGGCGACTCCCCCTGCCCCTTGGTGCGTGACCTGCTTGCCAGTCGGCTGCCTCAAATCCGGGCACGCATCGCCGAACTCGAAGCACTGGCCGAGCGTATGGAGCATGCCCTAGAGAGCTGGCAACACATGCCCGATGGCACGCCTGATGGGCATAGTGTATGCCGCTTAATCGAAAGCTTTCCTGAATCACCGTCTACCAAGGAGACCTCATGAGCGACTCCTCTGGCCGTCACACTCCCTTTTCAATAAGCCCCGGCGCTGCTGTGCGAACCATTCCAGGCATGAGCTGCCAAGGCTGCGTAAAACGCATGCGTGAGGCTATTCAACACCTCGACCCAAGTGCCGAGGTAACCGGCACGCCTGATGAAAAACGCCTTGAAGTGGTTACTCGCTTGACGGATGTTGATCTCGATCAGGGATTAAGCGATGCGGGCTACCCGCCCGCCAAAACGGCTGCAGATGAAACGGCCCGTGGCAAAGCGAGCCAGAGTGAAGAGACGGTGGCACCTGCCCCAGCCCCTGAAAAAACCGCCGGCACCCATTCCCATGCTCAAGGACAAGGCAAGATGCAGCGACTGGCCATTAGCGGGATGACCTGTGCCAGCTGCGTTAAAAGCGTTCAGAAAGCGCTTGAGCATACCGCGGGCGTTGATACCGCCAGCGTGAATTTTGGTAGCCACGCCGCCCAGGTATTTGGCAGTGCTCATACCCAGGCACTGATCGCCGCTGTGGAATCAGTGGGCTATGGTGCAGAGCCGATTGTGGATATGCGCGAAGCGGAACGCGCGCGCAGTGAACAGGAAGCCAAGACCTACCAAAAACGGCTGCGCGGCAGTGCCATCTCGTTGGCATTGGCGATTCCTCTCATGGTGAGCATGCTGTTTTTCCACCCTCACCCGGTGGGGCTAGGACGTCTCTATTGGCTGATCATTGGTTTATTAACGCTGGGCATCATGGCCTTTCCTGGGCGCCACTTTTTCGTTAACGCCTGGAAGAGCGTTAAACACCACCAAGCCAATATGGATACGCTTGTCGCGATGGGTACCGGCACCGCTTGGCTTTATTCCATGGTGGTCGTGCTGTTCGCACCGTGGCTGCCGGAAGTCGCTCAAGGCATCTATTTTGAAGCCTCGGCCATGGTGATCGGGCTGATTCTACTCGGTAATGCCATGGAGCTGCGCGCTCGTGGCCGCACCAGCAATGCCCTAAAGCGCTTGCTTGATTTGCAAAGCCGAACCGCACGGGTGATTCGCGACGGTCATGAGCAGGAGATTGAGATCGATGCCGTGCAAACGGGCGATCACATTCGAGTGCGGCCCGGTGAACGACTGCCCGTGGATGGTCAGGTGACCGAAGGCGAAAGCCATATCGACGAGTCGATGCTCACCGGCGAGCCGGTACCGGTAGCAAAGCGCGAAGGGGATGACGTCAGCGCTGGTACGGTGAATGGCCGTGGCGGGCTGGTCTATCAAGCAACGCGCGTTGGCGCTGATACTCGGCTGGGCCAGATTACCGAACAGGTGGCGAGCGCTCAAAATTCGCGCCCACCGATTGGCGAGCTCGCCGATCAGGTCTCCAGCGTTTTTGTGCCTGCGGTAATGATCATTGCTGTATTGACGGCCCTGGCGTGGTTCAACCTAGGGCCCGCCCCCCAGGTGATCCATATGCTGGTCACGGCGACCACCGTGCTGATCATTGCCTGCCCCTGCGCGCTGGGTCTGGCGACGCCAATCTCGACCATGATTGGCGTTGGCAAAGCGGCAGAGCATGGGGTGCTTGTGCGCAGCGGCGAAGCGCTGCAAACCGCCAGCAAGCTAACCACGCTGGTGGTCGATAAGACCGGCACGCTCACCCAGGGCACGCCCAGCGTTACCGATGTGCAGATGTTTGATATTGAGCAAGCCACCGCGCTGGAATGGGTGCACGCGCTTGAGCGCAGCTCCGAGCACCCGCTGGCAGCAGCGTTAATGAACTACGCAGATGAACACAATGCACCTCCTGCCGAGGTTAATGGTTTCGACAGCGTGACCGGTGGTGGAGTAAAAGCCCAAACCGCCGACGGCAAAGCACTGCTGCTGGGCAATGCGCGTCTGTTAAGCGAGGCGGGGGTGGATCTCAAAGCGGGTGCAGAGCAGGCCCGCGCTCTGGAGAAACAGGCCCGCACACTGGTGTACCTAGCGGTGGATGACAAGCTGGCCGCGCTGTTTGGCATCAGCGACCCGCTTCGCCACGATACCGTGGCCGCGATCAAGCGCCTGCAAAAAGACGGCTTAACCATCGTGATGTTAACCGGGGATAACGAGCACACCGCCAAAGCCATTGCTAAGGAAGTGGGCATAGATGAGTTTCGCGCAGGCCTGTTGCCTGAAGACAAGCATGCCGAGATCGAGCGCCGTCAACAGGCGGGAGAAATTGTCGGCATGGTGGGCGATGGCATCAATGATGCCCCAGCGCTGGCCCGAGCGAACGTAGGCTTTGCGATTGGCCAAGGCACCGATGTGGCCATTGAGAGCGCGGGCATCACGCTAATGCGCGGCTCACTGCACGGCGTGGCATCAGCGATAGAGATCAGCCGTGCCACGCTGCGCAATATCAAACAGAATCTGGTGGGCGCCTTTGGCTACAACCTCTTGTGTATTCCCATCGCGGCGGGGGTGCTTTACCCGATCACCGGCATGCTGCTTTCTCCGATGATAGCGGGCGCTGCCATGTCACTCTCTTCCATTACCGTGGTGAGTAACGCCAACCGCTTGCGGCTATGGAAAGCCAGCCAGGAGAACGCCTCATGAGTTTACTGATCAACTTGGCAGGGCTGGGGCTTATCGCGCTAATAGTGTGGTGGTTCTGGCTTAGCTAAGAAACCGCTGATTCACTATTGCGCTTGGCCATACGGCGTTAAAAATCATCTCAAAATGCTCATTTACAACCCGTAAACTCCGCTTTTTCGTTGATTTTTGCCTTGTCTGGCCTGCGCTCATAACGTTAATCAGAGGTTCCTTAAACGTTTTTAGCTCACCCCAATATAGCGCCCGGGCTTATGGTTCAGGGCGATAATCAGGTTGAGAGTCAGCGCCCCTAGTACCGAATACCCCACACGATCCAGCGGTAGTTGGGTTAGCGCAATTAGCAGGATAACGCCATCAATCGCCAGTTGAACGTAGCCTGCACGAAAGCCGTGTTTATCCTGCAAGTAGAGCGCGAGAATATTGATACCGCCCAGGCTCGTGCGATGGCGAAATAGCATCAGCATACCGATGCCCATCAGCGCGCCGCCCATTAACGCAGCATAGATTGAGGGCACGCTGGCAAACTGCACCCAGCCTTGGGTTAGCTCCGAAAACAGCGAGACCAGTCCGATGGCGGCAAACGTGCGCAGGGTAAAACTCCAGCCCATGCGTTTAACCGCCAAATAGTAAAACGGCAGATTGATAGCGAAGAAATACACCCCAAACCCCCAGCCGGTAAGACTACTGGTCATGTAGCTTAACAGCAGCGCCAAGCCTGCCGTACTACCGGTCAGCAGCACCGCATGGGTGTAGAAAGTCACCCCCAGCGCGACAAAGAAGGTGCCAAGCAGCATCGCCATCACATCTTCATAGGGACGATGTTGATCCTTGGGTAAATCTTCAACACGCATGGAAGCGTCCTTACTTAGGCTGTTGGGGTTGTTAAGTAGTTAGTTTAGATAGCGCTGGCATGCTCGACCATCAGTTGGAGCGTCTCACGACCGCGCCAGCGGTTACGGTTGAGCTTATAGGCGCAGTGCAGCGTATCGCCTACGTTAAACCCAGGCAGCTCACCGGGCGTTAAAGCACGAAACCAGATCGCTTTACAGGTCACCGGGCCCGTGGAAAGCTCCAGCATCAGGTGCGCGCCGTCAGCTCCCACCGGGCGTAGCGCCTCAACAATAAAGCTTCCTTCAAACAGCGGCGGGTCAAACTCTCGACCATAGGGCCCAAGCATCTCGATCTCTTGCAAGGTGGTCAGCGAAAGCTGCGCTGTTGAAAGTTCGCCATCGGTCCATAGTCGCGGATAGAGCGTTCGCCCCTCCAGTTGCTCGCCTACCGCCTGGAGAAAGGCCGCTTTAAAGGAGTCAAGTTGCTCTCGCGGCACGCCCACTCCTGCCGCACCACTATGGCCGCCAAAGCGTGGCAACGACTGGGGCGCAAGCTCAAAGGTACGCTGAAGGGCATCGCGCAGGTGCAGCCCGTCGATCGAGCGTCCCGACCCTGTCAACATGCCGGGGGCTGCCGCTTGGGTGAGCACCAGTGCCGGTCGACCATAAGCCTGTACCAACCGCGACGCGACAATACCCTGCACGCCGGGGTGACCATCCTCCAGCAACACCACCACCGCGGGTTCATCGGCTCTCAGGGCGCTCGCCGCCAAGGTGCGCGCCTCGGCAGCCATATCCGCCTCAATGGCTTTGCGCGACTGATTATCCTGGTCCAGTACATCGAGCTGACGATTGGCGACGCCATCGTTCTCGGCCAGCATAAAGTGCAGCGCTGCGTAGGGGTCATCCAGCCGTGAGCGGGCATTGATCCGCGGGCCCATCTGAAACGCTAACGTCTCGGCGTTGAAGGGCACGCTGTCAGCACCTAGCCTGGTGGCCATGGCGCGCCAGCAGGCGGCGTCCATACGATTGATCAGCGTTAACCCATGATTAACTACCGCGCGGTTGGCGGGGCTACCGCCCAAGGAGACGCAATCCGCGACCGTTCCCAGCGCGACGTAAGAGAGCCAGGGTGACAGCTTGGGCGTTGATTCCGATAGCGCCCCCCACTCGATCAGCACACTGCGGGCAAGCGACATCAATAGCCACGCCACCATGCAGCCAGCGATGGTTTTGTCGGGGTAGTCGCAATCAACTCGGGTAGGATTAACGCAGGCAAATGCTGAGCTTGGCGGCCCCTCCACCGGCAGCGCGTGGTGGTCGCTGACCACCACATCGATACCCGCCGCTTTCAAGCGCGCAATGCGCGGTTCATCGGAGCTGCCGCAGTCGGCGGTAATCACCAGAGTAGGAAACGGCTTCTGCGCCAGGGTGCGCTCTACCAGCGGCAAGCTAATCCCGTAGCCGTCGTGAATGCGATGGCCGATCAGGCTGTGCAGCTTGCCCTCTGGCACCCCGAACAGCTCCACTAACGTGCGCCGGATCACCACATGGGAGGTAATCCCGTCCACATCGTAGTCGGTGAGAATGCCGATCGTCTCGCCTTCGGCAACCGCCTGGGCGATCCGCTCGGCGGCGCGCCGTCCATCAGCAAGCTTCTCCGGATGCACCAGATATCGCAGGCTAGGCGTTACCAGGGGTGCCAGCTCGCCGTGATAGCCGGGCAAACGAGAGGCCAAGAGCCGCGCCTGAAGCTCGCTTAAGCCTTCAGCCTGGGCACGGGCGTAAAGCGCCTCATCCACGGGACGAGGCTCTAAACGTGGCTCAGTCTTGCTAAACGAAAGCGTACTAGCAGTCAGCGTGTGATGGGGTAGCTCTGCCATCAATGTGTTAACGCCGGTGTTCCGCAACATACTGCTGCACGGCGCTAAGCTCGGCGGGCAGCACGGTGTATCGCTCTTCGCGCTCGATCAAATCTTCCATATGCGGCGGTAGCGGTACGCCTGGAAACCCTGCTTTGACGACCGCTTCCGCAAACTTAGCCGGATGGGCCGTTGCCAGGGTAATCATCGGTGTTGATTGATCAGCACGGGCGCGCTCGGCAGCACGATAACCGGTCGCGGTGTGCGGGTCGAGCATTTCACCGGTGCGCTTATGGGCGTCGCGGATTACTTCCAGAATCGTTGTATCATCCACGCTGTAGCTTGCAAACTTCTCGCGCAGCTTGGCCAGCGGGGCATCGGCCAGGGCCGTTGGCTCACTCTGGAAGCGCTCCAGCAGCGCCGCCACGGCCAAACCATCACGATCATAAGCATCAAACAGCAGCCGCTCGAAGTTAGACGACACCACTATATCCATGGAAGGCGCGAGCGTTGCCGCCAGCTCCTTTTTGGAGAAGTCGTTAGCGGCCAGCGTACGGTGCAGAATATCGTTGGCGTTGGTAGCGATGATGAACTGCTTCACCGGCAGACCCATTTTGTAGGCCATATAGCCCGCAAACACGTTGCCGAAGTTGGCGGACGGTACACAGAAGCTCACTTCACGATGGGGCGCGCCCAGCGCGACGCCTGAGGCGATGTAGTAAACGATCTGCGCCATGATGCGCGCCCAGTTGATCGAATTCACTGCCACCAGGCGCGTACCGTTCAAGAACGTTTGGTCGGCAAAGCTTGCCTTGACCATCGCCTGGGCGTCGTCGAAATTACCCTCGATGGCAATATTGAAGACGTTATTAGCCAGCACCGAGGTCATTTGACGGCGCTGCACTTCCGAGACCCGGTTGTGCGGATGCAGGATAAAAATATCCAGGTTGTCGCAGTGGCGACAGCCTTCTATCGCTGCAGAGCCAGTATCACCCGAGGTCGCGCCCATGATCACCGCGCGCTCGCCGCGCTTTTTCAGGAAGTGATCCAGCAAGCGGCCTAACAGTTGAAGCGCCACATCTTTAAACGCGAGCGTCGGCCCATGAAACTGCTCTAGCAGGAAGTGATTGGCATCTAGCTGCTTAAGCGGCACGACCGCATCGTGATTGAACGTCGCGTAGGCTTCGGTAACGATACTGCGGAACGTCGCATCATCGATCTCGCCATTGACGAACGGCTTCATCACTCGAAAGGCGATCTCGGCGTAGGAGAGCCCGGCCATCTCGGCGAGCTCTTCACGGGAAAACTCAGGCAGCGTTTCCGGCACATACAATCCGCCGTCGCTGGCCATGCCGGTAAGCACGACTTCTTCAAATGAGAGCGCGGGCGCCTGCCCACGCGTACTGATATAACGCATTTGGGCTTACTCCCCTTCGTCCAGGCTTTCCACGCGAATACGCGTTAACGGCCCAGCGATATCGGCCATGGATTCGATTTCACGAATCGCATCGTTCATTTGCTTCTCTTTGGTCCGGTGCGTCAGCAGAATGATGGGGACCAGCTCACCTTCGGTCGCCTCTTTCTGAATCAGCGCTTCGATAGAAATGCCCTGCTCGGCCAGAATCGTGGCCACTCGCGCCAGTACGCCGGGCCGATCTACCGCCAACAGACGCAGGTAGTAGGCGGTGGTAATGTCTTCCATCGGCATGATGGGCAGCTGGCTGACATCTTCATCGATGCCGCTGAATGCCAGATAAGGCACGCGGTAGTGGTGATCGGTAGAGATATCCCGCGCCACGTCGAGCAGATCGGCGACCACCGCGGAGGCTGTCGGCTCAGCGCCTGCGCCTGCGCCGTAGTAAAGCGTCGGCCCAACGGCATCGCCCATGATCGCAATGGCGTTTTTCACGCCGTGAACATTAGCCAACAAGCGCTCTTTGGGAATCAGCGTGGGGTGTACCCGCAGCTCTAGCCCCTGATCGGTGCGCTTGGAGATCCCAAGGTGTTTGATCACATAGCCGAGATTATCGGCCTGCTCGACATCTTCTGCGGTAATCCGTGAAATGCCTTCGGTGAAGGCTTTCTCGAACTGCAGCGGTACGCCGTAGGCAATCGAGGCCAAAATCGTTAGCTTGTGCGCGGCGTCGATGCCTTCCACATCAAAGGTGGGATCGGATTCGGCGTAGCCCAGCGCCTGCGCTTCTGCGAGCACGTCTTCAAAGGCACGGCCTTCATCGCGCATATGGGTAAGAATGTAGTTACCGGTGCCGTTGATGATGCCCGCCACCCACTCAATGCGGTTGGCGCCCAGGCCCTCGCGCAGCGATTTGATGACCGGAATACCGCCCGCCACCGCGGCTTCAAACGCCACGATAACGCCCTTCTCATGGGCGGCCTTGAAGATTTCATTGCCGTGTACCGCAATCAACGCTTTGTTGGCGGTGACGACGTGCTTGCCATTGGCAATGGCCGTCAGCACCAGTTCGCGGGCGATATCGTAACCGCCGATTAGCTCCACCAGCACATCGACATTGGGATTGGTGGCGACGTCAAACACATCAGAGGTCGCATTGATGCCGGTAATATCGCAGTCAGGATGAATACTGCGATGAGCAACCTGCTCAATCACAATAGGGCGGCCAGCGCGACGGGTAATATCGTCAGCGTTGCGGGTCAATACGTTGAAGGTGCCGCCACCGACAGTGCCTAAACCACAAATACCTACTCTTACCGGTTTCAAAATACTTCCCCTTTCGTGTCGTGCACCGGGTGGTGCGAGTCTCAAGACAGTCTCTCAGCGTTGTGTGCCGCCTTTTTTAGGCAGCACGCTAGTTTGTTTCAGTCATCATCCAAGCCTAACATGGCGGTGAGCCGTTCGGGGGGCACAAATCCCGGCACTAATTGCCCATCAGGCAAAATAATCGCTGGGGTACCCTGCACGCCCAAAGCTTTGCCAAGCTCATATTGACCGGCGACCGGGTTGTCGCAATCCGCGGCGCTGGCAATGGCGTCGCCCTCCTTGGCCTGATTCATCGCTTCGCTGCGGTTATCCGAGCACCATACCTGCTGGAGCGTGGTAGCCGCTTGACTTCCCATGCCAGCGCGCGGAAAGGCCAAGTAATGAACGGCAATGCCGCGCTCATTGAGTTCCGGAATGGTCTCGTGCAACCGCGCGCAGTAGGGGCAGGTGGGGTCGGTAAATACCGTGATGGTCGCTTTGGGTTCATCGGCCCCACGAAAGATGACGCGCTCACTGTCAGGGACGGCGGCCAACGCATCCGCACGTACTTGGTTCTGCTCTTGCTCGGTCAGATTAACCAACCCCTCAGGGGTATTTTCATAAAGGTCTCCAACCAAGAAATAGCTGCCATCCGCATTGGTGTAGAAGGATTCTCCACTCTCCAGCTGCACATGGTAGATACCGCTGATTGGCGTCTCTGCCACCGCTTCAACGGGCATCGCCTGACCATTAACGCTAAGGGATTCTGACAGGCGGTCTGTTACCTCATCAGCCTGAGCGGCAGCGGGTAGTAGGCTACCCGCGATCAGTAATGGAAGTACTAAAAAACGGCGTTGACGCATCATCAATTCAACCTCGTGGGTGATGTTCTGCATGTAAGCTCTCCAAGCGCGCTTGGGCCACATGGGTATAAATTTGAGTCGTCGATAAATCACTATGACCCAACAGCAGCTGTACGACCCGCAAATTGGCCCCATGATTCAATAAATGGGTCGCAAATGCATGGCGAAGCGTGTGTGGTGACAGTGGCCGGGTAATCCCTGCCGTGATGGCATGCACCTTAATACGATGCCAAAACGTCTGCCGAGTCATGGCTTTATCGCCCCGGCCGGGAAACAGCGCTGGGCGTGTAGGGTCGCTCATCAAGGCCAATCGCGCGGTCTCCATGTAGTGCGCAATCCAATCGGCGGCCTCTTCGCCCATGGGCACTAGGCGGTCTTTATCGCCTTTGCCACGCACTCGCACCACGTTTTGCCGCAGATTGACGGCATCGCCGGTCAACCCCACCAGCTCCGATACCCGCAGACCACAGGCGTAAAGCAGTTCCAGCATGGCGCGATCGCGCACGCCTAATGGCGTCGCCGTGTCGGGCGCCAGTAGCAGGCGCTCTACTTCGTCCTCTTCCAGCGTATTAGGCAAGCCAGGAATCACTCGCGGCAGCTTGATATCGGTGAGTGGGTCGCTCGCCACTTGATTATTTAAACGCCCCCAACGATAGAAACTACGCAATGTCGACAGCAGCCGGGCATTGCTACGCAGCTGATAGCCCTGCTCACGGCGGCTGGCAAACCATTCGCTGATGCGGGCTGGCGGAGGCGCCACCAGCGCTTCGCCGTGGCTTTCCAAATGCGCCTGCCAGGCGGTTAAGTCACGCCGGTAGGCGGCTAACGTATGGTCGCTGGCGCCCTGCTCAAGCCAAAGAGCATCTAAAAATGCATCGATAACGCTCATACGTCAGCAGTCTCCAGCCGTTTTGGGTAAGCGGCATAAACATGCATTTAGATAAAAAAACCCCGCCCCGCAAAGCGGTGACGGGGTCTTAGTATCTGGGCGCGACGCGTCAAAAGCACCACGCACGCCCACAGAAGAGTGGCGTTTAAGCCAGCTTTTCCTTGATACGTGCAGAACGACCGCTGCGCTCGCGCAGGTAGTAAAGCTTGGCTTGACGCACATCACCGCGACGCTTGACTTCGATCGAGTCAACCAGCGGGCTGTAGGTCTGGAAGGTACGCTCAACGCCAACGCCGTGTGAAATTTTACGCACGGTGAACGCGGAGTTCAGGCCACGGTTACGCTTACCGATGACCACACCTTCAAACGCCTGCAGACGCTCGCGAGTGCCTTCTTTTACTTTTACCTGAACGACAATGGTGTCGCCTGGGGCAAAGGCAGGAATTTCTTTGCCCATTTGCTCAGATTCGATCGCCTGGATCACTTTGCTTTTACTGCTCATCATCATACTCCTGAATAACGTGTTGGCTTGACCGCTCAATCATAGGTGGCGGAAGCCGTGATCCCGGCGCTCGAAACGAGCTACGCGGGAGTCGTTATGGGTGACACAGGTGCGTTGGCTATTATCTAAAAACGACTCGCCTTGTCCGCCCTGCACCGCCGCTCTGGTCTACTCAGTTCTCGCTGAAATAGTGGACAGAGCGTGTTCTTCGATAAACTCATTCAACAGCTTACGCTGTTCGGCATCTAACGTTCGCCCTTCCAGCAGGTCTGGGCGACGTTGCCATGTACGGCCGAGTGACTGCTTTAACCGCCAGCGCTTGATGGCTGCATGATTACCGCTTAGCAGCACATCTGGCACTTGGCGCCCGTCAATTATTTCCGGACGGGTGTAGTGCGGGCAGTCTAACAGACCGTCATTAAACGAGTCTTCGACAGCGGAATCCTGATGACCCAGCACGCCGGGAATCAGCCTTGCCGCTGCATCGATCAGCACCATTGCCGGCAGCTCACCGCCGCTCAGCACATAGTCGCCAATCGACCACTCTTCATCGATGTCACTTTCCACCACGCGTTCATCAATACCTTCATAGCGTCCTGCCACGACCACTAAAGGCCCGGCGGAAGCCAGTGCTTGAACGCCCTGCTGATCCAACTTTCGTCCTTGCGGCGAGAGATAGATCACCGTCGGCACTTGGCCGGTGGCTTTTTGTGCCCGCTCACGAGCCGCAAAAATCGCTGCGCGCAGGGTGTCGACTTTCATCAACATGCCGGGACCACCGCCATAGGGGCGATCATCGACACTTCGATGGCGGTCAGTGGCGTAATCCCGCGGATTCCAAAACTCCAGTGCGATACGCTGTTTCTCTACCGCTCGCCCGACCAC
>OJIL01000193.1_pt1 | contig 11546 bp, 9 predicted proteins | sample 1595731 | NCBI WGS metagenome assembly OJIL01 (sample SAMN05416787, study PRJEB24817) | seawater metagenome | isolation source: Sea water | place: Canada:Atlantic | collected 2013-11
TACGAGATGAGATTCGTGACTGGAGTTCAGACGTGTGCTCTTCCGATCTTTTCCCGCTGCCTGTAAATAGCGGGTTGCCGGTGAGGTTTCCTCCCTTCTGAGCCAATCGTGTGCCGGTTTCGTATCTGCACGCCGATCCTTACATACCAACCATCCGCATCCGGTTTTCCGGTCCCGCGGAACCAAGAGAGAGTGTGAGAGCGCTGTGAATAGCAAACGACCAGTAAATCTCGATCTCGGCAAGTTTCATTTTCCGCTGCCAGCCATCACGTCCATACTGCATCGCGTCAGTGGCATCATCATTTTTGTGGGTGTTGCTTTCATGTTGTACGGGCTTCAGCTTTCCCTTTCCGGGGAAGAGGGCTTCAGTCGGGTTAGTGGCTTGCTGGACAGCTTCCTTGCGAAGCTGATTACCTGGGGCATTCTGTCTGCCTTGCTGTACCACCTGGTTGCGGGTATCAAGCACCTGCTGATGGACATGGGCATCGGCGAAGAGCTGGAAAGTGGCCGGCTCGCGGCGAAAGCCACAGTCGTGATCTCCGTTATTCTCATCCTTCTGGCAGGAGTCTGGGTATGGTGAACAGCGTAACGAATCTCGGGCGCAGCGGTGTTTTCGACTGGATGATCCAGCGTGTTACCGCCTACGTACTTGCTCTGTATACAGTTTTTCTTTTCGGATTCATCCTGACCACTGACGTTAATTACGACAGCTGGTCGGCGCTTTTCGACCAGACCTGGTTCCGTATCTTTACCCTGCTTGCATTGCTCTCGATTGGCGCGCACGCCTGGGTGGGGCTCTGGACAGTGACAACGGATTACATCAAGGCGACCTTGCCGCGCTTCCTGGTACAGGCACTGTGTGGCCTGGCCATGTTCGTGTATTTGGTCTGGGGCATTCAGATTCTTTGGGGGCTTTAATTAATGGCTAACATCAAGACCATGTCTTATGACGCGATTGTTATCGGTGGCGGCGGTGCCGGTATGCGTGCCGCCCTGCAACTGACAGAATCTGGCGTCAATACCGCATGTATCACCAAGGTATTTCCGACCCGTTCCCACACTGTGTCTGCCCAAGGTGGTATTACCTGCGCGATCGCCAGCGCCGATCCCAATGATGACTGGCGCTGGCACATGTATGACACCGTCAAGGGGTCCGACTACATCGGTGACCAGGACGCGATAGAGTATATGTGTTCCGTGGGTCCCCAGGCGGTTTTCGAACTCGAGCATATGGGGCTGCCGTTCTCCCGTACCGAGCAGGGCCGTATTTACCAGCGTCCGTTTGGTGGTCAGTCCAAAGGGCCGGACAATCCCGCTCAGGCGGCGCGTACCTGTGCCGCTGCAGACCGTACCGGGCACGCACTCCTGCACACGCTCTATCAGGCGAACCTCAAGGGCGGAACCACCTTCCTGAACGAGTGGTACGCCGTTGATCTGGTCAAGAACAGTAAAAACGAAGTGGTCGGTGTTGTCGCCATCGAAATCGAGAGCGGCGAAGTGGCATACATCAAGTGCAAGGCGACAGTGCTGGCGACCGGCGGCGCAGGGCGCATCTACGCCTCCACCACCAACGCCCTGATCAACACCGGCGACGGTATTGGCATGGCGCTCCGTGCTGGTTTCCCGATGCAGGATATGGAGATGTGGCAGTTCCATCCTACGGGCATCCACGGTGCCGGGACTCTGGTGACCGAAGGTTGCCGGGGTGAGGGCGGTTACCTGATCAATGCCGAGGGTGAGCGCTTCATGGAGCGTTACGCACCGAACGCCAAGGATCTGGCTGGACGTGACGTTGTTGCCCGCTCAATGGTTATTGAGATCCTTGAAGGCCGTGGCTGTGGCCCGGAGAAGGATCACGTTCTGTTGAAGCTGGACCACCTCGGGGAAGAAACGCTGAACCTGCGTCTGCCGGGTATCTGTGAACTTTCACGTACCTTTGCGCATGTGGACCCGGTTAAAGAGCCTGTACCGGTTGTGCCGACCTGTCACTACATGATGGGCGGGATTCCGACCAACGTAGGCGGTCAGGCCCTGACTCAGGATGAAAATGGCAACGATACGCCGATTCCCGGGTTGTTTGCCTGCGGTGAAGCCGCTTGTGTTTCCGTGCATGGGGCGAATCGCCTGGGTGGCAACTCATTGTTGGATCTGGTGGTGTTTGGTCGTGCTGCTGGTCTGCACATTGAAGAGCAGCTTCGCGGCGGCTTTGAAGTCGACGGCGCCAGTGAGGAAGACATCAAGAACGCCATGGCGCGCCTTGACCGTCTGAACAGCGCATCGGAAGGTGAGAGCGTTGCCGAAGTGCGCAAGGATCTACAGAACTGCATGCAGCTTTATTTCGGTGTGTTCCGTGACGGCAAGAGCATGGAAGAAGGTCTTGAAAAGCTGGAGGCGATTGGCAAGCGTGTGCGCAATACCAAGCTCGCGGATACCAGCAATGCGTTCAACACAGCGCGTATTGAAGCCCTTGAGCTCGACAACCTGTATGAAGTTGCCCTTGCAACGGCTGTTTCAGCCTATGAGCGTAAGGAAAGCCGTGGTGCTCATGCCCGTAACGACTTTACCGAGCGCGATGATGAGAACTGGCTGAAGCATTCGCTGTACTTCCCGCTGGACAAGCGTGTTGGAAAGCGTGATGTAAACTTCGCTCCGAAAACGGTGGATACATTCCAGCCGAAGATCCGGACTTACTAAGGGAGACTGAACAATGTTAGTAAGCCTGTACCGTTACAACCCGGAAACCGACAATGCGCCCTATATGCAGGACGTTGAGCTGGATGTCCCGGAAGGAAAGGACCTGATGGTTCTGGATGTTCTGAACCTGGTCAAGGAGCAAGACCCCTCAATGGCCTACCGTCGCTCCTGCCGTGAAGGTGTGTGCGGATCGGACGGTATGAACATGAACGGCAAGAACGGTCTTGCCTGTATCACGCCGCTGTCGGAAGTGCTCAAGAACAACAAACTGGTTGTTCGTCCGCTGCCGGGCCTGCCCGTGATTCGTGACCTGGTTGTAGACATGAGCCTGTTCTACAAGCAGTACGAGAAGGTTATGCCGTATCTGGTCAACGACAATCCGGCGCCTGCTATTGAGCGTTACCAGTCACCGGAAGACCGGGAAAAGCTGGACGGCCTGTACGAGTGTATTCTCTGTGCCTGCTGTTCCACGGCCTGCCCCTCATTCTGGTGGAATCCGGACAAGTTCGTTGGTCCGGCCGGATTGCTGCAAGCCTACCGGTTCCTGGCCGACAGCCGGGATACCGCACAGGAGGAGCGTCTTGCCAATCTGGATGATCCGTTCAGCGTATTCCGCTGTCGGGGCATCATGAACTGTGTCAGCGTTTGTCCAAAAGGCCTTAACCCGACACGGGCGATTGGTCACATTCGGAACCTTCTGCTACAGCGGGCTACATAAGCAGAATCTGAAACAGACGCTATACTGTGCTGACAAGGCTCGCACCCGGAAGGGCTCGCAACGATGCGGGCCCTTCAACCAAAGGCTTATAGTCAAAAGTCTTAGCAGGGTGCACACTACGCAGGCCGTGACGGGAGCTTGAAAGGCTCCTGACGGTTTGCTGAGTATAATAACCACCGGGGAACGGAAAACATCCATGTTGGGTGTGGTGGCCACAGTCGATCCCGTAAAAACCCGTATTGACTCAGACATACCCCTGGCCGACCATAGCCAGCTCCCCGCACCAGCCCAAGGTGAGCTATTCAAAATGCACGAAAGCATAATGGAGCAGTTGTGGCAGACTTCCCACCTACAAGGGGGGAATCTCGCCTATGTTGAACAGCTTTTCGAAACCTACCTGACAGACCCCAATGCCGTTCCCGAAGAGTGGCGCAGCTATTTCGATAAACTTCCCAGCGTGGATGGCTACAAAGGTCGCGATATAGACCATTCGTCCATCCGCCAGCAATTCGAACACATATCCCGCAATCAGCGCTTCCTCACCAGCAGCGGTGTACCTGCCAGTGCTACGGTTGATGCAGACAAAAAGCAGATCCGTGTTCTCCAGTTAATCAACGCCTTCCGTTTTCGTGGCCACCAGGAAGCAAAGCTGGATCCACTTGGCGTCTGGAATCGCCCGCAGGTTGAGGATCTTGATCCATCCTTTCACGAGCTGTCGGAAGCCGACTACGATCTGGAATTTCAGACCGGTTCACTGAATTTCGGCTCCGAAACGATGAAGCTTCGGGATATCGTTGGTGGCCTACGGCAGACGTATTGTGAAAGCATTGGTGCAGAATACATGCACGTTGTGGACACTCGTATCAAACGCTGGTTCCAGCAACGCATGGAACCGGTTCGTTCTCGCCCCAACTACGAGTCCGGAACCCGCAAGCATTTGCTGGAACGGTTGACCGCAGCCGAAGGCCTTGAAAAATATCTGGGTTCCCGCTACCCAGGCGTGAAACGATTTGGCCTTGAAGGCGCCGAGACCCTGATTCCTTGTCTGGATGAGCTGATCCAGCGAGCCGGCAGTTACGGCGCCAAGGAAATTGTGTTGGGTATGGCCCACCGGGGCAGATTGAACGTTCTGGTTAATACGCTCGGCAAGAACCCGAAAGAACTGTTTGATGAGTTCGAAGGCAAGAAACTCGCGGATTCCGGTTCCGGTGATGTCAAATACCATCAGGGTTTCTCCTCCAACGTCATGACCGAGGGCGGCGAAATCCACCTTGCGCTGGCGTTTAATCCGTCGCACCTGGAAATTGTGTCTCCGGTGGTTGAAGGCTCTGTCCGTGCCCGCCAGACCCGGCGCAAAGACCCGAACGGCACCCAGTGTGTACCCATTATTATGCACGGTGACGCAGCGTTCGCCGGGCAGGGTGTGGTGATGGAAACCTTCCAGATGTCCCAGACCCGGGGCTATGGTGTTGGCGGTACTATTCATATCGTCATCAACAACCAGGTCGGTTTTACCACCAGCAAGCAGGAAGACGCCCGTTCCACGGAATACTGCACCGATGTGGCCAAGATGATCCAGGCCCCGATCCTGCACGTGAATGCGGACGATCCCGAGGCGGTCATGTTCGTGACCCAGATGGCCATGGATTACCGCCACGAGTTCAAGAACGATGTGGTGATCGATCTGGTTTGCTATCGCCGTCGCGGACACAACGAAGCGGATGAGCCGGCCGCAACCCAGCCGGTGATGTATGAAAAGATCCGCAAGCTGACAACCACCCGCAACCTCTATGCGGAAAAGCTGGTTGCAGACGGTGTGATCGGTGAAGAAGAAGCCAAGCAGATCGAGCTCGACTACCGGGACGAGCTGGATAAGGGCGACCACGTGGTCAAGTCCCTGGTCAAGGAGCCTAACAAGGATCTGTATGTCGACTGGACGCCGTATCTGGGCCATGAGTGGACTGCAAAGTGCAAATCCAGTGTTGCCCTTAAGACAATCCAGAAGCTGGGCAAGAAACTGACTCACGTGCCGGAAGGCTTCAGTGTTCAGCGTCAGGTGTCCAAGATTGTCAGCGACCGGGAAAAAATGACCGCCGGCGCGCTGCCGATCAACTGGGGCTACGGTGAAGTAATGGCCTACGCCACGCTTCTGAACGAAGGACACCCCATCCGGATTACCGGCCAGGATGTTGGTCGTGGCACCTTCTCTCATCGCCATGCGGTGCTGCACAACCAGAAAGACGGCGCCCATCATATTGCCCTGGAGCACATTTCCGAGAACCAGCCGAAGTTTGAAATCTACGACTCCCTGCTCTCGGAAGAGGCGGTGATGGCGTTCGAGTATGGTTATTCCACCACGGCGCCCAACGGTCTTGTGGTCTGGGAAGCCCAGTTTGGCGACTTCGCGAATGGCGCTCAAGTGGTTATTGACCAGTTCCTGACCAGTGGTGAGCACAAGTGGGGCCGCCTCTGCGGTCTTACCCTGTTGCTGCCCCATGGATACGAGGGGCAGGGCCCGGAGCACAGCTCCGCGAGGCTGGAGCGCTTCCTGCAATTGTCCGCGGAACATAACATTCAGGTTTGCGTGCCAACCACGCCGTCACAGGTGTTCCATATGCTGCGTCGTCAGGTCAAGCGGCCGCTGCGTAAGCCTCTTGTCGCGATTACGCCTAAAAGCCTGTTGCGTCATAAGGAAGCCACCTCGGACCTGGATGATCTGACATCGGGGACTTTCAAGACGGTCCTTCCGGAGAAAGAGCCTTCCGACCCGAAGAAAGTGACTCGTCTGATTCTGTGTAGCGGTAAGGTCTATTTCGACCTGTTGGAGCGCAAAAAAGCGGACGAGCGGGATGACGTTGCGATTGTTCGTATCGAACAGCTGTACCCTTTCCCGGGAGACGATCTGGACGAGCTCCTGAGCCAGCACAGCAAACTCAAGCACGTGGTCTGGTGCCAGGAAGAGCCCATGAACCAGGGGGCCTGGTACTGCAGCCAGCATCATATGCGTAATGCTCTGCATCGCCATAATCCCAAACTGTATCTTCAGTATGCCGGTCGTGACGCCTCTGCTGCGCCGGCGTGTGGCCATATGTCGGTTCACATTGAAGAGCAGAAAAAACTGGTTAACGACGCGTTTGAAATCTGACGAGTTACCGAACTAAGGATCCGAGATGTCAACTGAAATAAAAGCCCCCGTATTCCCAGAGTCGGTCGCAGAGGGAACAGTCGCGACCTGGCACAAGCAGCCTGGTGAAGCCTGTTCACGTGACGAACTGATTGTCGATATTGAAACCGACAAGGTCGTACTCGAGGTGGTAGCTCCGGCGGATGGTGTTATCGAGGAAGTACTCAAGGGCGAAGGCGACACCGTAGAAAGCGGTGAAGTCGTAGGTAAGTTCAAGGAAGGTGCGGCTGGTGAATCCAAGCCTGCTGCCAAGGATGACAGCAAGAAAGAGGAAAGTAAGCCGGAAGAGGCTTCGGAAAAGCCCTCTGAAGCACCGGCCAAGCGCTCTGGCGATGCCATCCTCAGCCCGGCGGCTCGTAAGCTGGCGGAGGAGAACAACATTGATCCGGATGCCGTAGAGGGCACAGGCAAAGACGGACGAGTTACCAAGGAAGATGTTCAGAATCATGTAGATACTGGAAAGTCTTCAGGTGCTACTTCAGCCCCGGCTTCGAAGCCAGCCGGCGATATGCCGCAGGTGGATGTTGGTTCCGGCGAGCGTCCGGAGAAGCGCGTTCCAATGACTCGTCTGCGCGCCAGTATCGCCAAGCGACTGGTCAATGCCCAGCAGACGGCTGCCATGCTTACCACGTTCAACGAAGTGAACATGGGGCCGGTCATGGAGCTGCGCAAGCAGTACAAGGAAAGCTTCGAGAAGCGTCATGGGGTCAAGCTCGGTTTCATGTCCTTCTTTACCAAGGCGGCGACCGAAGCCCTGAAGCGATTCCCGGCGGTCAACGCCTCCATCGACGGCAACGACATGGTTTACCATGGTTACCAGGATATCGGTATCGCGGTTTCAAGCGATCGCGGCCTGGTTGTGCCTGTGCTTCGTGACACTGATGCGCTCGGCCTGGCCGGCATTGAGAAGAAAATCGTCGAGTACGGAACCAAGGCCAAAGACGGCAAGCTCGGTATCGAGGATATGACCGGTGGCACCTTTACCATCACCAACGGTGGTATCTTTGGTTCACTGATATCCACTCCGATCCTCAACCCGCCACAGACCGCCATCCTGGGTATGCACAAGATTCAGGAGCGTCCGATGGCTGTGAACGGCAAGGTCGAGATTCAGCCGATGATGTATCTGGCGCTTTCCTACGACCACCGCATGATCGATGGCAAGGAAGCAGTGCAGTTCCTGGTGGCTATCAAGGAAATGCTTGAAGACCCGGCGCGTATTCTGCTGGACGTCTGAGCTGACACTTAACGAATTGGATAACGGGATAAAACATGTCTGACAAGTACGACGTAATCGTCATTGGCGCTGGCCCGGGCGGCTATGTTGCCGCCATCAAAGCGGCTCAGCTGGGCCTGAAAACCGCGTGTATCGAGTCCTGGACCGACAAGGAAGGCAAGAACCGGCTTGGCGGTACCTGCCTGAATGTGGGCTGCATTCCTTCCAAGGCGTTGCTGGAGATTTCCCACAAATATGAGGAGGCCAGCCACGATTTTGCCGAGCAGGGCATTATCGCCAAGGAAGTCGGCTTCGACATCGCCAAGATGATGAAGCGCAAGGAAGGCATCGTGGACCAGCTGACCGGTGGTATCGGTGGCCTGTTCAAGTCCAACGGCGTTACACCGATCTATGGCCACGGGAAGCTGTTGGCCAACCGCAACGTGGAAGTGACCGATAAGGATGGCAAGACCAAAACCTACGAGGCGGAAAATGTAATTATCGCCACGGGTTCACGTCCTGTTCAGATTCCACCTGCGCCGTTCGATGGCACGCACATCGTGGACTCTGAGGGCGCTCTCGAGTTCACCGAAGTTCCCAAGCGTCTCGGCGTGATTGGTGCCGGTGTTATCGGCCTGGAACTGGGCAGCGTATGGGCTCGCCTGGGGTCAGAGGTGACGGTACTTGAAGCTGTTGATACTTTCCTGCCAGTCGTTGACCAGCAGGTTGCCAAGGATGCGTTGAAACAGTTCCAGAAACAGGGTCTTAACATTGTGCTGGGCGCGCGTATGACCGGTGCGGAAGTCAAGCGCAAACTGGTTAACGTGACCTATGAGGATTCCAAGGGTAAGCAGGAAGCCAAGTTCGACAAGCTGATCGTCGCTGTTGGCCGTCGCCCATATACCGATAACCTGCTGTCTGAAGACTCCGGTGTAAAGATGGACGAGCGCGGTTTCATCTTCGTGGATGATAACTGTAAAACTGAAGCGCCTGGTGTCTGGGCGGTGGGTGACGTGGTTCGTGGCCCAATGCTGGCCCACAAGGCGTCCGAAGAAGGCGTTATGGTTGCCGAGCGTATTGCCGGGCACAAGCCTCAGGTTAACTACGATTGCATCCCGAACGTGATTTATACCTCGCCGGAAGTTGCCTGGGTCGGTAAGACCGAGCAGGAGATGAAAGCGGAAGGTGAAGAGTACAATGTGGGTACTTTCCCGTTTGCCGCCAATGGTCGAGCCATGGCAGCGAATGCGGCGACCGGCATGGTCAAGATCATCGCCGACGCGAAAACGGACCGCATTGTCGGTTTCCATGTGGTGGGTCCCCAGGCCTCTGAAATCGTAGCCCAGGGCGTTATTGCCATGGAGTTTGGTTCCAGTGCCGAAGATCTCGCCCTGACCTGTTTTGCACATCCGACTCTGTCCGAGTCTGTGCATGAAGCGGCTCTGGGTGTTGCCGGCGGAGCGATTCACATCGCCAACCGTCGCAAAAAGAAGTAACGCGAGCCAGGAAACGGGGGCGCCAATGACGGCGCCCCGCTGCTATTAATACGGCTGGTTTTCGGTCGCGTTAAGGATGTGCTGAGGTGATCCCCGGCACATCGAACCGAATTCGCACAGCGCGGGTTCAATTTCCGTATGTGGTTATCCTCCATCAGAAAGCGGGACATTAACTATGAATTTGCATGAATATCAGGGCAAACAGCTATTCGCTGAATATGGCCTGCCAGTATCCAAAGGCATTGCCTGCGATACCCCCAAGGAAGCAGTGGCTGCTGCTGACGAAATTGGCGGCGACGCCTGGGTTGTGAAAGCTCAGGTACACGCTGGTGGCCGCGGTAAGGCTGGCGGTGTAAAGCTGGTCAAGAGCAAAGACGAAATCCGTGCCTTTGCTGAAAACTGGCTCGGCAAGAACCTGGTGACGTACCAGACCGATGAAAACGGCCAGCCAGTCAGCAAGATTCTTGTTGAGTCCCTTACCGATATCGACCAGGAACTCTATCTGGGTGCGGTTGTAGATCGCGGTACTCGCCGCATCGTGTTCATGGCCTCCACCGAAGGTGGTGTTGAGATCGAACAGGTTGCCGAAGAAACGCCGGAAAAGATCCTGAAAGCCGAAGTTGATCCGCTGGTTGGCGCGCAACCGTACCAAGGCCGTGAGCTTGCTTTCAAATTGGGCCTCGAAGGTAAGCAGATCGGTCAGTTCACCAAGATCTTCATGGGTCTGGCGAAACTGTTTGAAGACCGGGACCTGGCGTTACTGGAAATCAACCCGCTGGTCATCACGCCGGCCGGTGACCTGCACTGTCTGGACGCAAAGATTGGTGTAGACGGTAACGCGCTGTACCGTCAGAAGAAAATTCACGAAATGCACGATCCTTCCCAGGAAGATTCCCGTGAGGCCGAAGCTGCCAAGTGGGAACTGAACTATGTTGCGCTGGAAGGCAACATTGGCTGCATGGTCAACGGCGCTGGCCTGGCTATGGGTACCATGGACATCATCAAGCTGTCTGGTGGTCAACCCGCGAACTTCCTGGACGTTGGTGGCGGTGCTACCAAGGAGCGGGTTTCCGAGGCCTTCAAGATCATCCTGTCCGATGCCAACGTAAAGGCCGTACTGGTCAACATCTTTGGTGGCATTGTGCGCTGCGACATGATCGCAGAAGGCATCATCGGTGCCGTTAAGGAAGTGGGTGTTAAGGTGCCTGTGGTTGTTCGTCTTGAGGGCAACAACGCCGAAACTGGCACAAAGGTCCTCGCCGACAGTGGCCTGAACATCATTGCTGCCACCAGTCTGTCGAATGCGGCAGAGCAAGTCGTTAAAGCCGCAGGGGGTAAATAATGAGCATCCTGATCACCAAAGACACCAAGGTTATCTGCCAGGGCTTCACCGGCGCACAGGGTACGTTCCACTCTGAGCAGGCCATTGAGTACGGCACCAAAATGGTTGGTGGCGTAAGCCCCGGCAAGGGCGGTACAGAGCATCTTGGTCTTCCTGTGTTCAATACTGTACGGGAAGCTGTAGAGAAGACGGGTGCGGAAGCCACCGTTATCTATGTGCCGGCTCCATTCTGTAAAGACGCCATCGTTGAAGCAGCGGATGCTGGCATCCAGCTGATCGTCTGCATTACCGAAGGCATCCCGACCATCGACATGCTCTACGCAAAAGAGTACGTCGATCGCAAGGGTGTTCGCATGATCGGGCCGAACTGCCCGGGTGTGATCACGCCAGGTGAGAGCAAGATCGGTATCATGCCGGGCCATATTCACAAGCCGGGCAAAGTGGGCATTGTGTCCCGCTCAGGTACCCTGACGTACGAAGCGGTCAAGCAAACCACCGATTTCGGCTACGGCCAGTCTACCTGTGTTGGTATCGGTGGTGACCCGATTCCGGGTTCCAACTTCATCGATATCCTGCAGTTGCTGCAGGACGACCCGCAGACAGAAGCCATTGTGATGATCGGCGAAATCGGCGGAACCGCTGAGGAAGAAGCCGCTGCGTTCATCAAGGACAACGTCAGCAAGCCGGTGGTGTCTTACATCGCGGGTGTAACGGCGCCTCCTGGCAAGCGTATGGGTCACGCCGGTGCGATTATCTCCGGTGGTAAGGGCACGGCGGATGAAAAATTCGCTGCGCTGAACGACGCCGGTGTCAAAACCGTGCGCAGCCTGGCTGAAATCGGCAAGGCGCAGATCGGAAGAGCACACGTCTGAACTCCAGTCACGAATCTCATCTCG
>OJIL01000194.1_pt1 | contig 11522 bp, 22 predicted proteins | sample 1595731 | NCBI WGS metagenome assembly OJIL01 (sample SAMN05416787, study PRJEB24817) | seawater metagenome | isolation source: Sea water | place: Canada:Atlantic | collected 2013-11
GACCACCGAGATCTACACTCTTTCCCTACACGACGCTCTTCCGATCTGCGATACGCTGTGTGATAACTTGAACCAAGTTATTTTGGAGCGCATGGAGTTTCCGGATCCGGTTATTTCGATTGCTATTGAGCCTAAGACGAAGGGCGACCAAGAGAAGATGGGCCTTGCCCTTAACCGCTTGGCTGCTGAAGATCCGTCATTCCGCGTTCGTTCTGATGAAGAATCCGGCCAGACGATCATTTCCGGCATGGGTGAATTGCACCTCGACATTCTCGTTGACCGTATGAAGCGTGAATTCAAGGTTGAAGCGAATGTCGGCGCGCCGCAGGTTGCTTACCGTGAAACAATTACGCGTGAAGCGGAAATTGATTACACGCACAAGAAGCAGTCTGGTGGTTCCGGTCAGTTCGCGCGTGTTAAAATTGTATTTGAACCAAACCCTGAGGGTGAGGATTTCGCGTTTGAATCCAAAATCGTTGGCGGTAACGTTCCTAAAGAATACATCCCAGGCGTTGAAAAAGGTATTCAATCTGTTATGGACGCTGGTCCGGTTGCTGGCTTCCCGATGCTGGGTGTTAAGGCGACGCTTCTTGATGGTGCGTATCATGATGTTGACTCATCTGTTCTCGCCTTTGAAATCGCTGCGCGTGCAGCGTTCCGCGAAGGTGCCCAAAAGGCAGGCGCACAATTGCTCGAGCCTATCATGAAGGTTGAGGTGGTGACACCTGAAGACTACATGGGGGATGTAATCGGTGATTTGAACTCACGTCGTGGTCAGATCGCAGGCACGGAAACACGTAATATCGACACAGTCATTAGCGCTATGGTGCCATTGGCTAACATGTTCGGTTATGTGAACTCGCTTCGCTCAATGAGCCAGGGTCGTGCACAATATACAATGGTGTTCGACCACTATGATCCGGTTCCGCAGGCAGTGTCTGACGAAATCAAGAAAAAATACGCTTAAGTTATCTTTCGCGAAACTTATTTGAACTAACTCGCCGCCTGGCGGCATGAATGGAGAAAAGAAATGGCCAAGGAAAAGTTTGAGCGCAATAAGCCGCACGTGAACATTGGCACGATTGGTCACGTTGACCACGGCAAGACATCACTAACAGCGGCGATCACGAAGTTTTTTGGTGATTACCGTGCCTATGACCAGATTGACGGTGCACCGGAAGAGCGTGCGCGCGGTATTACTATTTCGACAGCGCATGTTGAGTATGAGACAGAAAACCGTCACTACGCGCATGTTGATTGCCCGGGTCACGCCGACTATGTGAAAAACATGATCACCGGTGCTGCGCAGATGGATGGCGCGATCCTTGTTTGTTCAGCTGCTGACGGCCCGATGCCGCAGACACGCGAGCACATTCTTCTTGCCCGCCAGGTTGGCGTTCCTTCACTGGTTGTGTTCCTGAACAAGGTTGACCAGGTTGATGATGAAGAGCTTCTGGAACTCGTTGAAATGGAAGTGCGCGAGCTTCTTTCATCTTACGACTTCCCGGGTGACGATCTTCCTGTTGTCAAGGGTTCTGCATTGGCAGCACTTGAAGACAGCAACAAGGAAATCGGTGAAGATGCTATCCGTGCGCTTATGGCTGCTGTTGATGAATCAATCCCGACACCTGAGCGTCCGGTTGACCAGCCGTTCCTGATGCCGATCGAGGACGTGTTCTCGATTTCTGGCCGTGGTACAGTGGCAACAGGCCGTGTTGAACGCGGTGTTGTTAATGTTGGTGACGAACTTGAAATCGTCGGCATCAAAGACACGCAGAAAACAACATGTACAGGCGTTGAAATGTTCCGCAAGCTGCTTGACCGCGGTGAAGCTGGTGACAATATCGGTGCGCTTCTTCGTGGTATCGACCGTGAAGCCATCGAACGTGGCCAGGTTCTGGTTAAGCCAGGTTCGGTAACACCACACACATCATTTGTTGCAGAAGCCTATATTCTGACCAAAGAAGAAGGCGGTCGTCATACACCGTTCTTCAACAAGTACCGTCCACAGTTCTACTTCCGCACAACAGACGTCACGGGCGAAGTAACACTGCCGGAAGGCACGGAAATGGTTATGCCTGGTGATAATGCCGAGATGAATGTTGAGCTTATCAACCCGATCGCGATGGAAGAGCGCCTGCGCTTTGCTATCCGTGAAGGTGGCCGCACAGTAGGCGCGGGCATCGTTTCTAAAATTCTGAAGTAAGTCGTTACTATCAAGCAGATCGGGCGCGGCACACGCTGCGCCTTGATGCTTGAAAGAGGAGCCAGTTAATGAACGGCCAAAATATTCGCATCCGCCTTAAGGCGTTTGATCACCGCGTACTGGACGCATCTACACGTGAAATCGTGTCGACTGCAAAACGTACAGGTGCTGGTGTACGTGGTCCTGTACCACTGCCGACACGGATTGAAAAATTCACCGTGAACCGGTCACCACACATCGACAAGAAAAGCCGTGAACAGTTCGAGATGCGCACACATAAGCGTTTGCTCGATATCGTTGACCCAACACCACAAACAGTAGACGCGCTCATGAAGCTCGATCTTGCTGCCGGTGTTGATGTCGAGATTAAGCTGTAAGCACGGGATCGGAAGGACGAACCAATGCGTTCAGGTATTATTGCACAGAAGCTGGGTATGACCCGCATCTATACAGATGAGGGTGTTAACACACCGGTTACAGTTCTCCGCGTTGAGAATTGTCAGGTTGTTGCCCAGCGTACTGCCGATAAAAATGGCTACACAGCTGTTCAGATCGGCGTTGGCTTTGCGAAGCCAAAAAACGTTTCAAAAGCGATGCGCGGTCATTTTGCCAAAGCATCTGTTGAGCCAAAGCGTCGCTTGGCTGAGTTCCGCGTATCAGAAGACAATCTTCTGGATGTTGGCGCTGAGATCATTGCGAGCCACTTTGTTGCAGGTCAAAAAGTTGACTGCACAGGCACAACACAGGGTAAAGGCTTTGCCGGTGTTATGAAGCGTCACAACTTTGGTGGCGGCCGTGCAACCCACGGTAACTCGATTTCGCACCGTTCGCATGGTTCGACAGGTATGTGTCAGGATCCGGGTAAGGTCTTCAAAGGTAAGAAGATGGCCGGCCACATGGGTGCTACGCGTGTGACGACACAGAACCTCGAAATTGTATCAACTGATGAAGATCGTGGTTTGATCCTCGTTAAAGGTGCCGTTCCTGGCTCAAAGGGTGCATGGATTTTGATCAAAGACGCTGTTAAAGGCGCTCTTCCTGACAATGTTCCAATGCCTGCTGCGATCCGTGGTTCAGCTGCACCAGCTGCTGAGGGAGCCGAGTAATGGAAATTTCAGTAACCAAACTTGATGGCAAATCTGCCGGTAAGGTCAAAGTTTCTGACGCTGTGTTTGGTCTTGAGCCACGCGCTGATCTTCTTCAGCGCATGGTCAATTACCAACTTGCAAAGAAGCAACAGGGCACGCATTTAACGCAAGGCCGCTCGGACGTTGCCCGTACAGGTGCTCGTTTGTACCGTCAAAAAGGTACAGGTAAAGCCCGTCACCATGCCGCATCTGCTCCGCAGTTTCGTGGTGGTGGTAAAGCACACGGTCCGGTTATTCGCAGCCATGCGATTGACCTGCCGAAAAAGGTTCGTGCATTGGCTCTACGTCATGCGCTTTCAGCCAAAGCCCAGTCTGAATCAATCATTGTGCTTGATGACATGACAAGTGATGGCAAAACCAAGTCTCTGGCTGCACAGTTTGAGGCACTGGGTCTGAAAAACGCATTGTTTATCGGTGGTGAAACACTGGATGCGAATTTCAAGAACGCTGCTTCTAACCTGGCGCACATTGATGTGCTCCCAATCCAGGGCATCAACGTATATGACATTTTGCGTCGTAACACTCTTGTGTTGTCGAAAGCGGCTGTCGAAGCTCTTGAGGAGCGTTTCAAATGACCGATTTACGCCACTATGATGTGATTGTATCACCGGCAATTACAGAGAAGGCAACGCTTGTGTCTGAACACAACCAAGTTGTTTTCAATGTAGCGCGTGATGCTTCAAAACCGGAAATCAAAGCCGCTGTTGAAGCCTTGTTCAATGTCAAGGTTAAAGCAGTCAACACTTTGATCCGTAAGGGCAAACTTAAGCGCTTCCGCGGCATTCAAGGCCGCCAGAGTAATGTTAAAAAAGCCATTGTGACGCTGGTTGATGGCCAGTCGATCGATGTTGCAACCGGCCTATAAGGGCGACGGGGTAATAGATTATGGCATTGAAGAAATTTAATCCGACAACACCAAGCCAACGTCAGTTGGTGATTGTCGACCGCTCTGGTCTTCACAAGGGCAAGCCTGTCAAAGCATTGACACAAGGCCTTTCGAAGTCAGGTGGACGTAACAATACGGGCCGCATTACTGCGTACCAAAAAGGTGGTGGCCACAAGCGCACATACCGTCTCATTGATTTCAAGCGTCGCAAGTTTGATGTTCAAGGTACTGTTGAGCGTTTGGAATATGACCCGAACCGCACAGCTTTTATCGCGCTGATCAAATATGATGATGGTGAGCTTGCCTATATCCTAGCGCCGCAGCGTCTGACTGCCGGTGACAAGGTTATTGCTGCTGAACGTGCAGACGTAAAGCCGGGCAATGCAATGCCGCTTAAGTCCATGCCAATTGGTACGATTGTTCACAATGTTGAACTGAAGCCAGGCAAGGGCGCACAGGTTGCCCGTTCAGCCGGTGCATATGCACAGCTTGTTGGCCGTGATGCCGGCATGGCGATCCTTCGTCTGAACTCGGGCGAGCAGCGTCTTGTTTCAGGTACATGTATGGCAACTGTTGGTGCTGTATCGAACCCGGATCACTCAAATATCAATTTGGGTAAAGCAGGCCGCAGTCGCTGGCTTGGTCGTCGACCGCATGTTCGCGGTGTTGTAATGAACCCTGTTGATCACCCGCATGGTGGTGGTGAAGGCCGTACATCAGGTGGCCGTCATCCAGTAACACCTTGGGGTAAGCCGACTAAAGGCAAGCGTACGCGCTCCAATAAGTCGACAGATCAATTCATCATGCGCTCACGTCACGCGCGTAAGAAGTAAGTAGAGAGGAATAGCCACATGGCTCGTTCAGTTTGGAAAGGTCCGTTTGTAGACGGCTATCTTCTCAAGAAAGCTGAGAAGGCCCGCGAAAGCGGTCGTCACGACGTTATCAAAATTTGGAGCCGTCGTTCGACGGTTCTACCACAGTTCGTTGGTTTGACATTCGGTGTCTATAACGGACAAAAGCACATCCCAGTGTCCATTTCTGAGGACATGGTTGGCCACAAGTTCGGTGAGTTTGCGCCATCACGCACTTACTACGGACACGGCGCCGACAAAAAGGCGAAGAGGAAGTAACCGATGGGTAAGCCTAAGGCACCACGCCGTTTGGCGGATAATGAGGCACGCGCAGTCACTAAGACGATCCGCGTCAGCCCTCAGAAGCTGAACCTTGTTGCAGCGTTGATCCGCGGCAAGAAAGTATCAGCGGCACTTGCTGATCTTGAATTTTCGCGCAAGCGGATTTCAGGAACAGTGAAAAAGACACTCGAGTCCGCGATTGCGAACGCAGAAAACAACCATGATCTGGATGTTGATGCGCTGGTGGTAGCTGAGGCTTATGTCGGTAAATCAATCGTAATGAAGCGTTTTATGGCACGTGGCCGTGGTCGCGCCAGCCGTATTGTTAAGCCATTTTCACACTTGACGATCGTTGTTCGTGAAGTTGAAGAGACAGAGGAGGCCGCGTAATGGGTCAGAAGATTAACCCAATCGGTTTTCGTCTTGGCATCAACCGCACGTGGGATTCACGTTGGTATGCAAACACTGGTGAATATGGCCAGCTGCTGCATGAAGACCTGAAAATCCGTAAGTTTCTTGAAAAAGAGCTTAAGCAGGCTGCTGTTGCGAAGATCGTGATCGAGCGCCCACATAAGAAGTGCCGCGTGACAATTCACTCTGCACGTCCGGGCATCATTATCGGTAAAAAAGGCGCAGACATCGAGAAGCTTCGCAAGAAGATTTCTGAACTGACCGACGCTGAAACACACCTCAACATTGTTGAAGTGCGTAAGCCGGAAGTTGATGCAACGCTCGTTGCCCAGTCTATTGCACAGCAGTTGGAACGCCGTGTTGCATTCCGCCGCGCAATGAAACGCGCTGTTCAATCAGCAATGCGTCTTGGCGCGCAGGGTATTAAAATCACGTCAGGTGGTCGTCTTGGCGGTGCGGAAATTGCCCGTATCGAATGGTACCGCGAAGGCCGTGTGCCATTGCATACACTACGCGCTGACATTGATTACGGTACTGCAGAAGCTGAAACAGCTTATGGCATCATCGGCATCAAAGTGTGGATCTTCAAAGGTGAAATCCTTGAGCATGATCCAATGGCTTCTGAGCGTCGTGCTATGGAAAACGACAGCCAGGGCGGTGGTAACAACCGTCGCCGCGAAAACGCTTAACGCGCCCTGGATTGGAGAATAGAAAATGTTGCAACCGAAACGGACAAAGTTCCGCAAACAGTTCAAAGGTAAAATCCATGGCGTCGCTAAAGGCGGTACGGATTTGAACTTTGGTGCTTACGGTTTGAAAGCACTTGAGCCTAACCGCGTGAATGCGCGTGAAATCGAAGCGGCCCGCCGCGCGATTACACGTCACATGAAACGTGCCGGCCGTGTTTGGATCCGTATTTTCCCAGACACACCGGTCACGTCAAAACCGACCGAAGTGCGTATGGGTAAAGGTAAGGGTTCTGTCGATTATTGGGCAGCCCGCGTTAAACCTGGCCGTGTTATGTTTGAAATTGATGGTGTTCCAGAAGATGTGGCTCGCGAGGCGCTTCGCCTTGGTTCTGCGAAACTTTCTGTGAAGACACGCTTCATTCAGCGCATTGGCGAGTAGGGAATATTATTATGAAACCTGCAGACATCCGCGCACTCACTGCTGATCAATTGGCAGAAGAGCTCGAAAAACTGAAAAAAGAGCAGTTCAATCTGCGTTTTCAGGGTGCCACTAACCAGCTTGAGAAGACAAACCGTGTTCGCCAAGTTCGCCGTGACATCGCACGTATTAAAACGATTGCCGGTCAGATGGCCGACAAAGCAAAAGCTTAAAGGGACGACAAAATGCCAAAACGTATTTTGCAAGGTGTCGTTGTAAGCGACAAAAACGAGAAAACGGTTGTCGTACGCGTTGAGCGTCGATTTGCACATCCGCTCTTGAAAAAAACTGTTCGACGGTCTAAGCGCTACCAGGCGCATGACGAATCTAACCAGGTTAAGGTTGGGGAGCAGGTCTCAATTCAAGAGTGTGCACCAATTTCAAAAAGCAAGCGTTGGACAGTTGTTACCGCTTAATTTCGGTAAGCTGTTTGATTTAGTTAGTTCCCGGTAATCCGGGCAAAAGAGAAACAAAGGCATCCAGTCATGATTCAGATGCAAACAAACCTCGACGTCGCCGACAATTCTGGCGCCCGTCGTGTTCAGTGCATCAAAGTGCTTGGCGGTTCAAAGCGTAGATATGCTTCTGTTGGCGACGTTATCGTTGTCTCAGTTAAAGAAGCTATTCCACGGGGACGCGTTAAAAAAGGTGATGTTATGAAAGCTGTTGTTGTACGCACAGCTAAAGACATCCGCCGCACAGATGGCAGTGTAATTCGCTTTGACGGCAATGCTGCCGTTTTGGTGGACGGTAAATCAGAACCAGTCGGCACGCGTATTTTCGGCCCTGTACCACGCGAATTGCGCGGTAAGCGTCACATGAAAATCATCTCGCTTGCGCCAGAAGTGTTGTAGGAGACGGAGAAATGCAAAAGATCCGTAAAGGCGATAAAGTCGTCGTACTCACCGGTAAAGATAAAGGCCGTTCAGGCGATGTAACAAAAGTGATGCCAAAAGATGGCAAAGCTGTTGTTGCAGGTATCAATATGGTGAAGCGCCACACACGCCAGTCGCAGACAAGCGAAGGTGGCATTATTTCAAAAGAAGCGCCAATTCAATTGTCGAATTTGTCGATTGTTGATCCAAAAGACGGCAAGCCGACGCGTGTTGGTTTCCGTATGGAAGGCGACAAGAAAGTGCGTTTCGCAAAACGTTCTGGAGATTTGATCGATGGCTGAAGCTAATTATGAGCCGCGCCTGAAAACTCAGTACCGCGACGCAATTCGTGGCCAAATGCAAGAATCGTTCTCTTACAAGAACGTAATGCAGATTCCCGAGGTAACGAAAATCGTTATCAATATGGGGATTGGTGAAGCAACAAACGATTCAAAGCGTCCTGCAAAGGCTGCTGAAGAATTGTCGTTGATCGCTGGTCAAAAAGCGCAAGTTACTTATGCCCGCAATTCTATTGCCGGTTTTAAAGTGCGCGAAGATATGCCGCTTGGCTGTAAAGTAACTCTACGTGGCCAGCGTATGTATGAATTCATGGACCGTTTGGTTACTATCGCGCTTCCGCGTGTGCGTGACTTTCGCGGCCTGAATCCAAAAAGCTTTGATGGTCGTGGCAACTTTGCCATGGGCCTTAAAGAACACATCGTGTTCCCGGAAATCGATTATGATAAAGTCGATAACATTTTGGGAATGGACATTATCGTTTGTACGAGTGCGACAAACAATGAGGAAGCACTGGCTTTGCTTAAAGCCTTCAACTTCCCATTCCCGTCAAACTAACGGCAAGCAACACAAGGTGTATTCGAATGGCTAAAGTTAGCGCAATCGAGAAGAACAAACGCCGCCGCGAACTGGTGGACAAATATGCTGAAAAGCGCGCTGCGCTCAAAGCAATCATTATGAACCGTGACCTGCCAATTGAAGAGCGCTTTAAAGCGAACATCAAATTGGCTGCTATGCCGCGCAATGGTGCGAAAAACCGCATCCGTAACCGCTGTGAAGTATCCGGTCGCCCACGCGGTTTTTACCGCAAGCTACGTATGTCACGTATCGCGCTTCGCGATCTTGGCAGCACAGGCAAGGTGCCTGGCGTCGTGAAATCTAGCTGGTAAGGGGAGGCTCACATGTCGGTTTCAGATCCCGTCGGCGATATGCTGACCCGTATTCGCAACGGTTTGCACCGCTCTAAAGGCAGCGTTTCGACGCCAGCCTCCAAGCAGCGTGCACGCGTGCTTGATGTTCTTCAGTCTGAAGGTTACATCCGTGGCTATTCACAGGTTGAATATGGCACAGGCAAATCAGAGTTCGTTATCGAGCTTAAATATGCTGAAGGCCATCCTGTAATTCGCAAGATCGAGCGTGTTTCCAAGCCTGGTCGTCGTGTATATGTTGGCGTTAAGTCAATTGAACATGTGGCAAATGGTTTGGGCATTTCAATTCTGTCGACACCGTCAGGTGTTATGGCAGATCACGATGCTCGTGAGAAAAATGTTGGTGGCGAGTTGCTCTGCCGCGTATTCTAACGCGAAGTTGAGCAATCCGAATTTAAGAACGGACAGGTAATAAAATGTCTCGTATTGGTAAAAGAGCGGTTGCCCTTCCTGATGGCGTTACAGCCACACTAGAAGGCAATATCGTTAAAGCTAAAGGCCCTAAGGGTGAGCTGGAATTCGTCGCCAACGATGAAGTTATTATTGAGGTAAAGGACAAAGAAATTTCTGTTCAACCTCGCGATGACTCCAAAGTTGCACGATCAAAGTGGGGCATGTCCCGCACGATGATCCAGAACATTGTTAATGGCGTTAAAAACGGTTTCGAGCGCAAGCTTGAAATCAATGGTGTTGGTTACCGTGCTTCCATGCAGGGTAAAAACATCCAGTTGGCTGTCGGCTATTCACATGATGTTGTTTATCAGGTGCCCGAGGGCGTTTCTGCGGCAACACCGAAGCCTACAGAAATTGTGTTGACCGGTATCGACAAGCAGCAGCTTGGTCAGGTCGCGGCTGAAATTCGTAAATTCCGCTCACCTGAGCCTTACAAAGGCAAAGGTATTAAATATGCGGAAGAGACGATCATCCGCAAAGAAGGTAAGAAGAAGTAAGGACCGCTATCATGGCTTCAAACAAGCAAGCATTGCAGCGTCGCGCGCAGCGCGTCCGCCGCCAGCTGAAGAAGGTAGGCAATGGCCGCGTACGCCTTTCGGTTTACCGCTCTTCAAAGAATATCTATGCGCAGCTCATTGATGATGCAGCGGGCAACACTATTGCTTCTGCTTCAACTCTGGATGCGGATCTTCGCAAGTCGCTAAAATCAGGTGCTGACACCGATGCAGCAGCTGCCGTTGGCAAGCTGGTTGCAGAACGTGCATCCAAAGCCGGTATTAGCGAAGTTGTTTTCGACCGTGGACCGTATATTTTCCACGGCCGTGTAAAAGCTTTGGCTGAAGCTGCCCGGGAGGGTGGCCTGACGTTCTAATTTGAACGTAATGCTGGACAGTTTTAGCCCGCTGGTTTATGCGGGCTAAATTACATCTATAGAGCTGCATTATTGTTACTCTATTTTGTTCAATCCCGTGCTTCCGGAAAAAAATAAGGATTAGGAAATGGCACAAGATCGTGGTGGTCGTAACGACCGCAACAACCGCGAGGAAGTCGATAGCGAATTCGTCGACAAGCTCGTTCATATTAATCGCGTTGCAAAAGTTGTAAAAGGCGGACGCCGCTTTGGTTTTGCTGCTCTTGTCGTTGTTGGCGACCAAAAGGGCCGTGTAGGCTTTGGTCATGGTAAGGCGCGTGAAGTGCCTGAAGCTATCCGCAAGGCAACAGAAGCTGCAAAACGCGAAATGATTTTCGTTCCATTGCGTAGTGGCCGTACTTTGCACCACGACGTTAAAGGTCGCCACGGTGCAGGTAAAGTCGTGCTACGTTCAGCACCTGCCGGTACAGGTATTATTGCCGGTGGTCCTATGCGTGCGGTTTTCGAAACGGTTGGTATGCATGACGTTGTTGCGAAATCTGTTGGTACGTCGAACCCGTACAACATGGTTCGTGCGACATTTGATGCATTGAAAAACCAAATCCACCCGAAAGACATCGCTGCCCAGCGCGGTGTTAAATACTCAACACTTCAGGCGCGTCGCCGCGATCTGATTGGCACCGAAGAATAGGAACGGTGAAACCGTCCTTCGGGACATGTTTTACAGAGGAATTGCACTATGGTTGATAAATCCAAAGGCGCGACTGTCACCGTTGAACAGATCGGCAGCCCAATCCGCCGCTCAGCAGACCAGCGTCAAACGCTGATCGGTCTGGGCCTGAATAAAATGCATCGTGTTCGCACACTGGAAGATACACCAGCGGTTCGCGGCATGATCCTTAAAGTCTCTCACCTCGTTCGTGTACACGACGACGCTTGATAGACCGGAGTATTTGATATGAAACTCAATGAACTACGCGATAATGAGGGTGCTACGCATTCGAAAATACGTGTTGGTCGCGGTATTGGCTCTGGTAAGGGCAAAACCGGCGGACGCGGCGTAAAAGGTCAAAAGTCACGCTCAGGTGTGGCGATCAAAGAGATCGGAAGAGCACACGTCTGAACTCCAGTCACGAATCTCATCTC
>OJIL01000195.1_pt1 | contig 11507 bp, 6 predicted proteins | sample 1595731 | NCBI WGS metagenome assembly OJIL01 (sample SAMN05416787, study PRJEB24817) | seawater metagenome | isolation source: Sea water | place: Canada:Atlantic | collected 2013-11
GACCACCGAGATCTACACTCTTTCCCTACACGACGCTCTTCCGATCTCGACGCTTAACTTGGAGCAACGCGCTAACGCACCCGCAAACTGGGTAGTGGGCGATGAGCCAACCACCCAATCAGCGTCGGCAGAGAACCCTTCTTCTTCTTTCTCATTGCCCTCTCTCGCTGTCTCCGACTCAACGGTGCGTTACTGGCGCGCCAATGCTGCCAGCCCGCTATCAGTGGCTATTTCGTCGCTTCAAACGCAGGCAGGGGATGAGACGTTACGCACACAGGCAACCTTAAAGGTTCAACAACGAGAGATTGAGCTGATAGCCCAAACGAATCCCCTCGCTGCATTTTTGGCTGAAAGCGAAGGGTTCAGCGGCGACATTTCTCTCAGCGCTAGCGAGAGCGAGCTGACCACAACGTTCGAGCTTCCCCAAGCGCCTTCATTACAACACTTTCAAGCGAGTGGCGAGCTAAGCCTGCATCAACTTCGCGATTGGGCAGAAGCGCTCGAACTGCCTCAAATCGTGCTTGAAAACCTTGAAATAGCGGCTGATCTAACGCGCCAAGGCAATCAGTGGCGGTTAAGTAACGTAGATATCGCCACGGCCGAAAGCCAACTCAGCGGTGACTTGGCGTTAGATACGTCCGGTGAAGTGCCCTCCCTTGACGGCCGTTTGCATGCCTCGACAGTGGATGTGGCGGCGTTACGGTCAGCCTTACCCAAAAGCGGGGGAAGTCAGGGCCTCTCAATACCCGTGCTACCGGCCATGCGCGGAAACGTATCACTCTCTGCCGACCGCCTAATCTTCGAACAAGCAACGCTGCATAACCTGCAGGGGGCGCTCGAGTTCGCTGACAACTCGGTCGCAATCACCCCGCTCACCTTCGATAGCGCGGGCGGCCATGCCCAAGCAGATATCGCGCTCACCAGCAGACCCGAGAGAGTTCAAGCAGACGCCCAGCTAGCCTTATCGCAACTCGATCTCTCGCAAATCGATCAAGCCCTACCGCCGGGTAAACTTCAAAGTGCTGATATTTCCCTTGCGCTTCAACCCATGGCACAACGCCCCACGCTAGCCATAGAGACCCTGCTTACCCACCTGCACATTGGCCACGCTCGGTTTGAATATCGGCAGCAAAACGCCAACACTCATCTTGCAGGCACCCTCGCGACCAGCGACGAACAAACCCCGCCTGAGCTGCTGCTTAGCGTTAACGGCACTTGGCGAGACAAGCCTCTAGCAATAGACGCCCAAGGAGCTCCGTTAACGCGCTTGCTGAACTTGGAAAACAACACATTGCGGCACGATTACCCGCTGCATATCGACGCCACCTCCAACGCTGTGCGGGCGCAGGCGGATACTACCTTGGCATCGCTTCTATCGCCCCAAACGTTTGCCGCTGACATGACGCTCACCGCCGACAGTGCCCAGCAGCTGGAAAATTGGTTTGGGTCGGTGCTGCCTCCACTGCCTGGCTTTAACCTTAGCGGCGAGCTGGTACGCGATCATGATCAGTGGAGCGCCACGAGCCTTGAAGGACGCATTGGCTCGACCCAGGTGAACGGCCGTATCGACGTGCTCAGCGGTGAGCGGCCGGTGGTCGAGGTGGACCTTGAAGCCGGGCGGATCGACCTGGCGCAACTCATAGAAAGAACGACCCCCGCCGAGAGCGAAGCGGCCGCGAATGAATCTTTCCTGGCGCCACTGCGTACCTTCGATGGGCAGCTGTCGCTTAACGCCAATACGCTAGTATTACCCAACGGCATGGCCCTGAACGACTTGACGCTCGCCGCCAATCTGGAAGCAGGCCAGTTGAAAGCCGAGCCGGTTCGGTTTCGCCTGGGTGACGGTTCGCTTAGCGCCAGCTTAACGCTGGATGCGGCGCAGCCACCTGCGTCGGGGCATCTTGATATTGATGTGGATAATATCGCCCTATCCAGGCTCGGCGACACCTTCACGCCCATCGAAGACCGGCTTGGCCGCGCCTCAGGAGAGCTCCACATGGACATCGACGAAGCGCCTCTCAGTGATAGGCGCGATGAGTGGCAATGGCCATACCTGGGTCGGCTGGCGTTTGAGCCCTCGGTGCTGCATTTCAGTGACCCACAGGCTGGCACTGAGCTGACGTTTACCCTGGAAACCCTCACCAGCACGGCAGGCACCCAAACGTTCAATCTAGAAGGTGAAGGCCGCTATGACGGCGCGCCAGCCACTCTCTCGCTACAAGGCGACCCCTTACTTAACGCGCGCGACCCCGACCGCGCGTATGCGGTGAATTTAGAAGCCGATATCGTCGATACGTACATCAGCCTAGACGGCACGCTGCGGCGCCCTCTGGCATTGCAAGGGCTGAACTTACAGCTCGCTCTTGAAGGGCCCAATCCGCAGCGCCTGAGCCGCTTGCTCGGTATCGGCCTACCCTCGCTGCCTGCCTACTCGGTCACAGGGGAGTTGGATCTCAACGACCAGCGATGGGCGTTTACTGAACTGCAAGGCATCATTGGTGGCAGCGATCTCCATGGGCGCTTGGCTCTCGATACCGGCGTCAGCCCGCCTAAAGTGACGGGGGCATTACGCTCGACTCATCTCAACGTTGAGGACCTGGGCTTTCTGGCGGGGGAAACCCCAGACAACGCCACCGACGACCGTTTTACACTGCCCGATACAGAGATCATTACCCAGGCATGGCAAGGTGTATCGGCGGATATAAGCTACCAAGGCCAATCCGTGCGCGCAGGGGAGATTCCCTTGAGTAATGTGTTCATCGATTTTGCGCTTCAAGATGGCCGAGGGCGCTTCGAGCCGCTGAGTTTTGGCGTAGGCGCGGGCAGTGTCGATCTCACCCTCGCACTAAATACCGTCACTACCCCACCCAGCGGCACGCTACAGGTGGAAGTACAGGGCGTGGATCTTGACGTCACACTGCGTCACTGGGCGCTGGCTGACGATAGCACCGGCACCATCGGGGGGCGCGGCAAGCTCTGGATCGAAGGCGCATCAATTGCGGAAATGCTGGCCTCTGCCGATGGTGGCGTCGTTCTGTTGATGACCGGCGGACGGCTGGATGCCCTGCTGGTCGAGATGGCAGGATTGGATGCTGGCCAAACATTGGCAAGCTGGCTGCGCGACCGCAACCCCATTCCCGTTGATTGCGCTTACGCCGACCTTCAGGCAAGAGATGGTCTAACGCACCTGGATACGTTCGTTGTGGATACCCGCGATACCACCTTCACCGCTGGCGGCCAGGTAAATTTAAATAATGAGCGTCTCGATATCAGCATCATCGCCCACCCCAAAGACCCCAGCGTGTTGGTTGGCCGCTCCCCGCTTCACTTGGGGGGCACTTTCAACCATATTGAGACTAGCGTGCACCGCCAAGGGCTGATTAGGCGCGCGGGGGCCAGCGCAGCACTCGCTGCCCTGGCTAGCCCGCTGACCGCCCTCTTACCACTACTGGAGGTGGGCAGAGGCCCTGAGATGAAATATTGCCAAGGATTGATCAGCCGTTCTCGCGACGCCATTCAAGAGGGAGAAACGCAATAATGCCCCACTACCACTGGTTTACGCAGTGGCGAGTGCGTAGCCTGCTGTTCTGCGCATTACTGGTTGGCTGTACCAACTCGCCGATCAATGATGCCGCTCGGCTTGCACAACAAGACTCGCTCGCCGCGGTTCAAATCAAGGCCCGGCTCCTTGAGGCACCCGACTTGGCTGGCTCTGCCATTGCGGTGGACCTGCAAGACGACCATGCCACCCTAAGCGGTTTTGTCGAAACGTCGCAACAGCGTGACCGAGCGGAAGCCATCGCCCGGGAGCAAGATAAGGTCAAGACAGTGGACAATAACATTACCGTTAAGTAACGCACAGTTGCTGCAGATGGATGATACGGAGATCAAGGATGAACCAGCCGTTACAAAATCTTGAACAACTGCTTGATCGCGTTGGCGAGCTAACACGGCGCCACGATCAAGTATCCATTGGGATGGTCGTCGAAGCGATTGGCAGCCGTTCCTTTGGACCGTTATTGATGCTTATCGGCATCACACTATTCTCGCCGCTCAGCGGCATCCCAGGCATGTCGTTTTTCATGGCGGTGTTTGTCTTGCTGGTCGCCGTCCAAATGTTGATTGGCCGGAAAAAATTTTGGCTGCCCCCTTTTATCCTCAACCGCTCGGTGGAGCACGGCAAGCTGCAAAAAGCGCTCGAATGGCTTGATAAACCAGCACGCGGCATAGACCGGGTGCTTAAACCACGCTTAACGTTTTTAGTGCATCGAAGTGGTAGCTATGGCATCGCCGGGCTGTGCGTCATCGTCGGCTTATGCATGCCAATGATGGAGCTGGTGCCGTTTTCTTCCTCGGTCGCCGGGCTCGGGCTGCTAATTCTGGGGCTTTCACTAGTGGCCCACGATGGGTTACTCGCCCTATTAGCGATTGTTATCTTCAGTGGTGCGTTCTCGTTTCTCATCATCCACTTACTTTGATTGTGTCCCCTTTAGCCGATCAGGCTAGTTTGCACACCGTGGGTTGACCTCCTATCTTCAAATGGCACGGCCAGCTATGCGCCAGCACGGTATCGTTAAAACAGCAGCGGGAGCGACATTGAGCCATGCTGCGGTGCTACCCAGCGCCGTTGAGTCTTACTAACGTTAGCTCACAGATGAGCTAATCGAAAAACGAAAGGAGAGATTTTTTATGTTGAAGTTTTTAGCTAGCACAGTAGGCATTATTTTTATGATTGGCCTGTTAGTGGTGATTGGGCTTCTCATGCTGATTTTTTAATTCCCATTGGTTTTTCAGCACTCGTTTAAGCGTCATTCACGCCCATTCATTGCATTAATGGTTGTCTTGAGTGAGCTTGAGCCCAGTCAAATAGGCATTTAGATATAACCGATATTAAGGGGTCAATGTGTATAAATAAAACTTGCCCTCATGGACTAAGAAAAATTTTACTTCTTAGTGAATGAAGCAACATAAGGAGCTCGGGCTCTTATGTCCCGAACGTTTGTTGCTATTAGGCAGGCTCACCACTGGGGTTACCATTATGTGGCTCGGCTAATAGCGAGGCGGAACTTTTGGCCATTGCCGTCGCTCTGTAAGTGATTTTACCACCGCCCCGCCCTTCAAATCCTATCGCGACCATGCTCTATATTGAGCATATAAACAGGAGCAGCTAGGTGCTGAGCGGTCTCAAAATAGGCGCTTTTTTTCTGCCAAGCGCTTAGCCAGAGCGGCAATGTGGGAGGGGCCCACTTCACAGCAACCGCCAATAGCCGTTGCCCCCTGCTCGACCCATTTCATTGCATGCTCGGCGTAGGCAGCGGGATCAAGATCCATTCGCGATGCTAGCGTATCCACGGTGCCACCCGGTTGGAGCGGGGCCACGGAGACAAACCCATTTGCGTATCCGCCGAACGGCACATTGAGCTTGGCCAGTTCACTCATGGCGCTCGTAACCGCCTCAGGCACGGAACAATTGACCATTATCCGTTCAGCGCCGAGCGCTATTACCTCTCGGGCCGCCTCAGCAAGCGACTCCCCGGAGCGCAAGCAGGTGCCATCGCGGTCATCCACAGTGAACGCTACCCATACCGGAAGCTGGCTTTCCACCGCGGCTTGGGTCGCGGCACGTGCCTCACGGGCAAGCGACATCGTTTCACACAGAAAAAGATCGACCCCGTCTGCCTGGCGTTCCACGATTCGGCGGTAGTCACGCAAGCAAATAGCGTCGTCCGGCACGCTATCAGCGTGATAGCTCGCGACCAGTGGCGGCAGGCAACCGGCAATACGCAACGCTCGCCCGCATTCTTCACGCGCCTGATGGGCAGCACTGAGCGCCGCGGCATGTAATAGTTCAAACATGGCCGGATCGCCGTCACGCACCAGGCGAAGGGGAGTTGCGCTATAAGTATTGAGCTTAATCACCTGAGCGCCAGCGTTAATGAAATCACGGTGAGCGGCGAGAACCAAATTTGGCTCATCAAGCATGACCTGAGCGGACCACAACGGTGATACCGGTTGGCAGCTGCGTTTTCTAAGTTCCTGTCCCATCCCGCCATCAAGCAGTATTACGTTTTCTCTTTCAGCGCTCATAAGGTCGCGATCCTTTCCTAAAGCTGCTGGCCACATAATGTTGTTACCCATTAGACGAGGCCGTACCGGTTTCTTCTTCCACGGGTTCGATAGGCTCACCATCATCGTCCAAAAGTTGGTGATCGTATGCGGCCTGAAGGCCCGTATCTTCGACAGAGTGCGGCTCTTCTTCATCCGCCCAATAGTCGATATGGCCCGGATAGATGGGCGATAACACGGCTATCAAAATACCTATCACGGAGAAGATCGCAAATGCATCCGCATAGCCAAATCCGTCGACTAATAAACCGATGACAGGAGAGCCTACCGCTTGCCCAAGCGCACAGGCCATAAAAGGTAGCACCGGCCCCATTGATAAGCGTCCCGGCAATAGACGAATGCCCGTCATCAGATACAGCCCCGTTAAGCTCATGTAGGCAAGGCCGAAGACCAACGCGGAAAACATCGCCAATGCTAACTGGCCTGGGCTAGCGGCCAGCAGCGCGAGGCTTGAAGAGAGCATCATCAACATCAATGCTTGCGTAATGGGCGGGTTATTGCGGTCGGCCAAATCACTCACCACGGCGCCCCCCAACCCGGCAACACCGACCGCAAACCATAGCCAGCCGGTTTGGTCAGGGGGTAACGCGCCAAGAGTGACCGCCAGGTCAGGTGCGAAAAGCCAGTACGGAGCAGACACAAACCCCATCGCGAAAGCAAACAGTGAAAGCCGAATGAGCCGCGACCACTGCAAGCGGGTAATGGGAGGAGGCGGAGCAGCGTTGGCTGGAACCACCCGTGACACCGAAGGAATGAAGTACCATGCCGCCACCACACCGATGGCAGTCAGCGCCGCAAAGAGCGTATAGGTCAGGCGCCATGCATCAGATAGAAACACAACGGTTGGCACTGCCACGATGATACCGACACTGGTACCCGCGTTCATAATGGAACTCACACGCCCGTGCATCGTCCGGCTCACCAACGCCTGCATGGCGGCGGTCAGCGCAGGCATCATCAAACCGGTGCAGATCCCACAAATAAATACCCCGGCCCCGAGCGATAATGCATCTGACGCCTGACTAATCAGCGCTAGGCCACCCACCCCGAAACCGCCCGACAGCACCGCCAAGTTACGCGCACCGAATCGATGAGCGGCAAGCGGTGCAGCCAGGGTAGCCAGCACGAAACTGATGAACGGCAGCGCACCGATAATCCCGATAAGATACGGCGTCAGTGCCAGTTCGGCGCTGATGGAAGGCACAAACAGCCCAAACGCAAAACGCGCCATTCCATAGCTAATGGCGACCAGTGCGGCCCCGAAGACGGCAAAGCCCATGTTCGACAAGGTTTTCATACTGACGGCTCCAAGAACGTAGGGTGCTTGAATGAGCTACGCTTAGTTCATTGTCGCTGCCACCGTCGCGATGAGCAATGCAGACAGCCAGTAACCTCGTCGATTATTCCCCTGATGAGGAAAACACTGTTCTCTTAAGTCGTGAAGCTATAAGTATTATTTAATATAAAAGCCGGGAGTGAGTTCATGTTATCCCCGCCTTGGCGTAATCGGCTTATAACTCCTACGTTGTTTAGAGGGCTGCTTATAAAAGCCGTTTATATGAAGACAGGGAGACGTAGCGATGGATGCACTTGCGCGAAAGCTGGGCCTTAAGACGGATCCCATCATTTTTTTTACCTCCGCCGGGATCATGATCATTTTTCTAGTGGCGCTGCTAATTGCGCCAGGCCCCATAGGAGAAGCCTTTGGCGCGGGTCGGGAATGGATCGTTACTAACCTGGGCTGGTTTTTTATTTTCGGGGTCACAAGTTGGGTGACGTTTCTGCTATGGGTGGCGATCAGCCGTTATGGGGCAATACGCTTAGGTGGTAATGATGCGAAGCCGGCGTATACCAACGCCTCCTGGTTCGCCATGCTGTTCGCTGGCGGTATCGGCACGGTGCTGATGTTCTGGGGCGTAGCCGAGCCAATATCCCACTTCGCAACGCCCCCGCGGCCGGGTGTCGAGCCCTTTTCGGTGGCTGCCGCCGACGATGCCATGAGCTTTTCGATCTACCACTTGGGTCTCCATACCTGGGCGATTTTCGCCATGCCGGGGCTGGCGTTCGCGTACTTTATCTACCGTTACAACCTGCCGATGCGTTTTAGCTCGGTCTTTTTCCCGCTGTTAGGCGAGCGCATTTACGGCCCTATTGGCAAAGCGCTCGATATCTTTGCCATTCTCGGCACATTGTTCGGTGTGGCGGTGTCTGTCGGCCTGGGCACCCAACAGATCAATGCGGGGCTAACGGAACTGTTTGGTGTTCCGGACGCAGTGCTACCAAAAGTAGTGATCATCGCTGTGCTAACCACTGTTGCCGTGGGCTCAATCATCGCGGGGCTGGATTCAGGGGTGAAGCGGCTCTCTAACATCAATATCGGGATGGCCGTTGGCCTACTGCTGTTTGTACTATTTACTGGCTCGACCGTTTTCCTGTTACGTGCCGTCGTCGAAACCTTTGGCCTCTATATAACCAACCTGCTACCCATGGCGTTTTGGAATGACACGCTGGCACGCTACTCCAGCGAAGGCGGCGCCTGGGGGTGGCAAGGCAGTTGGACGGTATTCTATTGGGCCTGGACCGTCACGTGGTCACCGTTCATCGGCATCTTCGTAGCGCGGATTTCCCGCGGGCGGACCATTCGCGAGTTCGTGCTCGGCGTGCTGTTCGCCCCTTCCATCTTTACGCTAATCTGGTTTGCGATATTTGGCTGGTCGGCGATGGAGATTGACGGCATTGGCCCCGCCGCCCGGGAAGCCCTGGGTGATCAAGCCGGTACTTTATCCGCTGCCGTGGCCGACAGTATCCCACTCGCCATGTTCGCGTTTTTCGATAACTTCCCCGCTGCAACCTTGATTCAAGGCTTGGCGGTGGTGATCGTCGCCATCTTCTTCGCCACCTCATCAGACTCCGCTTCCCTGGTCGTCGATATGCTGTGTACCGGCAGTGCAGACCCAGGCCCCTGGCCCCAACGGGTTTTCTGGGGTGTGTCAGAAGGCATGCTGGCCGCCATGCTCATCGTGCTAGCAGGCGATGCCGGGCTAACCGCCCTGCAGGAGGTAATCACCGTAGTCGGCCTGCCGATGTTTATACTGGTGTTTATCATGATGTTCGCGCTGTATCGAGGCCTCTCCCAAGAAGAACTCAGCGAAGTGCGGGTAGGTACACCGCCTAAGCAGGAAGAGTTGAAGCCGGAAGATTAGGCGGCACGAAAAAAGGGTCTGCGTGCAATCGCAGGCCTTTTTTATTTAGGTTGGCCGATGCATCCCAGCTGAATTGCGCCGCTTAAGCTCAATTTGAAGAACAGGTGAAACGTTGAAGTATCATGCTCATTAGTCTCGGTCTGCTTAAGCGGCTTATACTCGGCTAGATTTAGTAGGGATTGGTCGGATGCTTGGAACATGAATGCAGCCCACGGCCCAACGCGAGCAACCCTGAGGCTAGATACTTCCGAAGCCTTTGGCTCATCATGACGTGCACCCGTCTTTATTGGCTTAGCTTGGCGCGGTGTTTACGGTTGACTTTAAGCTCGAAGCCAGCTCTATAGGTAGTGCCGTTTTCACGTTCGTCAACTGCAGCAGTTTCGTTCCTGGTGGCAGCCGTAAAGTGAGAAGCAACCTGTCACTCATTGTTAAGTGCATGGTATGTCCGAATCCATGATTGGAAGCTTGGCCCCTCACTACTGCAATTCGTTGGAAAAACGCCTTACCGCGTCTACCACCTGTTTAGCCCCTTCCTGAATCTCTACAATCACGGTGCCCGCTTGGCTTGCCAGTTCTAGGCCTTGCTCGGCTTCTTCACGGGTGCTAAACATCTGACGCATGACTTCATCTGATAGCACCTTGTTTTTCTCGACTACGCTCACAATCTGAACGGTGGCTGCGCTAGTGCTGGCCGCCAACTTTCTCACCGCGTCGGCAACCACAGCGAATCCGCGCCCCTGTTCACCGGCCCTGGCGGCCTCGATCGCAGCGTTTATTGCGAGCAGGTTTGTCTGTACCGCGATGCCGCCGATGGTTTGTACGATGGCGTTGATCTGTAGGGACTGCTTGCCCAGCGCTTCAATGCTTTCGGTAGCTGCCTGCATTTCCGCGGCTATTTGCTGCATTGTTTCGACCGTCTGCTTGACCACAGCAGTGCCCTTAGTAGCGCTTACGTCCGTTTGTTGTGATACATCGTAGGCAACGTTTGCTCCCTCGCGTACTTGGGCTTCCCGTGCCACTTGGTCGGTGACAACGCTAGCAAACTTCACGACCTTGCAGAGATCGCCTTCGGCGTTATAGACCGGGTTATAGGTGGCCTCCAGCCAAACCTCTGCCCCCCGGCTGTCGAGACGCTTGAAGCGGTTCGCCACGTACTCTCCGCTGTTGAGCTTTTCCCAGAAGGCTATGTATTCGGGCGACTCAACCTCCGCTGGTGTACAGAACATGCGGTGATGCTGACCGGTTATTTGTTCAAGCCGGTACCCCATTGCCTGTTGAAACTGCTCGTTCGCGGTGATTACGGTGCCATCAAGGCCGAACTGGATAACGGCAGTAGAACGGATCAGCGCATCAATGAACGACTCGCTCTCTTTTGCACCCTCTACTTTTTTGGTTACGTCGCGGGCATAACCCTGTATGTATGAGAGCTTGCCGCCCATTCCTCGTACCGGGAACCAATCGACATTCAGCCAGATCAGGGAGCCATCTGCATGCAAGTAGCGGTAGTCGTCGTTGACTGGCACGAACGCTGCGACGGCTTGATTAAAGTTTCGAAAGCAGGCTAGCTTCGTAACGTAGGACGGCACAATTTCCGACATTGGTCGCCCTAGAAGCTGCTCTCGTTGGTAACCCAGCACACTGGCAAAGCCTTGGTTTACGGCAGAGATACAGAAGTCTGCATTCAGCGTGATGGACAGCATGCCCCGATCCATCTGGTCAGTCAGTTGGCGGAGATGCGTTAGTCCTCCTCGCTGATCTTTGGGGCCTGTTTTGGGGCGGAGATTAAACATCAGGAAACTCCAATCAACGATAATATTTAGTTATCGGCAGGCCGAACCGGCTCTTGAACGCTTCAATTTTAAAATAATCATTAAGTTCAAAAAAGAATACAGGCCTTCGACTGTGCCGTATCCGAAATCGCGAAAATGACTTAACAATCGGCTGCAAACAGACGGATTCTTTGACGCCTTGCGGCTCAAAACCGGCATTTAAGCCGGTTATCGTATTAACATCGTCTTAAAGATCGCTCTTGGCGGAAAGCAGCCAAACAAAAAAGGGACCTGCGAGAAATCGCAAGCCCCTTTTTTACAATTTGGCGCGCCCGGCAGGATTTGAACCTGCGACCCTCGGAGATCGGAAGAGCGTCGTGTAGGGAAAGAGTGTAGATCTCGGTGGTCG
>OJIL01000204.1_pt1 | contig 11315 bp, 4 predicted proteins | sample 1595731 | NCBI WGS metagenome assembly OJIL01 (sample SAMN05416787, study PRJEB24817) | seawater metagenome | isolation source: Sea water | place: Canada:Atlantic | collected 2013-11
ACGAGATGAGATTCGTGACTGGAGTTCAGACGTGTGCTCTTCCGATCTGAAACCTCCATTAAGGAACCTCGTGCATGTCTGCAAACTCGCTGCTCTCACAAACGCCGTTAACGCCGGGCTTTATGGTCGTGCACGCCAATCGCCTGGAAGACCTGCGTGGTTTGGCGGTGGAGTGGATGCGCCTTCACCCGCTCTCGCCGCTGGAGAACGAGACCATTCTGGTGCAGAGCAACGGCATTGGGCAGTGGCTAAAGCTAGCGCTGGCGGAAGACCCGGCCCAGGGCGGTGCGGGCATAGCGGCGGCATTGAACGTCACGCTGCCCGCACGTTTTCTGTGGCAGGCTTACCGCACGGTGTTGAGGCAGCTAACAAATGACGAGCAAGCGGTGCCGGAAACGTCGCCGTTTGATAAGTCGCGGTTGATATGGCGCCTTCTGCGCCTGCTGCCCAGCCTTGCCGAGCACGAAGCCTTTGCGCCGCTGGCGCGCTTTCTAGAGGTCGATCGCGACCAGCGCAAGCACTACCAACTGGCCGAGCGGCTGGCGGATCTGTTCGATCAGTATCAGGTGTATCGCGCCGACTGGCTGGACGCCTGGGCCAAAGGTAACGACGTGCTGATCACTGCCCGTGGCGAAGCCCGCCCGTTGGAAGCGCACCAGCTGTGGCAGCCCGAGCTCTGGCGTGCCTTACGTGACGATGTGGCGATGACGCAAGGCGAAGCCGGCCTTAACAGCAGCCGCGCCCAGGTGCACAGCCGCTTTCTAGACGCCGCCGTTCAGCTTGAAGGCCAAGCGTGCCCACCCGGCCTGCCCCGGCGATTGATTATTTTCGGTATCTCGTCACTGCCGCAACAGACGTTAGAAGCCCTAGCGGCGCTGTCGCGCTGCTGCCAGATCGTGCTCTGCGTGCACAACCCCTGCCAGTACTACTGGGCGGATATTATTGAGCACAAAGACCTGCTGCGCGCCAGCCGCTACCGCCAGCAGCGCAAGGCAGGCATGCCCGACGCCCTGGACGTGCTCGGCACCGGCGATGCCGACGACGCTCTGCACCTCCACGCCCAGCCGCTGCTGGCCGCCTGGGGCAAACAGGGCCGTGACTACCTGCGCCTGCTCGATGAACACGACGACTCCGGCAACTACCAAACGCTCTTCGAGCAGCAGGCGCTGCGCATTGATATGTTCGAGCCGTTCAGCGATGAACACCCTTGCCTGCTCAGCCAACTGCAAGACGATATCCGCGAGCTGCGGCCGGTAGCAGAAACCCAAACCCACTGGCCCGCGTTAGACCCGGCCAGTGATGACTCCATCGTGTTCCATATCGCCCACGGCCCCCAGCGGGAAGTGGAGATTCTTCACGACCAGCTGCTGGCGGCGTTTAGCGCCGACCCAGATCTGCGCCCGCGAGACATCATCGTCATGGTGCCGGATATCGACCGCTACGCGCCGCACATAGAAGCGGTGTTCGGCCAGTACCGCTCCGCTTTCAGTAGCTACAACGCGAACGCTAAACCCGACGACCCGCGCTACATCCCTTACACCCTGTCGGATCAGGCCAGCCGCCACCGACTACCGATGATGATAGCGCTGGAAAAACTGCTGCGCCTACCGGAACTGCGACTTTCAGTGAGTGACCTGCTGGATCTATTGGAAGTACCCGCGCTGCGCGCACGCTTTGGCATCGATGAATATGACCTGTCCACCCTAAGCCGCTGGATCGAGGGCGCTGGCATTCGCTGGGGGCTCAATGCCGAGCAGCGCACCCGGCTGGATCTTCCCGAAGGGCTGACCCAGAACACCTGGGCCTTTGGCCTGCGCCGCCTGCTGCTGGGTTACACCGTAGGCAGTGCCGACGCGTGGCAAGGCATCGAGCCATTCGACGATATTGGCGGGTTGGAAGCCTCCCTGGCAGGCCCGCTGGCAAATCTTTTGGAAAAGCTGGAAAGCACCTGGGAAACCTTCTGCCAGCCCACCGACACCGCCACCTGGGTGGCCCGGCTGCGCGAGCTACTGGAAACCTACTTCCTGACCGACGACGCTCAAGAGAGCGTGATGCTCACCAAGCTGGAAACCGCGCTACAGCAGTTGCTGGACAGCACCGAAGAGGCCGCGCTTTATGATCCCCTGCCGCTCTCCATGGTGCGCGAACACTGGCTGGGGCAAATCGACGAGCATAGCCTTTCCCAGCGTTTTCTCGCGGGGGCGGTCAACTTCGCCACGCTGATGCCCATGCGGGCCATTCCCTTCAAGCATGTGTGCCTGCTGGGCATGAACGATGGCGAGTACCCGCGCTCACAGCCGCCGCTGGATTTTGACCTCATGGGCAGCGACTACCGCCCCGGCGACCGCTCGCGGCGTGAAGACGACCGCTACCTGTTTCTGGAAGCGCTGCTCTCCGCCCGCCAACAGCTCTATATCAGTTGGGTCGGCCGCAGTCAGATCGACAACAACCCCATGCCGCCCTCAGTGCTGGTCGGCCAGTTGCGCGATCACCTGGAAGCAGGCTGGCACACCCACAACGGCGAACCGTTGCTGGAAGCGTTAACCACTGAGCACCCGCTGCAGCCGTTTAGCCGCCGCTATTTTACCGAACAAGCCAGCGATTCCCCCGCCCAAGCGCGGCTGTTTACGTATGCCCACGAGTGGCATGCCCTGCACACCCCGAATGGAGAAAGCACCCAAGGCGCAACGTCACCAGCGCTTAAGGCGGACAGCGAACAGCAGAGCACGTTAACCCTGGCCCAGCTAGGCAGCTTTCTACGCGACCCCGCGAAGGCATTTTTCAACACCCGCCTGGGCGTCTATTTCGAGCAGGAAGCGCTAACCCAACTGGATGTCGAGCCCTTCACGCTGGACGGGCTACAGAACTGGCAACTACAGGATCAGTTAATCGCCGCCCAGCGCCACGCCGTGGATAACGGCCAACCGCGTATGGAAGCTCTGCACGCAGCACTGGAACGCTTCAAGGGCCAGGGCGTGCTAGCCGTGGGTGCCTTTGGCGAGCGGATGCGCGAAGCACTGGCAGAACCGATGGAGGCCCTATTTGACGCCTACGAAGAGACGCTGCAAGAGTGGCCACACGAGGTAGCAGCACCACAGGCAGTGCATGTCATTGAGAGAACTGAAGAAAAGGTAGCGCTGGAAGATTGGCTGGGAGAACTGCGTGAGGATGAAGCGGGCAACCGCTGCCGCCTGTTACTGCTCAGCAGCAGCCTGGTCAGCCAGGGGCGCGGCCGTGGTCAATACCGCTGGCAGCACCTGCTGCGGCCCTGGGTAGCTCATCTGGCAGGCAATAGTGAGCGCCCGATGACCACCCAGCTACTTTCCAAAGCAGGCCATGTGCGGCTGGAACCACTAGAAGCCGAGAACGCACGCTACCAGATACAAAACCTGCTAAGCGCTTGGTGCGATGGCATGCAGGCCCCGCTACCGCTGGCGCCCCAGGCCGCTTTCGCCTGGTTAGCGAAGCTAGGCACGCCGGAATCCGAACCGGAAAGCGATGCCTACGCCGCCGCCGAAACCGCCTACGAAGGGGGGCGCTTCCAGACCGGCGAAGTCGCCCAAAGCGCCTACCTTTCCCACCAATGGCCGAGCTTCGAACGACTGGTCAGCGAACAAGCGCTAGGCCACCGTTTCGCCACCCTAACCGAAGCGCTCTATTCGCCGCTGCATCGTGCCGTTAAAGGCTGACAAGCCTAATGGCTCTTCCAGCCCAGGGTTAACACCCGCTTCGCCAGCGAGATCATCTCCGGGTCGCCGGTGTGCTTATCCGGCACATCGGAGAGCTTGATCACCGGCAGCCACTGCTGCCCTTCCGGGCGCGCCTCGACCATCTTGATCACCATGTTCATCGGCTCGACGCCCACATCATTGGTGAAGTTGGTGCCGATGCCGAACGCCATGCCAATCCGGTCTTTGCAAAACGCATGAATATGCTCCACCTTCTCCGGCGTCAGCGCATCGGAAAAGATGATCGTCTTGCTCAACGGATTGATGCCCAGGCGCTCGTAGTGAGCGATGGTCTGAGAGGCGAAATCAATCGGGTCGCCGCTGTCATGGCGCACGCCATCGAACAGCTTGGCGAACTTCTTATCGAAGCTATCGAAGAAGGCCCGCGAGGTAAACGTATCGGTCAGGGCAATGCCCAGATCACCGCGATACACATCCACCCAATGCTCGAGGGCAAGGCTGTTGGCCATCTTGAAACCGAAGCGGGCGCCGTGGAACATGAACCACTCATGGGCGTGGGTGCCAATCGGCTTAACCCCATGGCGCATGGCCAGCAGCACATTGCTGGTGCCGCTGAACGCCTCGCCGCCATTATGGCAAAGTGCGCCCACCACACGGTCATGAACATCGAACGAGAAGCGCCGACGGGTGCCGAATTCGGCAATCTTCAACCCAAGACGGCGGTAGAGTTCGATCTTCTCCTGGGCGCGCTGTTCGATCATCGCATCGGCCTCATGGGTGACCGACACACCCCGCAGCCGATACCACAGCTCGCTGATCAGCGCCATCAACGGCACTTCCCACAGAATGGTGCGGTACCAAGGCCCCTCGATAATCACCGAGAGGTCACTGCCCTGCTGCTCGATAATCACCTCGGCAGGGTCGTAATGAAACCCGGCCAGGAAATCGAGATAGGTAGGGTCGAGATAGGGGCAGGTTATTTCGAGATAACGCTTTTCCTCATCACTCAGGCGCAGCATCGCCATCTGATCCACTTCTCGACGCAGCGCATCACCGAAGCCATCAGGAAATTCGTGCTCGCCACGATTGATAAACGCGTAGCGCGCCTGGGCATAGGGAAAGCGTTTGATCACGGCGTTCTGCATCGTGATCTTGTAAAAGTCATTATCCAGCAGCGATGTCAGCATGAGATCCCATCGTTAGAGTGAACCGAAGCCGCCGGTAGCGTAAACTCATTGCACCAAGAGTGGCTCGGCGACAAGATTATCAGGTGGCGGGGCTCTCATACAGTCTAGGCCCTACGTTGGGCCGATTTGCTTTCTGCTGCCAGCGTCCGGAGATCAGTGATGAGCCAGCCAGCACCACTCAATCCACTAAGCCTCCCGCTTCACGGCAGCCGACTGATAGAGGCCAGCGCTGGCACCGGTAAAACCTTCACCATCGCCCTGCTCTACGTGCGGCTGGTACTCGGCGGTCACAGCGTTGACGACGATACCGCGTTTATCCGCCCGCTTACGCCGCCGGAAATTCTGGTCGTCACCTTCACCAACGCCGCCACTCAAGAGCTACGCGAACGGATACGCAATCGGCTGGTAGAAGCAGCAGACGTATTTCGTGAGACTCCAGATGCTAAGGAAGCAGGTCACGAAGAGGGTCTTTTTCCAGGGATGGAAAAAGTAGCGCCCAAGGACGGGTTCACAGCGCCCTCGCAGTGGCCTACTTCCGTGCCACTTGCTCATGATCCACTGCTGCTCCAACTCCGCGACCAATACGACCCCGCCACCTGGCCCGCCTGTTCGCGGCGCTTAGCGCTAGCCGCGGAATGGATGGACGAAGCCGCGGTTTCCACCATCCACAGCTGGTGCTACCGCATGCTGCGCGAACACGCCTTCGAAAGCGGCAGCCTGTTCTCTCTCAACCTGGAGAATGACCAGCGCGAACTGGAACAGGAAGTGGTGCGCGACTACTGGCGCAGCTTCTACTACCCGCTGGACAGCGACGCCCTTGGCATTGTCACCCGTTACTGGAAATCCCCGGACGACCTGCACGCCCCGCTGCAACGGCTACTGCCAGAAAGCGAAGCGCTGGGCGACGAAAAGCCCGAACCCAGCGAGACCCTGGCCGCCACTCAGGCCAAACGCACCGCAAAGCTCAGCGAACTCAAAGCCCCCTGGGCCGCCTGGCTGGACGAACTGGTGCCCGCCCTGGAAGACGCCGCCACGCGCAAAGCCTTCAAGGGCCAGAGCTTCAACGCCAAAAGCCGCGCCAACTGGCTAGGCGCACTACGCGAGTGGTGCGAAACCGATGCAGACCGCCCCGCGCTCACCGACGCCGCCTGGAAACGCATGACGCCCGACGGCATGGCCGATATCTGGAAAGAGGGCGCACCGCCCTGCCCGCAAGCCTGGGAAGCGCTGGCACAACTCCCGCAAGCGCTGGATGCCCTGCCCGAGCCGCGCAACGACCTGCTGATTCATGCCGTACAGTGGTGCCGCGCGCGGCTGGAGCGCGAACAGGAACGCCGCGCCGAGATGGGCCCCAACGACCTGCTCACCCATCTGGATCGCGCCCTCAAAGGCCCCAACAAAGAGGCCCTGGCCGCGCAGATCCAACGCCAGTTCCCCGTGGCACTGATCGACGAGTTCCAGGATACCGACCCGATCCAGTACCGCATCTTCAACGCCGTGTATGACGTCGCAACGCCCCAGCGCGACAGCGCCATTCTACTGATTGGCGATCCCAAGCAGGCCATCTACGCCTTTCGCGGCGCGGATATCTTCACCTACCTGCAGGCTCGCCAAGACACCGATGGCCGCCACGTTACGCTAGGCACCAACTTCCGTTCCAGCCAAGCCATGGTGGCAGCGGTCAACCACTGCTTCAGCTACGCCGACCAGCACGATGCTGGCGCCTTTCTGTTCCGTGCCGATGGCGGCGACAACCCGCTGCCGTTCAACCCAGTGGAAGCCAAAGGCACCAAGGACACGCTGGTACTCAACGGCCAACCGTTACCCGCGATGACCCTATGGCCACTGGAAAGCGAAGAGCCGCTCTCCAAAACCGCCTACCAAACGGAGATGGCCGAGCGCTGCGCTTCGCACATGGCTATGCTTTTGGAAGCAGGCCGCCAACATCAGGCGGGCTTTGCAAAGGGCGCTGGTGGCGATGACGATAACGGAGAGCAATCACTCACTTCGCTGGCCCCCTCGGACATGGCCGTGCTGGTCAACGGGCTGCAGGAAGCGCGAGCGATTCGACTGGCGCTGGCCAGCCGAGGCATCAAGAGCGTCTACCTTTCCGATCACGATAAGGTGTTCAGCTCCCCCATTGCCCCGCAGCTAGCCATTTGGCTGCGCGCCTGCGCCGAGCCCCAGGCCAACTCCCGCCAGGCGGAGGCCAAGCTGCGCGCCGCCCTGGCAACGCCGGTGCTGGGGCTAAGCCTTGAAGCACTCGATTACCTCAACCAGAGCGAGCTGGCCTGGGAGCAACGGGTAGAGCAGTTCAGCGACTACCACCGCCTGTGGCAGCGCCAAGGCGTGCTGCCGCTGGTGCGCCGATTGATGGTCGATTTTGATATCGCCGCACGGCTGTTAGGCGAGTTCGCCGAGGGTGAGCGTTTGCTAACCGACCTGCTCCACCTGGGCGAAATGCTGCAGCACGCCAGCCAAGAACTGGATGGCGAACACGCGCTGATTCGTTTTCTAGCCGAAGCCATCGCCGACCCGGATAGCCACGGCGACAGCCACAAGCTACGCCTGGAGAGCGACGCCGATCTGGTCAAAGTAGTGACCATTCACAAATCCAAAGGGTTGGAGTACCCGCTGGTGTTCCTGCCGTTTATCGCCAACCACCGACCGGTCAGCGACACCGACCTGCCGCTGCGCTGGCACGATAGCGACGGCACGCTGCAACTCAGCCTGAACGCCGATGAAGCCACGCTGGACACCGCCGACCGCGAACGCCTGGGCGAAGACCTGCGCAAGCTTTACGTGGCACTCACCCGCGCCCGCCACGCCACCTGGCTGGGGCTGGCGCCGCTAAAAGGCAGCGAAAACAGCGCCATCGGCCACCTGATCAACGGCGGCAAAGCCATTGCTCCCAGCGCGTTTACCCAAGCGCTTGGGGAGTTGGTGGAAGGCAGCGATATTGAGCTTAGTGACGCCCCGGAACCCACCACGCTGCGCTCCACCCCGGCGCCGGAACAGCAGGCACTGGGCCACGCCCGAACCCCGCTGCGCCCCGCGCGTGAGCAGTGGTGGATCGCCAGCTACTCGGCGCTGCGTACTTCTGGGGCCGTCTCTGGATCTAGCACCACCCCGCTGACAACGCCCGCGCCGGAACCCACTACGCCCCAGGAAGCCACCACCCTGGAAGTGCTGGACGAGCCCCACGACAACGCCATCAACACCGAGGCGTTTCATTTACATAGATTCCCGCGTGGCCCCGGCCCCGGCACCTTTCTGCACGGGCTTTTAGAGTGGGCGGGCCAGCTAGGCTTTAACAGCGCTTTGGAAGACCCCGCCGCCCGGGAAGATATGCTGCGGCGGCGCGTGCAGCTGCGCGGCTGGCAGGCATGGCACGACACCCTGGCGGGCTGGCTTGAAGAACTGCTCGCCACGCAGCTTCCCTTGCCTCACTCTCTGTCACTGGCCCCGTCCCTGACAGAGCCCAGCGAAGGCAGCCAAGTGGCGCTATGTGAACTCGAAAGTTATCAGGTGGAACTGGAGTTCTGGTTTGCCGCCCATCAGGTACAAACGCGCAAGCTGGATGAGCTGGTCAGTGACCACTTACTGCCAGGGGTATCACGCCCCGTATTGGATGCCGACACCCTCAACGGCATGCTCAAGGGCTTTATCGACCTCGCCTTTGAGCATGAAGGCCGCTTCTACGTGCTCGACTGGAAATCCAATTATCTGGGCAGCGACGACAGCGCCTACAACTTCGATGCCCTGCGCAACGCCATGCTCGAAAAGCGCTACGACCTGCAAGCCGCGCTTTATCTGCTCGCCCTCCACCGGCTACTCAAAGCGCGCCTGCCCGACTACGACCCGCACCAACACCTGGGCGGCTCGATGACGGTATTTCTACGCGGCAGCCGCACCACCGCCCGCGGCGTACACGCCGTGCCTGCGCCGGTCGCGCTGATCGAAGCGCTAGATGCGCTCTTTGCAGGCACGGCAGCAGATGCAGTATCAGAAACAGGCCTAGAGGCGGTGGTATGAGCAATAGAGACACGCAATCTATGAATCTTGACCTGTTCGCCGATGACGCGCCGCCCGCTGCACCGGATTCAACCGCATCGGTAACACCACCGACAGAATCAGCCGCCAGTGCCGCCCAGCCACACCCCGCGCTAAGCGATACCGCCGCGCTATTCCTACTGTGTGAACGCTGGGTTTCCCGTGGCTGGCTGCGGGATCTGGATCTGGCCCTGGTGCGCTTTCTCGACCGCGAAACCCAAAACGCCCCGCCGCTGCTGTTGCTAGGCGCGGCGCTGGCCAGCCACCAACTTGGCCGTGGCCATGTGTGCCTGGACATAGCCGCCACCCTTGAAGCGCCGGATTTTGCGCTTTCGCTGCCGCCGGAAGGTGACGACCTGAACGACCCGCCGCCGCTGCCCAGCCATGTGCTGGCCACGCTAACGCTGCCCGAATGGCAGGCCGCGCTCAACCACCCCACGCTGATCAGCGACGGCCCCGGCAATACGCCCCTGGTGGTGAGCCACAGCGGCAACACCAGCAAACTCTACCTGCGCCGCTACTGGCAGTTCGAGCAAACCCTGCACCAGGAAATAGCCAACCGCCTCACCCTGAAGGATGGCGATAACCTTTGTAGGAGCCCAATTCATTGGGCGATGGGTGACGATAGTCACCCCAAAATACTCAAAGATGCCCTAGATACCCTATTCCCCGCCACCAACACCCTGGATTGGCAAAAAAACGCCTGTGCCCTTGCTGCCCGCAGCCCCTTCGCGATCATCACCGGCGGCCCCGGCACCGGCAAAACCACCACCGTGGTGCGCCTACTGGCCCTGCTACAGACCCTGCAATTGGCCCAGCCCAACGCCCACCCGCTGCGCATCCGGCTAGCCGCCCCAACCGGCAAAGCCGCCGCACGACTAAACGAATCCATCGCCGGGCAGGTGGAACTGCTACCCACAGAGAAGCTTGCCGCCTTGTGGGAGGGAGCTTCAGCTCGCGAAGAAACTGCCTCAAAGCAGTTAAAAGATTCAATTCCAATAGAAGTGACAACACTTCACCGCTTATTAGGCGCAAGAGCCGACACCCGCCACTTCCGCCACAACGCCGCCCACCCGCTAGCGCTGGATGTGCTGGTGGTGGATGAAGCCTCGATGGTGGATATCGAAATGATGACCGCGCTGCTAAGCGCCCTGCCCGCCAGCGCCAAGCTGGTGCTGCTGGGGGATAAAGACCAGCTGGCATCCGTAGAGGCAGGCGCCGTGCTGGGCGACCTATGCCGCCGCGCCGACGCCGCCCACTACACCCCCTCCACGGCGCAGTGGCTAGCCGAACTCACCGGCCACCCGCTGCCGGAGGCATTAATCGACCCCAACGGCCAGCCGCTGGACCAAGCCATTACCATGCTGCGGGTAAGCCACCGCTTTACTGAAACAAGCGGCATCGGCCAGCTCGCCCAGGCGATTAACCAGCCGCTAAGTGAGGCAATGCGGGAACGGGATAAACACCAAGCCGTACATGGCGTACTGAATAACGGCTACGCCGACCTGCACCACCTGGTGTTAAAGCCAGACGCACAAAACGAAGACAGCGCCCTGGAGCGCCTGGTGATCACCGGCAGTCCGGAACGTTTTCCCAACGCAGTCGAAGGCCGCACCAATTTCAAGGGAGAGCCAATGGCACCACCCACCGGCTACCAGCACTACCTAAATACCCTAGCGGGTGAACGGCCGAATACATCGCTAGCGTTTGAAGTGAACGGTGAAGCTTACGATGCCTGGGCGAAGCAAGTACTCAACGCCTACAGCCGCTTTCAGCTGCTATGCGCGCTACGCAAAGGCCCCTGGGGAGTAGAAGGTTTAAACCTGCGCATCGCCCAAACCTTGCGCCGCGAAAAGCTGCTGTTTGGCAACGATCACACGTTAGAGAAAGGCTGGTTCGAAGGCCGCCCGGTGCTGGTCACCCAAAACGACTACGGCCTGAAGCTAATGAACGGCGATATCGGCATCACAATGGCGGTGCCTGATCCCCGCACTCCCGGCAGGACTCTTTTACGCGTCGCCTTTCCGACTAGCGACACAGAAAACCCGATTCATTGGGTGCTGCCTTCCCGTCTGCACGCGGTAGAAACCGTGTTCGCGATGACAGTACACAAATCCCAAGGCTCAGAGTTTCAGCACACCGCCCTGCTGCTACCGCAAACGCCCAACCCAATCCTAACCCGCGAGCTGGTCTACACCGGCATCACCCGTGCCCGCGATTGGCTCACGCTAATCGAAGCCAAACGCGGGATATTGAATGATGCGGTGACGCGGGAGGTTATGAGGGTTAGTGGGGTTCCTATATCCAATTCGAGAGCTACAACATGACTAATTTTATTACATCTACATTTGCAACAATTGCGGGAGGAATTGGACTTACTTTCTTA
>OJIL01000205.1_pt1 | contig 11314 bp, 10 predicted proteins | sample 1595731 | NCBI WGS metagenome assembly OJIL01 (sample SAMN05416787, study PRJEB24817) | seawater metagenome | isolation source: Sea water | place: Canada:Atlantic | collected 2013-11
CGACCACCGAGATCTACACTCTTTCCCTACACGACGCTCTTCCGATCTGCGTCCTGCTTCAGCCCGCCGCCAGCACAGGCTTCATGTAGGAAATCGGGGCAGTGGCCTCGTCATCAAAGGTAACCACTTCCCAGGCATCCTCTTCTGCCCTGAGCTTGCGCAACAGCTTATTGTTCAGATCGTGGCCGGATTTGATCCCCCGGAACTCACCAATCAGGCTGTTGCCCAACTGATAGAGATCGCCGATGGCATCAAGCAGCTTGTGCTTCACAAATTCGTCGTCATAGCGCAGACCGTCTTCGTTGAGGATTTTGTAGTCATCAACAACGATGGCGTTGTCCACACTGCCGCCGAGAGCAAGGTTCATGGCACGCAATTTTTCGATGTCACGCATGAACCCGAAAGTCCGAGCGCGACTCACTTCCTTGACAAAGGAGGTGCTGGAAAAATCGACGGTTGCTGTCTGGGCGCGGCCCTTGAACACGGGGTGATCAAAGTCGATACCGAAGCTCACCTTGAAGCCTTCGAAAGGCAGCAGGGTGGCCTTCTTGTCGCCTTCCTCAACCGTTACCTCACGCTTGATGCGAATGAAACGCTTGGCTGCATCCTGCTCGGCAATGCCGGCGGACTGCAGAAGGAACACAAAAGGACCGGCAGAGCCGTCCATGATGGGCACTTCCGCGGCACTTAGTTCGACGAAACAGTTATCAATCCCGAGACCAGCCATGGCCGAGAGCAAATGCTCCACAGTCGCCACACGGACACCGTTTTTCACCAGCGTCGTGGACAGCATGGTCTCACCTACATTTTCCGCGCAGGCACGAATCTCAACCATCGGGTCAAGATCGGTACGGCGGAAGATGATACCGGAGTCCACCGGGGCAGGCTTGAGGGTCAGGTAGACCTTCTCACCCGAGTGCAAGCCAACACCGGTGGCACGGATGGTGTTTTTAAGTGTCCGTTGTCTGATCATCGGTACATAATTCCGTCACAAAAAGGCGATATTCTAGGCAAAAATCTGCCCGGAGAATATCAGAAAATAAGACTGAATACCATTTAACCAATCCGTTGTTGCTGAATGTTCATCCAGCATCCAACTCATGGCAATCAGTGCACGTATTTACCGGATGCCGGGTTCCATGTTTCGCACAAGAACCACAACCGGATCACAATTGCACCAGATTATCAGTCAGCCTGCCGACGGAGGAATGCGGGAATATCGAGATAGTCGACACCCTGCTCCTCGCTATCCTTGCTCTGGTCGATAGCCACGTTTCCATGGGAAACGGCCCGGCGACGCAGAACAGCGGGACGATCCAGCTGGTTGTAATCGGTTTTTCCATCCAGAGTGCGGGTATTGTCCACCACCTTGGTCGGCTTCTCACGATCACCACCCAGGCCGGTCGCAACAACCGTTACCTTCAGTTCGTCGGTCATTTCCGGATCAATAACGGTACCGACAACAACGGTGGCAGAGTCAGAAGCAAACTCACGCACAATGTCGCCAACCTCGGAGAATTCGCCCAGGTTGAGATCCATGCCCGCGGTAATGTTGACCAGAATACCCTTGGCACCCTGCAGGTTGATGTCTTCGAGCAGCGGGCTGCGAACGGCCGCTTCGGCGGCTTCCCGCGCACGATTTTCACCCGTGGCACGGGCGGTGCCCATCATCGCCATACCCATTTCGGACATGACCGTCTTCACGTCGGCGAAGTCGACGTTGATCATACCGTTGCGGGTAATCAGATCAGCGATGCCCTGAACTGCGCCCAGAAGCACATCGTTAGCTGCGGCAAATGCGTCCAGCAGGCTGGTTTTCTTGCCCATGACCGCCAGCAGCTTTTCATTGGGAATGGTAATCAGGGAGTCGACGCTTTCTTCCAGCTCTTTCAGACCGGATTCAGCAACGCTCATGCGCTTGCCGCCTTCGAACATGAAAGGCTTGGTGACCACGGCAACGGTCAGGATGCCCAGTTCGCGGGCTACTTCCGCTACGATCGGCGCGGCACCGGTACCGGTACCACCGCCCATGCCCGCGGTAATGAAGACCATATCCGCGCCCTTGATGGCTTCGGCGATACGATCGCGGTCTTCCAGGGCAGACTGGCGACCGACTTCCGGATTGGCGCCGGCACCCAGCCCCTTGGTGATGTTGCCACCGAGCTGGATGATCTGACGCGCGTCCATATCGGTCAGCGCCTGGGCGTCCGTGTTGGCGCAGATGAATTCCACACCTTCGATGTCGCTGTTAAGCATATGGCGCACGGCGTTGCCGCCACCACCGCCTACACCGACGACTTTAATGACAGCGTTTTGCTGGACATTATCGACGAGTTCAAACATTTCCCCTACTCCTTCGTGCTGTTTTCAGCCCTTGTTCCGGGCTGTTTGTTCGAGATTGTGTTTTCGAGATACCTTCGTGTACTACCCGCCCGGCCCCGTCAGAAATGACCGGTAAACCAGGCTTTCATGCGCTCAAACAGCGAGGGTGCATCTTCACCCTTGAGCACCGGTGCCCGCCCCAGATCCATCTGGCGGAAACCATGAATCAACAACCCAACGCCAGTGGCGTAGATCGGATTGTTGACTACCTCCGTCATGCCGGAAACCGCCTGCGGACAGGCCAGCCTTACCGGCATGTGGAAGATCTCTTCGGCCAGCTCCACCACGCCTTCCATGGTGGAGGAACCGCCGGTTATCACGATGCCTGCCGGAATGAGGTCTTCAAATCCGGACCGGCGCAACTCTGACTGAACCAGGGTGAACAGCTCCTCGTAGCGCGGTTCCACCACCTCCGCCAGGGCCTGCCTGGACAGATCGCGCGGCGCGCGATCGCCAACACTGGGCACCTTGATGGTTTCATCCGCACCGGCCAGCTGGGTCAGTGCACAGGCATACTTGATCTTGATTTCTTCAGCATTCTGGGTCGGTGTGCGCAGCGCCATGGCAATGTCGTTGGTCACCTGGTCGCCGGCGATCGGAATCACCGCCGTGTGCCGGATAGCACCGCCGGTAAACACCGCAATATCCGTGGTGCCACCACCGATATCCACCACGCAGACACCCAGCTCTTTCTCATCCTCGGTGAGAATGGCGTGGCTGGATGCCAGCTGCTCCAGGATGATGTCATCCACCTCAAGCCCGCAGCGCTTCACGCATTTCTCTATGTTCTGGGCAGCATTGACCGCGCAGGTCACCAGATGAACCTTTGCCTCCAGGCGCACACCGGACATGCCCATGGGTTCCTTGATGCCTTCCTGGCTGTCGATCACGAACTCCTGGGGCAGAATATGGAGAATCTTCTGGTCTGCAGGAATCGCAACCGCCTGGGCGGCGTCAATGACCCGGTCTATATCGGCCTGGGTGACCTCACGGTCACGGATTGCAACAATGCCGTGGGAATTCAGGCTCTTGATGTGGCTGCCGGCAATACCCGCATACACCGAGTGAATGCGGCACCCGGCCATCAATTCCGCCTCTTCCACCGCGCGCTGAATTGCCTGGACGGTGGTTTCAATATTCACCACCACTCCACGCTTGAGGCCCCGGGAAGGATGGGAACCAATGCCCACCACTTCGATGGTGCCGTCCATCTTGCGCTTGCCGACAATCGCAACCACCTTCGAGGTTCCGATATCGAGGCCGACAATCATGTTTTCCGTTTCAACCGATGACATGTGTTCCACCAAACCGTAGGTCTGAATTAACCGTTGCTATGATTTTGGGCTGGAGGCTGTCTCGACAGCCTTCCACTTGACCGCCACACCGTTGGTGTAGCGGGCATCTACCCGACTGACTTCGTCCGACCTTGCTGCCAGTCGGTTTTCATAAACCGTGATAAACCGATCAAACCGTTGCGCCACCTGATCGCGGCCAAGCACCACCTCGATGCCGTTGGCCAGCTGCAGGGTCCACGCACCCCGGTGTTCCAGCGTCAGGCCTGAAAATCCAAGCCCCCGGGCGACCAGCTTGTCGCTCATGTCCCGCGCCATATCGATCACATCCCGCACCCTTTCATCCGGCCCTGCGAGTCGTGGTAACCGACCCGCAACTTCGGGATTCGCCGGCGCGAACAGCTCACCGGTGCGGCTTACGAGACGTCCATCGGTCCAGTAAGCCAGGGGTTTCTTCTCCCTGATATCGATCACCAGGCGATCCGGCCATACCCGACGCACCGCCGCGGACGCAACCCAGGGCCGACGTTCCAGGCTGTCTTTGATTTCCGAAAGATCCGTGGCGAAATAGCTCTTGCCGATCCAGTCGCCAGCGGCGCGCTCAATGGCGACCCGGCTATCGCCCACAAATTCTCCCTTCACATCGACGGCAAGGATCTGCTGATCCATGGCGCCCAGCACCTTGCCAGTGCCCCAGGGCACCAGTGCAGCCAACAGCACAATCACCGCGCCCATGCCCACCTGGAGCCAGGGTACAGCTGCCAGCACACCCTTCAACACGCCAAACCGGTCCCGCTCGGGACCGAGGGACGTTGCCCCCCGGCGTCGCGGGGGCTCGGACGGAATCGCCCGGCTCCGGATCAGCAGTGTTTCAAGCATTGGCGCCCTCCAGACTGTCTTTCAGTATCCGGACCACCAGCTCTTCGAAGCTGATGCCTGCGGCCTTTGCAGCCATGGGCACAAGACTGTGGTCCGTCATACCGGGCACGGTATTGACCTCCAGCAGCCAGAACTTGCCGTCGCTGTCCTGCATGATGTCGACCCGGCCCCAGGTCCGACAGCCAACAACCCGGAAGGCCTCCAGTGCCAGGTGCTGAAGACGGACTTCGTCTTCAGGCGCCAGACCACAGGGAATGCGATACCGGGTATCGTCTGCCAGGTACTTGGCCTCGTAATCGTAAAAAACGTGCTCGGTGCTTGCGCTCAGGCCAATGGCCGGAAGCGCCCGATCCTGCAACAGACTGACGGTGAACTCCGGCCCTTCGATCCACTCCTCCACCAGCACCAGATTGTCCAGCGCGGCGGCGGCTTCGTAGGCGTCAGCCAGTTCGGCCGCCGTGTGTACCTTGCGGATGCCGATGCTGGAGCCTTCCCGGGAAGGTTTCACACTCAAGGGCGCCCGCAGTTCACCAATGATCTGTTCGGCCTGATCTGCTCCGGACATGGTGCGGAACTTCGGCGTTGGCAGGCCACAGCCTTCGAACACGTACTTGGTTCTCAGCTTGTCCATGGCCAGTGCCGAGGCCAGCACATCGCTGCCGGTGTAGGGAATACCGGCCTGCGAAAGGATGGCCTGCAAGGTACCGTCCTCGCCTCCACGACCATGCAGCGCGATGAACACCCGGTCAAAATCAGGGTTGTCGACGGTTCTCAGCAGGCAGCCGCGGACGTCCACGGCAAACGCATCCACGCCGGCTGACACCAGCGCCGCCAGTACCGCCTTGCCGCTTTTCAGGGACACTTCCCTTTCAGCGGAATCTCCACCCATGAACACGGCCACCCGACCGAGCGACCGAACGAGCTCCGGTTCGGCCTGATAAGCCTGTGGTTCCCCATGATGCATGTCACTCACCAGCTATCACTCCCGCGGCTGCCAGCCGCGCTGCCACGCCGCCAATATCGCCGGCGCCCTGGGTTATCAGCAGATCACCGTCCTGCAGCACATTGGCCAGCAGGGACTCGATTTCCAGGTTGTCCTCAACAAATACCGGTTCCACCTGCCCCCGCTGGCGAATACTGCGGCACAGGGCCCGACCATCGGCCCCCGGAATCGCCGGTTCGCCGGCGGAATACACGTCCATTAAAAGCAGGCCGTCCACTTCCGAAAGCACCCGGACAAAGTCTTCATAAAGGTCGCGGGTCCGCGTAAAGCGGTGCGGCTGGTAAAGCATGACCAGACGCCGATCGGGCCAGGCATCATGTGCAGCCCGGATAACAGCCTCTACCTCCGTCGGGTGGTGACCGTAATCGTCCACCAGGGTGACCGTGCCCTTGGGGGTCTGGTAATCGCCGTAGACCTGGAACCGGCGACCGACACCGGCAAATCCGGCCAGCCCGCGGCAGATTGCATCATCGGCGACGCCTTCGTCTGTGGCCACGGCTATGGCCGCCAGCGCGTTCAGCACGTTATGACGGCCCGGCATTTTCAGCTCGACCGCGAGGTCGCTGCGCCCGGCCGGACGCTTCACCACAAAGTGGGTCCGCAAACCGTCGGAATTGATACTCTCGGCCCGGTAATCCGCCTCCGGGTTGTCAATTCCGTAGGTGATGATGGCGCGGGATATCCGGGGGATGATCTCCTGAACGTAACCGTCATCGACGCACATCACCGCAACACCGTAAAACGGCAGGTTGTGCAGAAAGTCCACAAAGGTCTGCTTCAGCTTCTCGACATCGCCGCCATAGGTATCCATATGGTCCGCTTCGATGTTGGTTACCAACGAAATCACCGGCGTCAGATGCAGGAAGGACGCATCACTCTCGTCTGCCTCCGCCACCAGATAGCGGGAACCGCCCAACTGAGCGTTGGTGCCGGCGCTGTTCAGCTTGCCGCCAATCACGAAAGTCGGGTCCAGGCCCGCCTCACCCAGAATGGATGCGATCAGGCTGGTGGTTGTGGTCTTGCCATGGGTTCCAGCGACGGCGATGCCGTGGCGATAGCGCATGATTTCCGCGAGCATTTCTGCCCTGGGCACGATCGGCACCCGACGACTGCGGGCCGCCACGACTTCCGGGTTTTCCGCAGACACCGCTGAAGACACCACAACCACATCGGCACTGGCGCTGTTCTCTTCCCGGTGACCGATCTGCACTTCTACGCCCATACCCTTGAGACGATCGGTAACCGCCCCTTCTTTCAGATCCGATCCGGAAACGTCGTAGCCCTGATTCTTGAGAACCTCGGCGATGCCGCTCATCCCCGCACCACCAATCCCCACAAAGTGGATGTGACGGATCCGGCGCATTTCAGGCACCTGATAGACCAGGGGCGGATTATTTGCATCAGCCATTGGCGGCCTCCAGACAGTAATTCACGACTCTCTCCGTTGCATCAGGGCGGGCCAATGTTCGGGCGGCCTTCGCCATTTCGTTTACCCGGTCACGATTCCGGGCCAGATCACCCAGGGTTTCCGCAAGCACCGCCGGGGTCATTTTTGCCTGTGGAATCAGAATGGCTGCCTTCGCCGACACCATTTGTTGCCCGTTTTTCGTCTGGTGATCATCCACGGCGTGGGGAAAAGGCACCAGGACAGCGCCGATACCCGCGGCGCACAATTCCGAAACGGTCAACGCGCCTGCCCGGCACAGCACCAGGTCGGCCCACTGATAGGCCTCGGCCATGTCCTTGATGAACGGCTCAACGGCCGCCTCCACGCCATGCTCCTCATAGGCCTGCTTCGCCGCCTCGGCATGGCGCTCACCACACTGGTGGCGGACCACGGGCCGGTCACCTTCCGGCAACATCGCCAGCGCCTCGGGGAGCTGCTCATTAAAGACCTGCGCGCCGAGACTGCCGCCGATCACCAGCAATCTGAGAGCACCTTCACGGTCCGCCAGGCGCCTTTCCGGAACAGGCAAGGCCGCGAGGTCTTCCCGCACCGGATTGCCGGTACAGCGGGTAACCACTTTCGGCCCGAAGCTACCCGGAAAAGCCTCCAGCACGGTTTCTGCAAACCTGACCAGGATGCGGTTGGTCATTCCGGCGATGGCGTTCTGTTCATGAATCACCAGCGGCGTACGGTTCAGCCAGGCGGCAACACCACCGGGCCCGGTAACAAATCCGCCCATGCCTACAACGCAATCCGGGCGAACCCGGCGCAGGATGGTGAAGGCTTCACCCAGCGCCCGCATCAGCCGGAACGGCGCCAGCAAGAGAGCGAGCTTACCCTTGCCCCGCAAACCGGAAATATGAATCAGTGACAGCGGGATATCGGTTTCGCCGATCAGCCTCTGTTCCATTCCGCCACTGGCTCCGAGCCAGTACACCTGGTGGCCACGAGCCTCAAGCGCCCGAGCCGTTGCCAGGGCCGGGAACACGTGCCCGCCGGTACCGCCGGCCATCATCAGGAAGCGACGCTGTTCAGTCATACACCGCACCTCCCCGCGTCTTCGGACCGGTCTTCTCTCGGGCCAGCTTTTCCTGATCCAGGCGCTCCATTTCCACACGGGCAAGAACGCCAATGCAGATACAGGTAATCATCAGACTGGATCCACCGTAGCTCACCAGCGGCAGAGTCAGCCCCTTGGTGGGCAGAAGCCCGGTGCTGACCGCCATGTTGATGCCTGCCTGCAGGCCAATCAGCAGGGTCAGCCCATAGGCAAAACACGCGCCGAACGGCATGTCCGCCTTCTCGGCCCGGCGGGCAATGACGAATCCGGTCACCACCAGCAGGGTGAACAGACTGAGTACCAGCAAGGATCCCAGGAGACCGAATTCCTCAGCGATAATGGCGAAGATAAAGTCGGTGTGGGCCTCCGGCAGATAGAACAGCTTCTGGATGGAGTTACCCAGGCCGACACCACCCCAGTCTCCGCGACCGAAGGCAATCAGGGACTGGGTCAACTGGTAACCGCTGTCGAACTGGTCTTTCCAGGGATCGAGATAGCTGACAACCCGTTTCAGACGGTAAGGCTGGGTAACGATCAGAATGGCACCCAGGACCACCAGCGTGCCGATCAGGGGCACGAATCGGCTCAGCCGGACACCGCTCAGGAAAATCATCCCCGCCGCTGCCGTCACCAACACCACGGTGGCACCGAAGTCCGGCTGAATCACCAGCAGAACCGATGCCAAACCGAGAACGACCAACGGCTTCAAGATCTACACTCTTTCCCTACACGACGCTCTTCCGATCTGTTCATCCCGGCGACGGACCACGTAGCCGGCCAGGTAGGCAATCAGGCAGAGTTTCGCCACTTCCGAGACCTGGACGTTGAACAGGCCGAACGGAATCCAGCGGGTGGAGCCGTTCACGGTACGGCCCAGGGGCGTCAACACCAGAACCAGGACCAACAGACCGATGCCCAGCAGCAGCCAGCCGCTGCGCTCCCACCAGGCCACCGGCACGTTCACCGCTACCAGGGCCAGCAGGCAACCAAGACCGGCAAACATCAGCTGACGGATCACATAGTGGTAGCTGTTACCCATGGTTTCGGCAGCCATATCCATGGACGCCGAAGAAATCATGACCACACCCATCACCAGCAATGCCACGGAGCTGATCACCAACATCGGCAGGGGCTGTATCTCGCCCAGCCACGGGTTCCGGTTCTGGAGTGGAAGATCTGCGTGCATCACAGGGCCTCCACCAGAGAACGGAACTGGTCACCGCGATCAAGATAGTCGCGGAACATGTCAAAGCTGGCGCATGCCGGCGAGAGCAACACCCGGTCTCCGGGCATGGCCAGTTCGGCAGAGCGGGAAACCGCCTCGGCAAGGCTACCTACCCGATGCACGGGAATACCGCTGCCCAGCACATCGGCGATGGCCGGCGCATCACGTCCGATCAGCAGCACGGCCCGGCAATGCAGGGCAATGGGCGCTTCCAGGGCGGTAAAATCAGCCCCTTTGCCATCACCACCGGCAATCAGCACCACTTTGCCTTTGTCCGGGGCGAGGCTTTCAATAGCGGCTACCGTGGCGCCGACATTGGTTCCCTTGGAATCGTTGATGAAGTCCACATCGTTCAGCCGGCGCACGAATTCACAGCGATGCGGCAGCCCCGGAAATTCCCGCGCTACCCTGAGCATCACATCCATGGGCAGCCCGGCGGCATGGCCCAGCGCCAGAGCAGCCATCACGTTGCTGATGTTGTGATGCCCCATCAGCTTCAACTCGCTGGCCAGCAAGAGGTTATCGAACCCGAAGGTAATCCAGGTGCCCTGGTCATCGTCCCGGGTGCTGAACGTCTCGGGATTCACCCGATGGAAGCCGAAACACAGGAACCTCAGGTTGTCCCTTGCCATGGGGGTGCTCAGGGCATCGTCCAGATTGACAATGGCGTTCTTGCAACCCCGGAATATCCGCTGCTTGGCCTGGAAATACGCCATCTTATTGGGGTAACGGTCCATGTGGTCGTCACTGAGGTTGAGCACCGTTGCCGCAAGGGCGTTCAGCTCGTCCGTGGTCTCAAGCTGGAAACTCGAAAGCTCGAGCACATACAGGTCTGCGCCCTGGCCAAGAAGATCAAGGGCCGGGGTACCGATATTGCCGCCAACGGCGACGTTCCGGCCCGCCGCTCTGGCCATCTCACCCACCAGTGTGGTGACGGTGGTTTTGCCATTGGAGCCAGTGATCGCGACGATCGGCGCATCGGCAGCCTCGGCGAACAGATCAATGTCACCCCGGATTCTTGCTCCCTGGCGGGCGGCAGCTGCAATGGCTGGTTCGGCAATGCTGATTCCCGGGCTGACCACCAGTTCGTTGAAACCGGCAAACAGCTCTGCGTCAAAGGTCCCGAGGTGTACCGGAATATCCGGCCAACCGACCTTCAGCTGATCAAGACCCGGAGGAGCCGTGCGGCTATCGGCCACAGCAACGTCCCGCCCCTGTTCGGACAGGTAGCGCACGCAGGAAAGCCCGGTTTTACCGAGCCCTACGACCAGTGTGCGACGATCCGAAACAATGACACTCATAGTTGCAGCGCTTTCCTATCTCAGTTTCAGACTGGCAATGCCAATCAGGACCAGAACGACCGTGATAACCCAGAACCGGACAATCACTCGTGGCTCCGGCCAGCCTTTCAGTTCAAAGTGGTGATGCAGCGGCGCCATGCGGAATATCCGCCGCCCGGTCAGACGGAAGGACGCTACCTGCAGGATCACCGACACGGTTTCCATCACGAACACACCGCCCATGATGAACAGCACTATTTCCTGGCGAACAATCACCGCGACCACACCCAGGGCGGCACCTAGGGCCAAGGCGCCCACATCCCCCATGAAGACCTGGGCCGGGTAGGTGTTGAACCAGAGGAAACCAAGCCCGGCGCCAACGAGTGCGCCGCAGAATACGATAAGCTCCCCGGTGCCCGGGAGATGCGGGATCAACAGGTAATTGGCGAACTGGGCGTGCCCGGACAGGTAAGCGAAGATACCAAGCGCTCCGGCGACCATCACCGTCGGCATGATTGCCAGGCCATCAAGGCCGTCCGTCAGGTTGACGGCATTGCTGCTGCCAACGATCACGAAATAGGTGAGCAGAATGAACAGCACCGGGCCAAGGGTGAGGGATACCTGCTTTACAAAGGGCACATACAGGGACGTCTCCTGGGGCAAGGCGGAACTGAAGAACAACACTACAGCCGCCGTAGCGCCGATAACCGACTGCCAGAAATACTTCCAGCAGATCGGAAGAGCAC
>OJIL01000211.1_pt1 | contig 11205 bp, 10 predicted proteins | sample 1595731 | NCBI WGS metagenome assembly OJIL01 (sample SAMN05416787, study PRJEB24817) | seawater metagenome | isolation source: Sea water | place: Canada:Atlantic | collected 2013-11
GAGATGAGATTCGTGACTGGAGTTCAGACGTGTGCTCTTCCGATCTCCTCTATCGCTTCGACGGCAACTTTTGTCATCAACCCGGGGTTTGTGTATAGCCACGGCTTGAGCGCTTACCTGCACTACGGGCTCGCCGGATCCCTGGGTATTCTCAGTGCCTTCCTGCTGCTGACGCGGGGGTTTCTGCGCCTCGGTGAAAGCAATAATGCGCTGACTATTCCGCAGTGGATCTTCTACCGCTACAACCACCGTGGCTTCAGTCTGTTCTTTGCGTTTATCAACCTGCTCTCGATTACCTTCGTGGTGCTTATCCTGGTGGGCTGCAGCCTGCTCTTGACCGGCCTGTTTCCGGTGGAGCAGAAAACGGCGCTGGTGCTCGTGCTGCTGTTCGTGTTTGCCTATGTGTTGATGGGGGGCACCTACGCGCACGCGTACACCAATACCCTGCAGGGCGTGATGATGCTGGCCATCACGGTGATTCTGGTGGCGCAGGGATGGAAGTATCTCGGTGCTGACCCAATGGCCGCGCTGCGCGCTGTCGAAAATGGTTACGCCGATGCGTTCAACGCGGGCAGTGACCTCTATTCGGATTTCTTCTCGGTGTTTGTCAGCGGGTTTGTGGTGACCTTCGCCCTGATGCTGCAACCCCATATTCTCACTAAGGTGCTCTATTTGCGCAGCGAGCGCGACATAGGCAAATTCATCGCCACCACGGTGGTGGTCGGCAGTGTCTTCACCCTGATGCTGATGATTGGCTTTTACGCGCGCCTGGCGGGCCTCGACATTCCTGAGCAGGACACGGTCGTGCGTGAATACCTCCTGTTCGAATTCGGTAGCTCGCCGTGGGGCGAGTATGTGCTCGTATTTATTTTCCTCACCCTGTTGGCGGCGGGCATGAGCACACTGGACGGCATCCTGGTGTCGCTGTCGGCGATGGTGGTGAACGATATCGTGCAGCCCCTGTACGGCGAGCGCTACAACGCACTTGCGCTCTCGCGTTGCGTACTGGTCGGGGTGGGCGTACTGGCCGTCGTGCTGGCCTGGAATCCGCCGCCGCTGATTGGCCTTTTTGCGCAAAAGGGCGTGTATGGGCTTGCGGCCGCGTCGCTGGTGCCGGTTCTCTTCGGTGTGCTGGTGCGCCGCCATATCCCGCTCTGGGTGGTGGTGGGTGCGGCGCTGATCGGTCTCCTCGGGCATCTGGCGCTGAACCTGTCGGGTGTCGTACGCAACCCCGCCGTGTCCGCCAGCTACGCCATTCTGTTCTCACTCGGTTACGGGCTGCTGGGGCTGTGGTGGACCCGTGTGCCCGCGAACGATGCGCTTCCCGGCAAGAGCTGAGACCGGTGCGCTTGACATTTCAACAGATGTTGAATATGTTTGGCGACGTAATTCAACAAGTGTTGAGGCGGCTTTCAGGGTCGGCTCAAGATAAACGATAAAATAACGATCAAGGTGGATATCATGAAAGCATTTGCTCCGCGCTCCGCTATCGCGCTCGCCGTTTCCCTGGCTTCCGCACTGCCCTTCTCGACCGCCCAGGCCCAGGACGGCCCGGCGCTGGCGCTGGAAGAGGTGGTTGTGACTGCCCGTCGGCGGGCAGAAAACCTGCAGGATGTGCCGATTGCGGTTACCGCGCTGTCGGGTGATGCGTTGCGCCTGCGCGGTGCCTCCGACATCAGCGAGCTGGCGCAGATCATTCCCAGCGTTACACTGGAGCCATCACGCGCCACCAGCACGACACTGACGGCTTTTATTCGCGGCGTTGGCCAGCAGGACCCCTTGGCGGGTTTCGAGCAGGGCGTAGCGCTGTACCTGGACGATGTCTACATCGCCCGGCCCCAGGGTGCCCTGCTGGACATTTACGATGTTGAACGGGTGGAAGTACTGCGCGGGCCACAGGGCACGCTGTACGGTCGCAACGCCGTGGGCGGTGCCATCAAGTATGTCACGCGGCGTCTGAGCGATGAAACCGATGTGCGTCTGAAGGCCTCCTACGGCAGCTACGGTCAGCTCGATCTGGTGGGTACGGCATCGGCACCCGTCACGGATACCTTCCGTGTGGGGGCAACGGTGGCCTCACTGACCCGCGACGGTTACGGTGAGAACCTGACCACGGGTGACGAGCACTACGACAAGGATCTTTTTGCCTGGCGCGCCAGCGCGGAGTGGCTGCCCAGTGAAAACTGGCTGGTGCGCGTGGCCTACGACAAGCTGAATGACAAGACCAACCCGGTCGCCGGCTACCGCCCCTTCCCCGGTGCTGTGAGTGGCGTGCCGGTGCTGTCTGATCGTTACGACACGACCGCCGGTGCGCAGGATTCCGTCGCCACCGCGGGCATCAACGGTAACAATGAAATCGACGCCGAGGGCGCCATGCTGTCGGTGGACTGGAACGTCAGCGACACCACCACACTGCGCTCTATCAGCGCCTGGCGCGAGGACTACACTGAGTCCGTGATTGATTTCGACGGTCTCGAGGTCATCGATTTTGACGCGCCGGTGATCTACGACAACGAACAGTTCAGTCAGGAATTCCAGTTGCTCTACAACACCGAGCGCTGGAACGCGGTGGCGGGCTTCTATTACCTTGATGCCACGGCCGCCAACGATTTTGACGTGGTGCTCGGGCAGATCGGCCCGGTTACCGCGTACACGGGTGGCACGGTGGATACCGAAGCCTGGTCCGTGTTCGCCGACGTGACTTACCGCCTGACCGATGCGTTTTCGCTGTCGATCGGCGGCCGCTACACCGAAGACACGCGCACGGCAGACATTTTCCGCGGCACCTACCTGGGCTTCGGCTCACCATTCTTCGACAACGACAGTGCACTGCTGCTCGCCACCACCAGCGACTACGAAGCGGAAAAAACCTACACCGACTTTTCGCCGCGGGTGAACCTGAGCTACACCGTCAACGATGACGTCACCGTGTATGCGAGCTACAGCCAGGGCTGGAAGGCGGGTAGCTTCGACCCGCGCGGTGCCAACTTCGCCAGCCCTGAAGTGGAGCGCGGCTTCGATCCCGAAACGCTCGATTCCTGGGAGCTGGGCCTCAAGAGCACCTGGCTGGACGGGCGCGCGCTGACCAATATCGCGGTGTTCTACAGCGACTATCAGGACATGCAGATCCCGGGTTCTGTGGGTGTAGACAGCGATGGTGACGGCATCAACGATGGCTTCGTCGGCACGGTGACCAATGCCGGCCAGGCGGAAATCTCTGGCATCGAAGTGGAAGGCAACGTGTTGCTGACTGAGCATTTCAGCGTGCAGTTGGCAATGAGCCTGCTTGATGCGGAAATCAAGGAGTGGCTGCTCAACGGGGTGAACGTGGCGGATCAGCGCGCGGTGCAGAACACGCCCGAGGAAATGCTCTATCTCGGGCTCACCTACACAACGGATTTCGCGGCCGGTGACCTCACCGCCAAGCTGAACTGGTCCTACAAAGGTGATATTACCCAGTTCGAAGCGCCCGTGCCGGTGATCGACCAGGAAGCCTACGACGTGATCAACGCCAGCCTGGTCTGGATGAGCAGTGACGAACAGTGGCTGGTCGGCCTGCACGGCAAGAATCTCGGCGACGAGGAGATCAAGACGGCCGGCTACTGTTTTGGTGAGGGCGGTTGCGCCTCTTCACTGGGTCTGGAGAACAACACCACCGTGTTCTACGCCCCGCCCCGTACGCTGACGGCCACAGTGGAATATCGATTCTGAGGCCTGCCTGTTGCCCCGGCCTCCGGTCGGGGTGTTTGTCAGCACACGAAAGGTAAAAGCTGTGACTGGATTCGAGGCACCGGTGCCCTTGTTGCCGGAAATTCTTGCGCTGCATGGTCGTTGGCGAGCGCCCCGACCTGCGGTCATCTGCGGTGATACCACACTCGACTGGCGTGCATTTACGGCCGCCAACCACCGCTTCGCGCACGGCCTGCTGGCCCGTGGAGTCGCTCCGGGAGACCGGGTAGGTGTGGTCATGTGTAACGGCCTGCCTATGGTGCAGGCGCTGTTCGGCACCCTGGCAGCAGGCGCCGTGTCGGTGCCCATCAACCTGTCGGTGAGTGATGCGGCGCTGGTCGCCATGCTGGTGGATGCCGGCATCCGCGCGCTGGTGGTGTCGCCGGACCAGCAGGCGCGGTTGACGCCACTGCTGGCGCAGTTACCGGACACCCTCCAGCTCACCCTCACCAGCGGCCCTGGTGATACGCACTGGAGTGCGCTGGAGGCGCTCTGTGCGGGGCAGGCGGAGACGTTGCCCGAGGCGGCCCGCACGCTCGGTGCGGATGCTCCGTTGAACATCATCTACAGTTCCGGTACCACGGGGTTGCCGAAAGGCATTCTGCACAGTCACCGCACGCGGCGGGACTGGGCCTACGATCTTGCCATCGCCCTGCGTTACCACGGTGCCGCGCGTACTCTGCTGACCATTGGCCTGTACTCGAATATCTCCTGGGTTGCGATGCTTTGCACGGTGTTGGCCGGCGGTACCCTGGTGCTACACGAGCGATTCGACCCCGCGGCGTTCGTCGCCACTGCGGCGCGCGAGCGCATTACCCACACCGCCATGGTACCCATCCAGTTCCAGCGGGTGGTAGAACACCTGCAGGCCGAAGGTGGCGATGTCAGCAGCCTGCAGGCCATGATGAGTTGCGGCTCGCCGCTGCGTGAAGGGCTCAAGCGCGACATCTTCGCGCATTTTCCCTGCGGCATTATTGAGCTCTATGGCCTCACCGAAGGCATCATCACCACGCTGGAACCGGAAGATGCGGAAGGGCGCTGGGCATCGGTGGGGCGCCCGCTGATTGGCACGGACCTGCGTATTCTGGATGAGGATAGCCGGGAGTTACCCCACGGCGTGGCCGGAGAGATTGTCTCTCGCGGTCGTATCAGCATGCCGGGTTACTGGCGCCGTGACGATGCCAACGCAGAGGCGGAGTACATCGACGCCGCCGGACGTCAGTGGCTGCGTTCCGGGGATATCGGCTACGTGGACGAAGAGGGTTTTCTGTATATTGTCGACCGCAAGAAGGACATGATTCTGTCCGGCGGCCAGAATGTGTACCCTCAGGATATCGAAGCCGTCCTGGTGCAGCATGCGCAGGTGAGCGATGTGGCTGTTATCGGCATACCCAGTGCGCGCTGGGGTGAGTCCCCGCTCGCTCTGGTGGTTCCGGCATCCAATGCGACAACAGCAGAGGGTGAGCTGCTGGCCTGGGCCAATGCCCGCCTGGGTAAACAGCAGCGGCTTGCCGAGCTGAAGTTCGTCGATGCCCTGCCGCGCAACCCCAACGGCAAGATCCTGAAGCGGGAACTGCGGATGCAGTTCGGGGAGTAAGCACATGAGTGGATTTACTGACCTCTGGTATCGCAGCAGCGATGGCTTGAGGTTATACGCCCGCGATTACGCCGGGCCGGATGTCGATGCGCCGGTCGCCCTGTGCATGCACGGCCTGACGCGCAACTCCGCCGACTTTGCCGGCCTGGCGCCGCACCTGACGCAGCGCTATCGCGTACTGGTTGCCGACCAGCGCGGCCGCGGCCGCTCCGCCTGCGACCCGGAGCCCGCGCGCTACCAGCCCCTCACCTATGTCCAGGACATGTTTCGCCTGCTGGACGAGCAGGATGTACAACAGGCGGTGCTGGTCGGTACTTCGATGGGCGGGTTGATGGCGATGATGATGGCGGCGATGCAGCCGGCACGGGTCAGCGCCATTGTGCTCAATGATATCGGCCCAGAGGTTGACCCGGCGGGGCTGGCGCGTATCAAGGCGTATGTGGGGAAAGCTGAGCCGGTCGCCGACTGGGCGGCCGCTGTGGCGCAAACCCGCGCAATCAACGGCGATGCTTTTCCCACGTTCTCAGCCGAAGACTGGCTACGTTTCGCCCGGGCACTCTATCGGCCGCAGGCGCAAGGCGACGGCCTGGAGCTGGCCTACGACCCTGCCATTGCCACGCCGCTGGCTGCGGCTGAAGATGCCGCCGTCCCGCCGGATCTCTGGCCGCTATTCGACGCCATCGCAACGCTGCCGATACTGGTGTTGCGCGGCGCGCACTCTGACATTCTTTCCAGCGCGGGGCTGCGGGCCATGCAGCAGCGCAAGCCCGACCTGTCGGTGGCCGTCGTCAGTGATCGCGGCCACGCACCCACCCTGGATGAACTTGATGCCCGCGCCGCAATCGATGCCTTCCTGAAGCTGTCCGCCTGATCACGGTCATGGACAGCGTGCCTGCCGGGTGGCATCGTTGTCGCAAAGAATGAAGATGAAAGGTTGGGTATGCAGGCACTGGCGCATTGGCACGAGATCGTACGCAGTGGAAACCCGGGTGGGCTGGACGCCATTCTGGCCGAGGATTGCGTCTTCTGGTCTCCCGTGGTGCACCGTCCACAGGCAGGTCGTGATCTCACACGGCTTTACCTGACCGGCGCTCTCGCGGTATTTAATGACAGTTTCCACTACGTCAAGGAGGTTGTGGCAGCGCCTCATGCCGTACTCGAGTTCAGTTGTGAAATCGACGGCATTACGATCAATGGGGTCGATATCATCACCGTGGATGACGCAGGCCTGATCATCGAGTTCAAGGTCATGGTGCGCCCGCTCAAGGGCGTTAACCTGTTGCATGCGAAAATGGCGGCAATGCTGGAGCAATTATCGGTATGAGGAAGAGCGCGATGTGGGGCGAACAGGCGGCGAAATGTCTGGCAGCGCTTCTGCTCGCCGCTGTGCTCAGCGCCTGCGGGGAGAAGGCGGAGGATACGGCAATGGCACAGCAGGCAGGCGTGATTGAGGGTACGGTCTTGTATCGGGAGCGCATGATGTTGCCGCCGAATGCTCAGCTCGACATTCAGCTCGAGGATGTGTCGCGGGCGGATGCGCCAGCCACGGTGTTGGCTACCGTGACACAGTCCACGGCGACGGCACCGCCGTGGCCGTTCCGCATCACCTACGATCCGGCAAGGCTGGATTCCCGGCACCGCTACGGATTGCGTGCCACAGTACGCCACAACGACCGCCTGTTATTCACCTCCAATACCTTTGTTGACGCCTTTGCAGAGCCGGCACCGGAAATTGTGCTGGTGCGGGTGCCTGGCAAGCCGGACCTGTAGCCGTAGCCGGCTTGCCAGTTGTGCAGTAAAGATGGCCTGCATCCGTAGCTGCGTTTATACTCGCGGCTCCCGTGGTATGTAATGTCATCATGTCGTCTCAGTTAACACTGACAGCAAGAGCCCGTCGCGCCGCCCGTCTGGTAGCGGTGCTAGCGCTGTTGTGCGTCAGTGGTTTGCAGGTTCTCGAGGCCAGTCACACCCACGGCTTGTCCGAGGCGCAGGCCGAGTGCCTGCTGTGCAAGTCGTCGGCCCCTGCAGCACTGTCTGCGGTGCCCGCGCTGGCGCTGTTCCTGCTGCTGTTGGCGTGCTTTATTGCCGGGCCACGTGCCGCGCAGGTCTCTCCGCGTTACCTCCCACTACAGGCCCGAGGCCCCCCGCGTTACTTCTGATTAAAGAACCCCATTGTCTTTTTCAGGAGTAGATCATGAAACGTTTCATGCCTATTGCGCTGGCTGTGGCCAGTGCAAACGCGGCGGCGCAGTCGCTGCCAATCGAACACGTGCTGGTGACGGCACCCTTGAGCAAGCAGGAAGCCGAAACCGCCTTGCCGGTGACCGTGTTGACGGGCGATGACTTGCGCCGCAGCGCGCGGTCGACGATTGGCGATACTCTCGGTGACATGCCCGGGTTGGCCAATGCATCTTTTGGCCCCGGTGTCGGCCAGCCCGTGATTCGTGGGCAGCAGGGACCGCGGGTGACCGTGTTGCAGAATGGCACCAGCAGTGCCGATGCCTCGGCTGTGAGTGCCGACCACGCGGTGTCTGTCGAGCCCCTGCTGGCGGACAGCATTGAGGTACTGCGGGGCCCCGCGACCCTGTTGTATGGCGCCGGCGCCATCGGCGGCGTCGTCAATGTGATCGACAACCGTGTGCCGCGCACCCGTATTGACGGCGTGGAAGGCGGTGTGGAGTTGCGCCATGACGGCGCCTCCGACATGGATACGTCGGTGCTGCGCCTCGACGGCGGCAGCGGCGATTTAGCCTTCCACCTGGACGCCTTGTACCGCGATTGGAACGATCTGAGCATTCCCGGCCTCGCGGCGCGAGAAGGCGATCACGACCATGAGGACGAACACGACGGCGAAGAGCACGGTGAGGAGGAGACAACCGACGGTTACGTTGGCAATACGGGCGGTCGCACACGCAATGTGACTGCCGGCGCCAGCTACCACTTCGACCGCGGCCTGGTTGGGCTCGCAGTGGCCCGGCTGGAGAACCGCTACGGTATTCCGGCCGGCGCCCACGAGCACCATGAGGACGAGCACGGCGAGGAGGATCACGAAGAGCACGAAGAGCACGAAGAGCATGAGGAAGAAGAGGGCGGCATAACCCTGGACGTGGAGCAGACGCGGTACGATCTGGTGCTGGAGCTCGCGGAGCCGCTGCCCGGCTTTGAATCGCTGCGCGGCACGGTCACCTATACCGATTACCAGCATGTGGAAATCGAAGGCAATGGCGAAGTGGGCACGCTGTACAGCAATGAAACCTGGGAGACCCGGGTCGAGATGGTGCACGGCGAGATTGGTGGCCTGCGCGGTGCGCTGGGATTGCAGGCACGCAGTGGAGAGTTCAGCGCTCTCGGCGAAGAGGCCTTTATCCCGGTAACCGACAGCACCGACGTCGGCGTTTTTCTGGTGGAGGACTATCGCGCCGGTGACTGGTTGTTCGAGGCTGGCCTGCGCGTAGACCGGGATGAACGTGACCCCGCGGCGCAATCCTCCGGTGCGCGCGATTTCACCGCGTTCAGCGCTTCGGGTTCAGCGATATTCAATGCCTCCCCGGACTGGCAGTTGCGCCTGTTCCTCGCCCGTTCCGAGCGCGCGCCCTCCATTGAAGAGCTGTTCTCCAATGTCGACGGCACCGGGCCGGAGAACTGGGTTGCGCACGCGGCCACAGCTGCCATCGAGTTAGGCAACCCAGATCTCGATACGGAAGTATCGAATAATGTGGACCTCTCCCTGCACTGGCACAATGGCAACAAGGACCTTGAAGTTACCGTCTTCCACAACGACTTCAGCGACTACATTACCCTGATGAACACCGGTGCCGAAGTGGATGAACTGCCGGTGCTGGCTTACGTGCAGGATGATGCCACGTTCTACGGTGTGGAAGTGAACGCACAGTTCGGTTTTGGGACCGTGGTCGGTGGCGAGGTGGAGTTGGCCCTGTTCGGCGACATGATTCGCGGCGAACTGGACAATGGTGATGATGTACCGCGTCTGCCGCCGCACCGTATTGGCGGTCGCCTGAGCTGGTCGACGGATGTGCTGGAGGTGTGGACACGGGTGCAGGACGCCGCCAGCCTGAATCGCCCCGGTGCCAATGAGGAAGCCACGGCAGGCTACACCCGCTGGGATCTGGGTGCTGACTACCGGCTGGCACTGGGTGACTCCGAGCTGACGCTGTTCCTGACAGCGCGCAATCTGGGTGACGAGGAAATCCGCCTGAGCACCTCGTTCCTGCGCGATGTGTCGCCTGAGGCCGGTCGCTCGGTGGAAGCGGGTGTGCGTTACCGCTTCTAAGCGCCCTCCCATCCATAGAGGCACAGGGCCTCGGCCTCGGGTGTGAGCTGAATCATCGACTCATACGCGAAGCCGAGGTGATCCAGCAGGCTGCGCGAGGCGCGGTTCGCCGGCGTGACAATGGCCACCAGGCGCTTCAGGCCCAGGGGCCCCCTCGCATAGTCCAGCACCGCCTGTGCCGCTTCCAGCGCCAGTCCGCGTCCACGGGCTGCGGGTAGAAATCCGTAGCCGATATCCACATCGCTGAGCGTGGGGCGCTGCACCAGGCCGCATATCCCCAGCGGTTCGCCTCCCTCACATGGCCTTACCGCCCACAGTCCGAAGCCGTTCTCCCGGTAGCTCGCCAGCGGGCCGTCTCGCAGGTACTGGCGTGCCTGATCCAGCGTGCGCACACCGCGATCGGCTATGTGCTCGATGAAATCGGGATCGTTCAGCAATGCCAGCATGAACGGCGCATCGTCCTCAGTGAGGGGGTCGATCAATAGGCGTGGGGTTTGCAGCATTGCGTGGTCATCCGTGGAGGGCAGATACGACAAGGGTACTACAGCGCCCTTGTTGACACTGCCTCGACAGTGAAATCACTGCGTGGTGCTGGTAAAGTGCGGAGTCTTTCGGCGCGGCAGGGCAGAGCATGGCACAGCGGATCATTGTCGGCATCAGCGGCGCCTCGGGGATCGTCTACGGCGTGCGTGCACTGGAATTGTTGCGCGACTGCGGGGTGGAGACCCATCTGGTCATCACCAAGTCAGCGGAGCTCACCCTGCATCACGAGTTGGACATGCCGCTCGATGCGCTCAAGGCGCTGGCGACCGAGGTACACCCCATACGCAATGTCGGCGCATCCATCGCCAGCGGCTCCTTTCGCACGGCGGGTATGCTGGTTGCGCCTTGCTCGGTGCGGACCATGGCAGAAATTGCTACCGGTGTGACGTCCAGCCTGCTCACCCGGGCGGCGGATGTGGTGCTCAAGGAGCGCCGGCGGCTGGTGCTGATGGTACGCGAAACGCCTTTGCACACAGGGCATTTACGCACGCTGACCCAACTCTCGGAGATGGGTGCGGTGATCGCGCCACCCGTGCCCGCGTTCTACGCCCAGCCGGAATCCCTTGATGCCATGGTTACCCAGACCGTGGGCCGGCTGCTGGATCTGTTTGCTATTGATTCAGGACAGGTCAGGCGCTGGCAGGGCGGGTGAGGGCCGTGCGTGCCTCCGTTGTGTCCCGGGTAAAGGCGGCCTGATGCCGATTCTGTTTGGTGTGGTACTGCTGGACCTGATCGGCTTCGGTATCGTCATCCCCATCCTGCCGTTTCTATCGCCACAGCTCGGCGCATCGAAAATCGACATTGCCCTGATCATTGTCAGCTATGCCGTGTGCGCCGGTATCTCCGGCCCCTTCTGGGGGCGCCTCTCGGACCGTCGCGGGCGCAAGCCGGTGATCATGATCTGCCTCGCCGGGGCGGCCGTCTCCTACGTCATGCTGGCGCTGGCAACCGAGCTCTGGATGATTTTTGCGGCGCGCGCCTTCGCCGGCATCATGGCGGAGATCGGAAGAGCACACGTCTGAACTCCAGTCACGAATCTCATCTC
>OJIL01000214.1_pt1 | contig 10923 bp, 14 predicted proteins | sample 1595731 | NCBI WGS metagenome assembly OJIL01 (sample SAMN05416787, study PRJEB24817) | seawater metagenome | isolation source: Sea water | place: Canada:Atlantic | collected 2013-11
CGAGATGAGATTCGTGACTGGAGTTCAGACGTGTGCTCTTCCGATCTCACGGGGTTGGATCCGCCAACCCCGGACCAGAAGTCCCCGACCGAGGCCTCATGAACACGCCCGCCGAGACAGTCGACACCCTGCTACATCCCGGCTGGATTATCCCCGTGGCACCCGCCGGGCAGATACTCCGCAACCACAGCCTGGCCATTCGCGGCGAACAGATCGTCGCTGTGATGCCTCGTGCCGAGAGCGCAAAGCTGCAGGCTGCCGAGGTGTTCGAGCTGCCCGACCACGCCCTGCTGCCGGGGCTGATCAACGCACACGGGCACGCCGCCATGAGCCTGCTGCGCGGCTATGCCGACGACCTGTCACTCATGCCCTGGCTGGAGCAGCATATCTGGCCCGCCGAGGGCCGGCATGTGAGCGATGAGTTTGTCGCCGACGGGGCTGCTCTGGCCATTACCGAGATGCTACGCGCCGGTACCACCACGTTTTCGGATATGTATTTCCACCCGGACGCCTGCGCACGCGTTGCGCAGCGCATGGGCATGCGCTGCCAGATCAGCTTTCCCGTGCTGGACTTCCCCACGGCCTGGGCGCGCGATGCAGACGACTACATCAGCAAGGGGCTGGCCCTGCGCGATGCGGTCAAACACAGCCGTCTGATCAGTGTGGGTTTTGGACCGCATGCCCCCTACACCGTAAGTCACCCAAATCTCGCCAAGGTAGCCATGCTGGCAGCGGAGCTGGACGCCAGCATCCAGATCCACCTGCACGAGACACGCGGTGAAGTACTGCAGGCTGTGGAGGCACACGGCGAACGCCCGCTGGACAGCCTGCACCGGCTGGGACTGCTGGGGCCAAGAACCCAATGTGTACACATGACCGACCTCGGGGAGCAGGATATTGCGCTGCTCGCGGAAACCGGCGCGCAGGTGGTGCACTGCCCGCAATCCAACATGAAGCTGGCCTCCGGCGCCTGCCCGGTCGCGCGGTTGCTGGCCGCGGGCGTCAACGTGGCGCTGGGTACCGACAGCGCCGCCAGCAACAACGGCCTGAACCTGTTCGGAGAGATGCGCAGCGCCGCCCTGCTCGCCAAGTTGACCAGCAGCGATGCCAGCGCCCTGTCGGCCACCCAGGCGCTGTATATGGCCACCCTGGGCGGCGCCCGGGCCCTGGGCCTGGATGAACAGATCGGCAGCCTGGAGACCGGCAAACTCGCCGACCTGATCGCCGTGGATTTGAGCGGCCCCGAAACCCAGCCAGTCTACAACCCGGTTTCGCAACTCGTATACGCCTGCAACGGCAGCCAGGTCACGCACAGCTGGATTGGCGGGCAGCTGCGCCTGCGCGAGCGCCAGCTGCAGGGCGTTGACCTGGCCGCCATTACAACGCGTACCGAATACTGGCAACAACGCATCACGGGAACACAGCAATGACCGCACGTGCCAATGTAGACCCTCAGGAAATCGCCAAATTCGAGGCGCTAGCCTCGCGCTGGTGGGACCGCAACAGCGAGTTCAAACCCCTGCACGATATCAACCCGCTGCGCGCCAATTATATCGACGAGCATTCGCCGGTTGCCGGGCAGCGCCTGGTTGATGTCGGCTGCGGCGGCGGCATACTGGCGGAATCCATGGCGCAACGCGGCGCCACCGTCACCGGCATCGATATGGGGGAAGCACCGCTTGCCGTTGCGCGCATTCACCAGCTTGAGTCCGGGGTTGACGTCGATTACCGTCAGGCGACCGCCGAGGAGCTGGCTGTCGAGCAGCCCGCCCATTACCACGTGGTTTGCTGCCTGGAGATGCTGGAACACGTGCCCGATCCGGCGGCCGTGGTCGCGGCCTGCGCCCAACTCGCGACGCCCGGCGGCAGCCTCTATTTTTCCACCATCAACCGCAACCCGAAGGCATTTGCATTCGCCATTGTCGGCGCGGAATACCTGCTGAAACTGCTGCCGGCGGGCACGCATGAATACAGCAAATTCATCAAACCCTCCGAGCTCGCGGCCTGGGTACGCGCCGCGGGCCTGCGTGTCGAAGGCATGACCGGGCTGCTCTACAACCCACTGACCCGCCAGTATCGACTCCACGAGCGCGATGTCTCGGTCAACTACATGCTGCGGGCCAGCAAACCGGCCTCCCTGTGAGGCCACCACCACTGGAAGGGCTGCGTGCGGTGCTGTTCGATCTGGACGGCACCCTGGTCGACACGGCCAGCGAATTCGTGGTGGTGGTGCAGGCGCTGCGCGCTGAATACGGGCTGCCGCCACTGGAAGCCGCGCTCATCGCCGCCAGTGTCTCCAATGGGGCGCGGGCGCTGGTCACCCTCGCCCTGGGTACACAGGAAACAGAGCCACAATTCGAAACCCAGCGACAGCGCCTGCTGACCCTGTATGGCGAGGTCCTCGGCAGCGCCGCCCAGCCCTACCCCGGCATTCCCGCGCTGCTCGCTGCACTGGCGGAGCGAGGCATCGCCTGGGGTGTAGCCACCAATAAGCCACGCGCCTTCGCCGCACCGCTGATGGAGCGCCTGGCCATCCAGCCGACTATCGGCAGCCTGGTGTGCCCGGATGATGTGCGCCAACGCAAGCCTCACCCCGAGGCGCTGCTGCGCAACTGTGCAGAACTCGGCTGCCTGCCCGAGCAGGCCATTTACATTGGCGACCACCAGCGCGACATCGAAGCGGGCCGGCGCGCCGGTATGTACACCGTGGCGGCACTCTATGGCTATATTGAAGCGGGCGACAACCCCACCCTGTGGGGGGCTGACGCGAGTGTTCGCCACAGCCAGGATCTCGCGCCGCTGCTACTCGGCACCCCCTACCCGCTTGAGGAACGCACATGAACTGCCCCGGACTACCCGACGACTACACCCCTGCGCCCAACCTGCTGGCAGGCAAGACCCTGCTCGTGACCGGTGCCGGTGACGGCATAGGGCGTGCCGCGGCGGAATGCTTTGCCGGCCACGGCGCTACCGTGATTTTGCTCGGGCGCACACAGGAGAAGCTGGAAGCGGTCTACGACGCCATTGAGCGCGCCGGCGGCCCACAACCGGCGCTGTTCCCACTGGACCTGTCCACTGCGGGGGAAGACGACTACGCGGGCCTGGCGAGTGCCATTGAAAGTACCTTCGGTCGCCTTGACGGCCTGCTGCACAACGCGAGCGTCCTGGGCGAACGGCGCCCCGTTGCAAACGCTTCCTGGACGGCCTGGGCCGAGGTGATGCAGGTGAATGTCAACGCCCAGTTCCTGCTGACCCGGGCGCTGCTACCGCTGCTGGAGCAGGCCCCGCAGGCTTCAATTGTGATGACATCATCCGGCGTGGGGAGGCGCGGGCGCGCCTACTGGGGCGCCTACGCCGTATCAAAGTTTGCCACGGAAGGTTTTATGCAGGTGTTGGCGGACGAACTGGAGAACACGTCACGAGTGAGGGTAAACAGCCTGAACCCGGGCGCCACCAATACCGCCATGCGCCGCACGGCCTACCCGGCGGAGGCGCCAACCACCAACCCCTCCCCTGAAGCCATCATGCCGTTGTATCTATACCTGATGAGCGACGACAGTGCCGGGAGAACGGGCGAGGCCTTCAACGCGCAGGGATGAAAGCCGACTGGAAACGCTAGCGCTTCTTGTGCGGCCGCCGGGGCGGTTTGCGGCCGGCCGTCGCAGCGGGCGCCTTGCGTTTACCGAACTGCCGCTCCATCACTTCCTTTTCCTTGATCGTGGAGCGCTTCACCTGCTTTACCGGCAAGCGGGCCAGGTCGTACAGACCCTTGACTTCCTTGGTCTCCAGCTCGGTCCACTGCCCCTGTTTGACGCGTGACGGAATGAATACGTTGCCGTAGCGCACCCGCTTCAAGCGCGACACGGTCAAGCCCTGGGACTCCCACAGGCGTCGCACCTCGCGGTTGCGACCTTCCATCAACACCACGTAATACCAGTGGTTGATGCCATCGCCACCGCCATCCTGAATATCCGTGAAGCGCGCCGCGCCGTCATCGAGCATGACGCCGTCAAGCAGCCGCTGGAGAATCTCCTCGTCCACGGCGCCCATCACACGCACCATGTACTCCCGTTCAATGTTCGAGGACGGATGCATCAACGCATTGGCCAGCTCACCGTCTGTGGTAAAGAGCAACAGGCCGGAGGTGTTGAAATCAAGGCGGCCAATGGAAATCCAGCGCCCGGACTTCAGCTTCGGCAGCCGCTCGAACACCGTGCGCCGGCCCTGCGGGTCCTTGCGACTGCACACTTCACCCGTGGGCTTGTGGTAGATGATGCAGCGCGTCTGCTCCGCGGGTGCCGCCTCGAGTGGCTTGCCATCGATGCTGATGCGGTCGCGCCCGGACACCCGGTCGCCCAGTGAGGCGCGGCGCCCTTCAACTTCCACGCGGCCCTCTTCGATCCAGCGCTCCATTTCACGCCGCGAACCGAGGCCGGTGCGAGCCAGGACTTTCTGCAGCTTTTCGCCACTCACGGTCTCCGCAACCGGGGGAGAGCTTGTGTCATCGGCTGGCGTAAGACGACGGCGGCTCATTGTCCGCTCCCCGGTACACCGGGCTCTTCCGCCGCTTCATCGTGGTCGACAGTATCGGCAGAATCGCCTGCATGACCGCCGTCGTCGGCCGCTGACGGCTCCCCGTCCAGCAGGGTCTCTGGTGATGCGGCCGCTGCATCGGGGCCATCGGCCACCTGCGCGGCGTCATTGGCGGCAGGCGCCAGCGGCTCATTGAAACCGAGTTCCGCGTTCAGCGTCTCAAGGTCGCGAATTTCCGCCAGTGCGGGTAACTGATCCAGGTTTTTCAGGTTGAAGTAATCCAGGAATTGCCGCGTCGTGGCGTACATAGCGGGACGACCGGGCACATCGCGATGACCGACGACTCGAATCCAGTCGCGCTCGTGCAGGGTCTTGATGATGTTTGAACTCACTGCCACACCGCGAATCTCTTCGATTTCGCCGCGGGTAATGGGTTGTCGGTAGGCAATCAGCGCCAGTGTTTCCAGCAACGCCCGCGAATATTTCTGGGGGCGCTCCTGCCACAGTCGAGCCACCCAGGGGCTCAAGGACTGCCGCACCTGAAAGCGAAAACCGCTGGCGACCTCACAGAGCTCGAAACCGCGGTCTTCACAGCGCTCGCTCACCACGCCCAGCGCCTCGCGGATGTCAGCCGCGGAGGGACGCTCGCCTTCTTCAAACAGCTCACCGAGCTGCGCCACGGTCAGTGCGCGACCGGCAGCCAGTAGCGCCCCTTCGATGATCTGTACCAGCATGGATGCCGAATCGGACATTATTCGGACCTCGCCTTGACGTGAATGGGGCCAAAATTCTCGGTTTGCACAATCTCCACCAGCGCCTCCTTGATCAACTCCATCACGGCGAGAAAGGTGACAACCACACCCAGCCGGCCCTCGCGGGCGGAAAACAGCGAGACAAAGGGTACGAACTGGCGTCCCGAGAGCTTTTCCAGCACCTCGGACATACGCTCGCGCGTGGACAGCGCCTCACGCTGGATATGGTGGCTCTCGAACATGTCGGCGCGCCGCAACACTTCGCTGAGTGCCAGCAGCAACTCGCGCATGTCCACTTCCGGGTCGGGACGGGCGCGGTCGAGATCGGGTGGCTCGGCGCTGCCCACCCACGTGTCGCGCTCCAGCCGGGGCAGCTCCTCGATGTCCTCCGCGGCCTTCTTGAAGCGCTCGTACTCCTGCAAGCGGCGGATCAGCTGGGCGCGGGGGTCTTCCTCGTCGTCCTCCACGTCCACTGCTCGCGGCAGCAACATGCGCGATTTGATTTCCGCCAGCAGGGCTGCCATCAGCAGATATTCGGCGGCGAGCTCGAACTGCATGGCGTCCATGAGTTCGACATAGCGCATGTACTGCTCGGTGATTTCGGAAACGTCGATTTCCAGGATATCGAGGTTCTGGCGCCGAATCAGGTAGAGCAGCAGATCCAGCGGCCCTTCGAAGGCCTCGAGGAATACCTCCAGCGCCTGCGGCGGGATGTACAGGTCCTTCGGCAGCTCGGTCATCGCCTTGCCAAGCACCACGGCGAAGGGCATTTCCCCCTGCTGCGGCCGGGCGCTCGAGGGGCTGTTAGTGGCGGCAGCGGCTGGCGTGGTCTCGTTCACGAAAAATCCTGTACCGGGTCAAAGCGGGAGTATACCCGATCAGACTTCGAAAGGCGTCACATCGCCTTTGCCGGCGCGCAGAATGATAGGCAATTCGTCCGCCAGATCCACCACAGTGGTGGGCTCCAGCCCGCAGTAGCCGCCGTCGATCACCAGGTCGACCTCGTGCTCCAGTACATCGCGGATCTCGTAGGGGTCGATCAGCGGCAATTCATCGCCCGGCATGATCAGCGTTACGCTCATCATCGGCTCGCCAAGGTCGGCCAGCAGCGCCATGGCCACGATGTTGTCCGGGATGCGCAGGCCCACGGTTTTGCGCTTGGGGTGCATGAGGCGGCGCGGCACTTCCGAGGTGGCCCGCAGAATGAAGGTATAGGCACCCGGCGTGCAGGCCTTGAGCAGCCTGTAGACGGTGTTATCAACCCGGGCGTAATTGGCGATGTCGGAAAGATCGCGGCAGACCAGGGTGAAGTTGTGCCGGTCGTCGAGGCGCCGGATACGCCGAATGCGATCCAGTGCGGACTTGTCGCCAATCTGGCAACCCAGCGCGTAGGCGGAGTCGGTGGGGTAGACCACCACACCGCCGCCGCGCACGATGTCCGCAGCCTGGCGAATCAATCGCGCCTGCGGGTTTTCCGGGTGGATCTGAAAAAACTGGCTCACATTGCCTCCCCTGCCGCGCAGCCATCGGGCGGCAGCCAACGCTGCCACACGCCGCGCAAACCACCGAGATGGCGCAATTCTAAGATCGGAAGAGCACACGTCTGAACTCCAGTCACTTCCAACCCGGTCTCCAGCGCAAGCTGGCGTAACTGGCGGCTCTGGTCGGGGGTCTGGCGACCGTTGAGTATTTCCACCGCGCTGCCGCCAGCGCTCGTGAAATCAGCCACCAGCCGCCGCAGCTTACTGCGCGTCAACTTGTATTTGAGCGGATGCGCCAGCACTGCCACGCCCCCGGCCGCCACGATCCATGCAGTTACCTCCGCAAGCTCGGGCCAGAAGGCCTTGACGTCCCCGGGCTTGCCTTGCCCGAGGTAGCGGTCGAATGCCCTGGCAGCACTGTTTACGTACCCGCAGGCGACCATCCAGGCCGCGAAATGCGGACGCCCCAGTTGGCTCTCACCGGCCTCAGCCAGCGCGCCCTCCAACGCCCCCGGGAAACCAAGCTTCGCCAGACGCTCGGCAATAACCTGCGCTCTTTCCGAGCGCGCCGCCGCAAGTCGCGCCAGGCCCGCGGCCAACACGGGGTGGTCGCAGTCCATGCCCAGCCCCACCACGTGCACGGTCACACCGGACCAGACACAGGATAACTCCACACCCGGTACCACGCGCATCTTGTCGGCAGTGGCGTTATACTCCTCCGCCACCGCGCGATAACCCGCCACCGTATCGTGATCGGTTATCGCCAGCAGGCGTATACCCCTGTCACGCGCCCGCTCCAGCAATGCAACGGGAGACAGGGCGCCGTCAGAAGCGGTGGTGTGGGTATGGAAGTCGATCAACACAGACTCTACACTCCAGAATCGCGGAAACGGCTGGCGCACAGCGCAGTGGCCCTGCCGCCTGAAGCGTCCATCCTAACATGCCAGGGCCAGGCTGATTTCATGAGACAACTGCTGGAATTTCTCCCCATCGCGCTGTTCTTCATCGTCTACCAGATGGACGGCGACACTGTCACCCTGTACGGGTGGAGCCACACCATCGACGGCATATTCACCGCCACTGCGGTGTTGATGGCCGCGACCGTACTACAACTACTGCTCACCTGGGTGATCACTCGCCAGCTGGAAAAACGGCTGCTCTGGGTGGGACTCGCGGTGTGCGGATTCGGGGCCGCCACCCTGTTCCTGCACAATGAACTGTTTATCATGTGGAAGCCGACCATTTTCAACTGGGCCCTGGCGCTGGCCTTCGCCGCCTCGCAATTCATCGGCAAGCGCAACCTCATGGAGCGCACCCTGGGCAGCCAGATCCAGCTACCGCACCCGGTGTGGACCCGGCTCAACCTGCTCTGGGTCGCGCATTTCACGGTGGTCGGCGGCCTCAATCTTGTGGTTGCCTACGGCTACAGTGAGGCCACCTGGGTAAGCTACAAACTCTACTCCGCCATCCTTTTCACCGTACTGCTCACCGGGCTAACGGCGTGGCTGGTGGCGCCCCACCTGAAAGACCAACCCGCTGAGAACCAGGAGTAATACGCTGCATGCTCTACGCCATCATGTGTGAAGACGTCGACAACAGCCTGCCGCTGCGTCAGGCCGCCCGCCCCGCCCATCTGGAACGTATCCAGCAGCTGGTCGATGACGGCAGGTTACTGGCTGCAGGACCCCACCCGGCGCTGGACACCGAAGACCCGGGTAGCGCGGGCTTTACCGGCAGCCTGATCATCGCCGAGTTTGACAGCCTGGAAGCAGCCAGAGACTGGGCAGACAGCGACCCGTACGTGGCCGCTGGCGTGTTCCGGCAGGTTGTCGTCAAACCCTACAAGCGCGTGCTGCCCTGAGCGGCATGCAGTGATAAACTGGCGAGCTACTGATCGCCTGCAGAGAAGGACCCGCGTTTTGCAGCACATTCTGATAGTTTCCCTGTTCGCCATCCTCTGCAGCGCCACGGCGCAGGCACAGGATACCCGCTACATCAGCGACACCCAGTACATTCCCGTGCGCAGTGGTGCGGGCAACGAGTTCCGTATCATTCACCGCGGCATCCCCTCCGGCACTCAGCTCACGGTGAGCCGCGAGTCGGAAGACGGCACCTGGGCAGAAATCACCACCGAGGGCGGCACCACCGGCTGGGTGCGTTCGCAATACCTGATGGCCAGTGTTCCGGCCAGAAACCAGGTGGACTCGGCGCGCTCGCGTGCGGAGCAACTGGCGGAGCAGAATGCAGCCCTCACAGAGGAATTGAACCAGCTGAAACAGGTGCGCGGCGAGCTTGAGACCAGCATCGACAGCGCTGATGGCACACTGCAGGCGGTGACCGAAGAGCTGGCGCAATTGAAGCAGATATCCGGACGCTCACTGGAATTGGACGCCGAAAACCGGCGCCTGGTGGAAGATGTGGAGAACCTGCGCGCACAGGCCGACATGCTCGGCGCGGAGAACCAGCGCCTGCAGGAAAACCTGCGTAGCAGCGCATTTATCGACGGCGCCCTGGCCGTACTGCTGGGGGTGGTGATCACCCTGGTCGTGCCACGCCTGTGGCCAAAGCGCCGGCGCAATGATGGCTGGGCCTGAGTACCACAACGGAGAATTCCACTGATGAAATATACCCTCAGTCTGCTGGCTTTGTTGATGCTGGCGTTGAACCCGGCCTGGTCGCAACAGGCGGCAGGCAATGACCCCATCGTGACCATCAAGACCAGCGAAGGCGACATTACCCTGCGCCTGTTTCGGGAAAAGTCGCCGGTGACCGTTGCCAACTTCCTCAGCTACGTGGACAGCGGACACTACGAGGGCACGATCTTCCACCGGGTCATCCCCGATTTCATGGTACAGGGTGGCGGGTTCCTGCCCGACATGACCGAAAAAGCAACCGGCGAGCCGATTGTCAATGAATCGCGCAACCGTCTGCACAACGTCCGCGGCACCGTGGCCATGGCGCGCACGGGCGACCCGGACTCGGCGACTGCACAGTTCTTCATCAACCAGCGCAGCAACCTGCGACTGGACTGGTCGCCGGGCCAGGAGGGTTATACGGTATTCGGGGAAGTCATCGAAGGCATGTCTGTGGTGGACTACATCGCGTCCAGCCCCGTGCGCCAGTGGGGAGGCTACCAGGACGTTCCCGTGGAGCCCATCCTGATCGAGAGCGTTCAGCGCGCGGGCGGCGAATGACTGCACTCAGCGTCAACCTGAACAAAATTGCGCTGATTCGCAACTCGCGCGATACCCGCAACCCCGACATACCGCTGCACGCGCAGCTCTGTATCGACGCCGGGGCCGATGGCATCACGGTGCACCCGCGTCCCGACCAGCGACATATCAGGGTGCAGGATTGCCACGACCTGGCTGCCATGCTCAGCGTGGAATTCAACATCGAGGGCAACCCGATGACCGGGCCGCGCAAGAGTGACCGCGCGGGTGTCAGCGATTACCCCGGCTTTATGGCGCTGGTGCGCGAGATCCGCCCCGCACAGGCAACGCTGGTGCCGGACGGGGACAACCAGCTCACCTCCGACCACGGTTTCGACCTGCACAAGGACGGCGACAGGATTGCGCCGCTGGTAGCGGAGCTCAAGGCACTGGGGATCCGCACCAGCCTCTTCATGGACCCGGAGCCGGCACAAATGCGTCTCGCCGCGGAGCTGGGTGCCGATCGCGTTGAACTGTATACCGAAAGCTACGCTCAGGCCTTTGCCAACGGCACGGAGATCGACGCCGTGCTGCAGCGTTACATCCGCGCTGCGGAAGCGGCGGCCGAAGCCGGGCTGGGGGTGAACGCCGGGCATGATCTGGACCTGCACAACCTGCCGGCATTCAGCCGCCTGCCGGGCCTGCTCGAAGTCTCGATTGGGCATGCCCTGACGGTCGATGCCCTGCGCCTGGGCCTCGCCAACGCCATTGCCGCCTATCAGCGCGCGCTGGGCAAAACGGTCGCCTGAGCGGCGTGAGCAGTGAAGATGAGCTACCGCCCTACCTGGTGCCGCACAGCCAGGAACCGATTCACATTTTGTACGCCGATGATGACTTGCTGCTGGTGCGCAAGCCGCACCTGCTGCTCAGTGTGCCGGGGCGCCACCCCCTCAACCAGATCGGAAGAGCGTCGTGTAGGGAAAGAGTGTAGATCTCGGTGGTCGC
>OJIL01000225.1_pt1 | contig 10753 bp, 10 predicted proteins | sample 1595731 | NCBI WGS metagenome assembly OJIL01 (sample SAMN05416787, study PRJEB24817) | seawater metagenome | isolation source: Sea water | place: Canada:Atlantic | collected 2013-11
CAAGAATATTCGCCACCGCTAGTGGGTGGGTGACGTAAGGCTCGCCGGAGCGCCGCCGCTGGCCGTCGTGTGCCTGCTCAGCGTAGTAAAAGGCGCGTTTGACCTGCTGGATCTCGTCCGGGGGTAAATAGCCGCCGAGTCGATCGGCCAGGTCATCAATGGTAAACATTTACCGCGCCTCTATCGGTTTCGTTGTAAACGTTAGTCGTCGATATGAGTAGGCGTCATCGCCGGGCGTGGACGCACGGCGGCTTCAACAGGCTCGTCCAGTACGGTGTGATCCACCAGGCCTGCGGCAATTTCACGCAGCGCCATGACCGTTGGCTTGTCGTTTTCCCATGGTAGCAGCGCATCGCGGGAGCCGCGCGCCAGCTGGCGAGCGCGCTGGGTGGAAATCATCACCAGCTTGAAACGGTTTTCAACATTCTCAAGACAATCTTCAACGGTTACGCGAGCCATGGGAGCCTTCCTTTTATGACAGAACCAGGCCGACACCGTAGAGAACGGGGTCGACCCAGCGAAAAAAGTGGTGCGACAAAAAAATAGTGCAACGCAATAGAAAGTAGTAGAACCGGATAGATTACTCGACCGCAGGCGCCTGTGACAAGAGTGCAGCTAACAGCGGCGCATGCCGCTCGCTCATCACGGGGCGGCTTAAGCGCCGACTAATGACCAACGACTGTAGCTCTTGGAGTGCCGTGGTGAAATCATCGTTCACTACCAAGTAATCATATTCGTGATAATGCGACATTTCGCTGATCGCATCACGCATGCGCCGGGCAATCACCGCATGCTCATCGGTGCCGCGGCTAGCCAAGCGCCGCTCCAGCTCATCCCGGGAAGGGGGAAGTATAAAAATCGATACCGCATCAGGCATTTGCTGGCGCACCTGCTGGGCGCCCTGCCAGTCGATTTCGAGTATGACATCCTGGCCAGCGGCCAATAGCACCTCTACCGCTCGGCGCGATGTGCCGTAGTAATTATCAAAGACATTGGCATACTCGAAGAACTCACCGCGCGCGATCATCGCTTCAAACTCAGCCACATCGGTAAAGTGATAATTAACACCGTTCACTTCACCCTCGCGTTTGGTACGCGTGGTATGCGACACAGAGACCTGAATACCATCCAAGCTTTCAATTAGCTCACGGACCAAGCTAGTCTTGCCAGCGCCGGACGGGGCAGAAACGATAAAAAGCGTACCTTGGGACATGAAGCGCTTTCCCTTCAGTTAGCGAAAATAGGCAACGGAAATAAGTAGAGCGACTGCAGCAATGCAGCAAGGTTGCGCAGTATCGCACACCCATCGCTGCGACTGTAGCGTTAGCGGTGACATACAAGGAGGTAGGCATGCGCAGTACACTCTTCATTATCGGGCTGATTGCCCTGGGCGTAGCCCTGCAGAAAGGCATTATTGAAATACCGCGCCACTGGGCGCCCTGGGCGCCGCTCCACGTGGACGACCCGATCACGCCCATTACACAGCTCAAGTTGAGCCGCTTGGCCGATGACCGCGCCGGCTGTTTAGCGGCGCTAGATACCGTGCCCGAAGGTGAGCTTAGCTACACGCCATTGGCCGATTATTCGCCTACCGCGAGCTGCCCGCTGAGTAACATCGTGCGCATGCAGTCAAGCGGCGTTACGTTTAACCAACGCTTTGTCGCCTCTTGCCCCATGGCCCTGGCGTGGGTCATGTACGAACGTCACGCGCTACAGCCTGCCGCTGAGGAAATTATGGGCAGCCGGGTGAGCCAGGTTAACCACGTGGGTAGTTTTGCCTGTCGTAATGTCTACGGCCGCGAAACCGGCAGGCGCAGCGAACACGCCACCGCCGAAGCGCTGGATGTGGTGGGGTTTCAGTTCGAGAGTGGAAAGCGTATTACGCTGATTAACGACTGGAATGATGAAGGCGCTACGGGGGATTTTTTACGTGCCGCTCGAGACGGCGCCTGCGACACCTTCGGCAACGTCTTGGGGCCTGATTACAACGCCGCGCATGCCGACCACTTCCACATGGGCATGCGCGGGTACCGTCTATGTCGTTAACGCAATCAACGTTAACCAAATCGTCACTAACCAACCTACCGCTAACGTATCAACCGCGCTTACTCGAGGTTGATATCGTCTGAATCTGTCGCGGCCCCGGTGGCGGCGCCCACACCCCCACCAATAACGGCGCCCTGAACAACACTTCCTCCCGTGACGGCAGCGGCACCCGCGCCGACGGCCGCACCAACGCCAGCGCCACTCGAGGCGCGCTCACCAGTGGTAGTACCGCAGCCTGCCAAACCGATGGTTAACGCGATCACTGCGCCTAGGGTCATCATTCGGGTCATTGTCATTACCTGCATGTGCATGGTCATCTCCTTATGGGTAACTGCTTCTACACATTAGTGAGGTTTCGATGTATTCGCCATTTAATTACGCTGTTGGTACCGATGCCCCATTGACCGCCGTTAGGCGCGCTGGGTCACGGCTCCATAGGTGCGCTTTTCCAGCCAGCGCCCCGCCGCAAAAATCACTAACCCGCACAATGCCAATCCAGCGCCCACCAACCCGGTGCTCGACCAGCTAAACCCTGCGCTGATCGCCAGCCCTGCCAGCCAAGCCCCTAAGGCGTTAGCTCCATTAAAGGCCGCATGATTGAGTGAGGCCGCCATGGTTTGTGCATCTTCCGCCACATCCATCAAGCGTGTTTGAAGCGAAGGCGCCAACGCCATGCTGGTGCCCACCAACCCAACAAACAGCAACCCTGTCCAGGTGTTATTGGCTGCAAAGTAGAACAGCCCCTGGACCACCGCACACCACACTAAGATGAGCGGAATTGCGCGCATCAGGTTTTTATCCGCCATGCGCCCACCGATTAAATTACCGGCGATGGAACCCAGGCCAAAAATCACCAGCACCAGCGGCCCCAGCGCTTCGCTCATGCCCGCCTGCTGGGTCAACGTCGGCATCACGTAACTAAAAATCGCAAACATGCCACCACAGCCAATGCAGGCAAGCGCCAACGCTACTAACACGCGCTGCTTTAACAGTGCGGAGAGCTCGCGTAGCGGGCTCGCAAACGTATCCACCGGCTGAACCGGCACATAAAACCTGATTAACAGGGCGGTGAGTAGCGCAATGCCCCCGACCCCCACAAACGCAATTTGCCAGCCAAATAGATTGCCGGTCCAGGTGCCCAGCGGCGCCCCAATCAGAATCGCCACCGTTAAGCCCATCATCACCCGGGAAATAGCCCGCGCCCGCTGATCGACCGGCACCGCCCCCGCCGCCGCCAGCGCCGCAATGCCGAAATAAGCCCCATGCGGTAAGCCCGCCAGAAAACGCAGGCCCACAAACGACCAGAATCCTGGCGCCATGGCACTGGCAATATTACCCACGGCAAATACCAGCATCAGCACAATCAACAGCAGCCTTCTGGGCGCCCGTGCAGCCAGCGCTGAAATCAGCGGCGCGCCCACGACAACACCCAGGGCGTAGCTACTGATGGCGTAACCCACCTGGGGAACGGTGACGGCTAAGTCACCCGCCACGCGGTTCATCAAGCCCATGATGACAAACTCGCTGGTGCCGATACCAAAGCCACCCAACGCCAATACAAACTCGGCCAGACGCGGGTTACGCGCCAGCCCTTGAGACGACGATGCTGTCGTATCCTGCATGCTTATCTCCTTGGGATATCGCACTGGTGGCATCTCGATTAGCGTTAAATGATCGCAGGATTAGACGAAAGTAGAAACACACCGCGCTCAAAAAGTTAGCGGGCAAAGAAGATAAGCGCCGCGGTTTCCCACTTCTACGCTCACTTTGCTAGTGTGAGGCTTTTACTAAACGCGTGAGGCAATGATGACGCCCGACACCATTGAACAAGCCATGCAAGCATTAGCTCATGCCGACCCAGATATTGCCCGCGCCTACCCATTGGTCGGGCCTCCTGGCCCACGCCAGCGCGACCAAGGCTTTGCAACGTTTTTCAGTACTATCGTTAGCCAGCAGCTCTCCACGGAAGCGGCTCGCGCCATCATGGGCCGCGTCAATACACTGCTGCCCGAGTTGCACGCCAAAGCGGTCATGGAAGTAGAAAGCCAAGCACTGCGCGATGCCGGGCTCTCCTGGCGCAAGATCGAGTACGCCAAAGGCCTCGCGGAAGCGGAACTAGCGGGCACCTTTAGCGCCGATGGGCTTGAGCACCTGAGCGATGAGGAAGTGATTACCGCGATCACTCAGCTGCGTGGCTTTGGCCGCTGGAGCGCCGAAATCTACCTGATGTTTTCGCTCAAACGCCCGGATATTTTCCCAGCGGATGATCTAGCCCTGCGGGTAGCGCTAGGCCGCCTTAAAGGCATGGACGACAAAGCCACGCCCAAACAGGCGCGCCAGCTCGTCGAACACTGGGCACCCTGGCGTAGCGTGGGTTCGCTGTTTCTGTGGCACTACTATCGCGGCGAGCCGCTTTAGATATTAAGCATCCAGTCCGCCAAATTTGCCGTTCTGGTAATCGTCGACCGCCTGAACGATCTCTTCGCGGGTATTCATCACAAACGGCCCGTGGGAGTAGACCGGCTCGTCGATTACATCACCGTGACCAAACAGCAAACGCGCATCGCTGCTGGCTTCTATATCTAGGCTACTGCCGTCGCGATCCACTTCGATTAGATGATGAGGCTGCACCGGCTCACCGCCCACTTCGACATCACCATTCACAACATAAAGAAACACCTGCCGCCCAGGGGCAACGGGCAGCTGTTCATGGGCGCCAGCAGGCAACTTCAGCGTCGACATGAACACGCCGGTGAGAGTTTCGACAGGGCCAGCGTGCCCCTGCCACTCACCTGCCATCAGGTTCAGCTCACCGCCGCCGGGCAGCGCAATGGCAGGTATGTCCGCCTGTTGCAGCCCCACATAATGTGGCTCGCTCATTTTCAAATGCGCTGGCAGATTGACCCACAGCTGCAGAATTTCCAGCGGGCCACCTTCGCGCAGAAACTCAGGCGGCGAGATTTCCGCATGCACAATGCCGCTGCCCGCGGTCATCCACTGCACGCCGCCTGCGTGGATCACGCTTTGATGGCTGGCGCTGTCCGCATGGGCCAGCGAGCCTTCCAGAATAAAGGTGACCGTTTCAAACCCACGGTGCGGATGCGGGCCAAACGGCAATCCACGGTTATTGGCCGGGTACGTCTGCGGGCCGTGATGATTCAAAAACAGAAATGGATCGAGTTGCTCTAACTGCGGCCCCGGCAGCGGCCGCCGGGTGACTAAATCGCCAATATCATCGCGCTTGGCTGAATGCTGGGCGATCACGCGGCGTGCTGATGGGGTAGTGTCTAACGGCATAACGAACTCCTTATCGATACTGACCAGCCTAAAACCTCAACGCGCCGATGAGGAGCGAATAATTTGCCTCGTTTCGTTGCAGGAAATTGTTATTAACAAGCTGAGCGGTTTTCTCAAAACTCGGTCACCACCGTCACCCCCGCTCCTTCGAACTTATCCATGTTCATCAGCGCATCAATCGACTGCTCGAGCGTGATGCGTTTACCGATCAGCTTTTCCGGCGCCAGCTTTCCAGACTCGATCATCGCCAGCATGGCGTCATAGCGATGCGCCTGCATGCCATGGCTTCCCAGTATCTCAAGTTCGTTGGCGATCACCTTGCTCATGGGAATGGCGGGCGTGCTGTTCTCGGCTAACATCAACCCAACCTGAACATGCTTGCCACGTTTACGCAGGTTGCTGATGGAGTTAAAGCAGGTCGTTGGGTGGCCTAGCGCATCCAGCGATACATGAGCGCCGCCCCGGGTTATCTCCGCCACCGCTTCGACCACATTGGGTACCTTGGCGGCATTCACGGTGGCAGTAGCGCCCAATTGACGGGCCAGATCAAGCGCCTCTTCTGAAATATCGATAGCGACCACGTTGGCGCCAATCGCATTGGCAATCATCACAGCAGAAAGCCCAACACCGCCACAGCCGTGAACCGCCACCCACTGGCCTGCCGCTGTTTTGCCTTGATCCACCACTGCCCGAAACGACGTGACGAAACGGCAACCCAAGCTCGCCGCCGTGGCAAAATCGAGGGTTTCCGGCAGCGCGACCAAATTCACATCAGCGTAGTGAATGCCCACATACTCGGCAAAGGAGCCCCAGTGCGTAAAACCGGGCTGAAACTGGCTATCGCACACCTGATGGTTGCCCGAGTGGCACTCAGCGCAAGTACCGCAACCGCCAACGAAGGGCACCGTCACACGGTCACCAATACGCCACTTTTTGACGTCTTTACCCACGGCTTCCACAACGCCAGCAAGCTCATGCCCCGGCACATGGGGAAGCTGGATATCGGTGTCATGCCCCACCCAGCCATGCCAGTCACTGCGGCAAACGCCGGTCGCCCTGACGTTCACCACCACGCCATGCGGCTCAGGGGTAGGGTCAGGTAACTGCTGGATGCGAGGAGGGGCGGAAAATTGCTCAAAAACAACGGCTTTCATAACGAATCCCTAACCTAAATCTTTTTACTTTATAACGGCTCCCGCAGACAGGAAGCAAATTACTGGCCGCTAACGCTTAATCGCCCCACTACCTGAAACGCATCATCCTCTGGGCGCACCACAATCATTTCTCCAGAGTTCACACCGCTACTCACCAATGCCGTGATATTTACCTGATGGGTGACCAGCAGTAAATTCCCCGGCCCCTGCCAGGCAGCGATCTGCTCTTGAGCCGTTTGGGTGATGGACGCCTGATCTCCGCGCCCACGAAAGAATGAATCCAGCCAGGGGGTAGGCGTTACAGGCCCCAGCGCCATCAGCTCAGCGGTATCCAGCGCCCGGCACCAGCGCGATGAATACACGGCCGTAATGGGAATACCCCGCGCACGAAATTCACGACCCGCGGCTTGCGCATGGGCGCGACCCTGGGCCGAAAGGTTGCGCTGGGTGTCACATCGGGAAATCTCAAAACCCGGCGGATCGCCGATGCCAGGCGCCAGGGAGTGGCGCATGAGGATTACCAAGCCGCCTTCTTGGAGTGCTTGCCAAGTTGTGTCGTTTGCCTGAGCGCTGATGGGCAGCATGCCCAGCACACCGAGCAGTAGCGTTAAGGTGAGGTGGCGCAGGGTGGGCATGGGTTAGAGTCCTCTATTGATGGCTAGGAACCGCTCTCGCCCCGTTCGTCAATTGTCTGCGCAAAGGCTTGATATCTTCAACTTGCGCAATATGCGCCAGTTTTACCAGAGCTTTCCAATTCGCGACGCAGTGCGTCTTGAATTGCGCAGGCATGGCTGCCTGTTACTGCTTAATTCTCCCCTGAAGCATTCGTGATTCGTTAGACTATCCGTCATTTAAATATCGAACATTAGATTCAGCCCTAACGTTAAGTCTGCTGTATCTCTAAGGAATATCGCAATGCCCCTGACCCTTCCCCAGCTTGAGCGCCACCTCTTCAGCGCTGCCGATATTCTGCGCGGCAAGATGGATGCCTCCGAGTTCAAGGAGTACATCTTCGGAATGCTGTTCCTGAAGCGCTGCTCGGACGTATTTGACCAGCGCCGTGAGCAGGTTATTAAGGAGCAGATCGACAAGGGCAAGACCAAGGCGGAAGCGGCCAAGATCGCCGAGAGCCGAATCTGGTACAAGACGAGTTTCTACCTGCCTGAAACCTCGCGCTGGGGCTATCTGCTCAACGAGGCCCACAAGAACGTGGGCGATTTTCTCAACACCGCCCTAGGTGGCCTGGAGCAGGACAACACCAGCCTTGAGGACGTTCTGCTTCATATCGACTTCAACCGCAAGGTGGGGCAGAGCAAGATCTCTGACGCCAAGCTGCGTTCATTGATCCAACACTTCAACAAGCACCGGCTGCGCGATCGGGATTTCGAGTTCCCCGACCTGCTGGGCGCAGCCTATGAATACCTGATCGGCGAATTCGCCGACTCCGCCGGCAAGAAAGGCGGCGAGTTCTACACGCCCCGCTCGGTGGTGCGCATGATGGTGCGGCTACTCGACCCGCAGCAGAACCACCGCGTTTACGACCCCTGCTGCGGTTCCGGCGGCATGCTGATCGCCTCGAAGGAGTGGGTAGACGAGCACGGCGGTGAAGGGTTCCGGCTCGATTGTTATGGCCAAGAGAACGCCGGTACCGTCTGGTCGATTGCCAGGATGAACATGCTGTTGCATGGCATCACGTCATCAAGCCTGGAAAACGAGGACACGCTAGAGCACCCTCGCCACGTGAAAAACGGCGAATTGCAGCGATTCGACCGCATTCTGACCAATCCGCCGTTCTCCTATAACTTCGGCAGTAAAGATACGGACGATAGCGGCCAGCCAGTATTTCAGCCTGAACTGCGTAGTGAACGTTTCAAGTACGGCGAGGTGCCACTGGGCTCGAAAAAAGCCGACCTGATGTTTCTGCAGCATATGCTGGCAGTGTGTGCCGACGGCGGTATGGTTGCCACCGTCATGCCCCATGGCGTGCTGTTTCGTGGCGGTGAAGAGAAAAATATTCGCAAAGGCATCATCGAAGACGACCTGCTCGAAGCGGTCATCGGCTTGCCGCCCAACCTGTTCTACGGCACCGGCATCCCGGCCTGCATTCTGATCCTGCGTCAGCGTCACAGCATTGGCGCCCACCAGGTCGCCAGCAAGCACCCAGAAAACCAGGGCAAGGTGCTGTTCATCAATGCTGACCGGGAGTACTTCGAAGGCCGCGCGCAGAATCATCTGATGCCGGAGCATATCGAAAAGATCGCTGCCATTTACGAGGCCTTCGCTGCGGGCGAGGGGCAGGACGTTCCCGGCTTTGCCAGTATCGTCAGCGTCGAGACGCTGCGAGAGAACAGCTACAACCTCAATATCCGCCGTTACGCCGACAATGCCCCGCCACCGGAACCCCACGACGTGCATGCCCATCTGGTCGGCGGCATTCCCGAGGCCGAGATCGAGGCTAAACGGCCGCTGCTCGATGCCCAGGGGCTCGACCCAGCGGCGATGTTCGCGCCCAAGCCCGGTGACCTCGGTTACTGGCTGTTCCGCGACCATATCGCCACCAAGGCTGATATCAAGCTCGCCATCGAGCACAACGCCGGGGTACTGGCGCAGGAGCAGGCGCTGCGCGAGGCGTTTGAGGCATGGTGGCAGCGCCACCGCCAAAGCATCACCACGCTGGCCCAGCACCGCGAATACGCCGCGCTGCGTAAAGAGCTGCTCAACAGCTTCACCGAAAGCCTGCATCCGATAGGCTTGCTGGACGATTTCCAGGTTAGCGGCATGATCGCGGGCTTCTGGCATCAGCAGAAGTACGACTTCCTCACCCTAATGGCGCGGGATGCCCACGGCGTGGTCGATGCCTGGCGCACCAGCATCGTCACGGCGCTGGAAGACAAACTCGACAAGGAGGATCCGCTGGAGCACAAACTGGTGAAATTCCTGCTCGGCGGCTTCCTCAAAGCGCTGCAAACCCTGGAGCAGCAGCAGGCGGAACTCGACAGCCAGATCAAAACTGCCGAGGAGCAGTTGCCGAAGCCCGGCGGCAGCGACGACGATGACGAGAGCGACGGCGAGGAAGTGCTGTCAGAGATCGAGCGCACCAAGCTGGAAAAACAGATCAAGGAGTGGAAAAAGCAGCGCACCGCGCTGGTGAAAAAGCTCAAGGCCAAGCGCGCCACCTTGCCGGATGAACTCAACGGCAAGGTCGACGCGCTGGACAACGCCGAGGCCGCCGAGCTGCTGCTGACCACTCTGCACCACGATATGAACGCCATCGTCGAGCGCTATATTGGCAACCAGCGCCAACAGGTCGTCGCCGCCGTGGAAAACTGGTGGGATAAGTACAAGGTGACGCTGACCGAGATTGAGCAAGCGCGAGACAAAGCGGCAAAAACGCTGGCTGGGTATCTGGAGGGGCTGGGGTATGTCTAACTTGGTGCCTTTCTCTAATTATTTAGAAGTAAATCCAGCACGATATATTCCTGATGGCTTGAATTTAGCTTCAAAAGTTTCCTTCGTGCCTATGGCCGATGTTTCAGAGTCTGGCCACTGGTTTGGTAGCCAAGTACGTAGACTAAATGAAGTAACGTCAGGCTTTACGAATTTCAAAAATAACGACGTACTGGTAGCTAAAATTACGCCGTGTTTCGAAAATGGAAAAGGCGCATTTGTTTCTGACTTGGAGAATGGAGTTGGGTTCGGCAGCACTGAGTTTCATGTGCTTAGAGCCAAGCAAGGGACTTGCGCACGCTTTATCTTTCATGTGACGCAGTGGCCTCAATTTCGGCTTTCTTCTGAACGCTTCATGACAGGATCTGCTGGGCAAAAACGAGTACAGACTTTAGCTTTTAGCCAGTTTGAAATAGGCGATTTTGACGAGGATGAACAAGCAACCATCGCCACCATCCTCGACACCCTCGACACCCAAATCCGTCAGACCGAGGCCATCATCGCCAAGCTTCAGCAGGCCAAGCAGGGCCTGCTGCACGACCTGCTGACCTGCGGCATCGACGAAAGCGGCCAGCTTCGCCCACCCTATGAGCAGGCGCCAGAGTTGTATAAAGACTCGCCGCTGGGGTGGATTCCGAAGGAGTGGGATTTTGGTGATATTAGTAAAGCTTTATCTACTGGTTGTTTAATAGCTATTCAGGATGGAAATCATGGTGAAATACATCCTAAAACGAGCGACTTCGTTGAGGAAGGTATTCCCAGATCGGAAGAGCGTCGTGTAGGGAAAGAGTGTAGATCTCGGTGGTCGC
>OJIL01000231.1_pt1 | contig 10608 bp, 4 predicted proteins | sample 1595731 | NCBI WGS metagenome assembly OJIL01 (sample SAMN05416787, study PRJEB24817) | seawater metagenome | isolation source: Sea water | place: Canada:Atlantic | collected 2013-11
TCGACTTCGATGTTCTCGTGACCTTCCCCGACGGACGCGCCTTCACGCCCTCGCCCTAGCTCCCAAGACCTCAGTGGTAGGGAGCGAAGTACACGACGGTCTCACGCGCGGAGAGCGCCTCCACCCATCGCTCCACGGCGCCGGCGATGCGTGATCGCAGGAGCCAAACGCGCATCGCCTCGCGAACGTCGTCGAGCTCTTGGCCAATGAACGGATGCTCGCCGCTTTCGTAGACGCGCTCAAGCTCGAGGTCGTCCACCGCTGCGTCCGCCTGAAGGTTTGACTCCAGGAAAATGCTGGCCTGAGCGCGCCGCCTCGCGCTGGTGCGCAGCTCGTCCGGGGATGCCCCCAGGGCTCGTAGCAACGCGGCCGTTCGTTCCGCCCCGCCACCAAGGTTCTCAAGGCGTCGGACTTCGCGGCGGACCGCATTGTCTGAGGGTTCAGGCAACTGAACGCGCTCCCCCTCACGGGAGATCAGCGCCTCGCCCACCAACTCATCGAGCGTCGCGCGGAGCAACTCAGAGGGCAACTCAGCCAGCGGCAGCGGACCACGGCTCTCGCCGGCGAGACGAAGTCTGGCGCGCAGCTCGACGTCGCTGAGCAAGAACACGACGGGCGCCGCTGTCCCGCGCTCACCGACGCGCACAGCAACGCCCTCAACGCGCAAAGCACCCGTCGACGGGGAATCCTGTGCAAGCGTATACGGCGCGGCGGCGCCCTGTACGGACAGCGCGACGCCGAGCGCAAAGGCGAACTTACTCTTCTTCACTCGTTTCGGCCGTGCCTGCTTCTTCGTCGGTCTTGGCAGGAGCCGGGGGGAGCTCGCTTGGTCGGGTCTTGCCGCGTGGAACACGGCGCCGCGTCGCGAGGAACTCAAGATAAGCCTCCGCCGCGTCCAACTCACGAACCGCCAGCCCCTCAACGAGGTTACGCACCCGATTCCGTCGCTCATCGATGGCCGCAACACGCTGGGTGTCGACGACGGGTCGAGGCTCCACTTCCGAGGGTGCTGGCACGGGCCAGTCTGGACGCTCGACGGGAATCAAGTCGTGGGCGCTTAGCCAAGCCTCCATGCAGGCACGGAGGCGTTCCGAGCGAAACGAAAACCACCGCTCACGCTCGAGGGGCGCACCCATCAGGACATCTTTGAAGCGGCGGAACGCGCCCTTCCCGTCGATGGCGTTCGCCAGCGCATCGCCGAACTCGCTCTCTTCGACGGTCTCGATGAAGCGCTCCATCCAGCGGTACTGCTCCCGCGAAGAGACGGCGTTGACGCGAAGCTGCAGAGGGTCAGCCGCAACACGTGCCCGCAAGTCGGGTTCGGCCACACCGTCGACGATCCGAGTGACGTCCCCGTTCTCGAGGTGCAGGAAGCTGTGAACCTCAGGCGCGTTGTTTTCAAAGGCGTCCTCAAGGGCGTCCCACGCGACGGGGATATTGCGTTTTTCAGTCATGATCGTTTTGCCTGCGAGCTCGTTCGTTCGATGGCGTCGTTCCAACGAGCCCGATGCGTCGCTCGTTCTTCTTTGCTCATCTTCACTTCAAAGCTCTTGTCGATTTGGTGCGCCTTCACGATGGCGCTGGTGTCTGCAAAGACGCCAACCGCAAGCCCTGCGAGATACGCAGCTCCCAGGGCGGTCGTTTCGATGTTCTTGGGTCGGTCGATGGGGATGCCACAAACATCCGCCTGATACTGCATCAACAGCTCGTTATTGCTCGCTCCGCCGTCCACCCGGAGACGTTTCAGGAAGATGCCGGCATCTTTGGACATCGAGTCCGTCAGATCGAAGATCTGCAATGCGATGCCTTCAAGCGTCGCACGACATAGATGCGCCGCTGTTGTTCCGCGGGTGAGCCCGCAGATCATTCCTCGCGCGTCAGGGTCCCAGTGAGGTGCACCAAGTCCGGCGAGAGCAGGGACAAAGGTCACGCCCTCGGACGACTCGACCTCTCGCGCCTTGGCTTCGATCTCGCTCGCGTCGTTGATGATGCCAAGTCCATCGCGAAGCCACTGCACTGCGGCGCCCGCGATAAACGCGCTGCCTTCAAGGGCGTAGGTCGTCTTGTCGCCGAGGCGCCAAGCAACCGTCGTCAGTAGAGAGTGCTCCGACGCGACGGGGTCATCCCCCACGTTCATCAGCAAGAACGCGCCGGTGCCGTATGTGCATTTCGCGTCACCTGGCCCAAAACACGTCTGCCCAAAGAGTGCCGCTTGTTGGTCGCCTGCCATCCCAGCGATGGGGACACCGTCCGGCAGTCCGGGAACGGACACGGTGGTGGCGTAGATCTCAGAGCAGCTCCGCACCTCAGGCATCAGCGAGAGCGGCACACCGAGAATCGCGGCGAGAGCTGGGCTGTAACGCCGCGCCCGGATGTCATAGACGAGCGTGCGTGAAGCGTTGGTTTCGTCCGTCACATGCACGGCGCCGTTGCTGAGCCGATGCACGAGCCAAGAATCGATGGTCCCGAAGGCGAGCTCGCCCTCTTCGGCGCGTGCCCTGGCACCTTCGACGTGGTCGAGGATCCACGCGATTTTTGTACCGCTGAAGTACGGGTCCAGAACAAGCCCCGTCTGAGCACGGAACGCCGGTTCATGGCCCGCACGCTTAAGCTCAGCGCAGCGCTCTGAGGTTCGGCGGTCCTGCCAAACGATGGCGCGGTGAATGGGCTTCCCGGTTTCCCGATCCCAAACCACCGTCGTCTCGCGCTGGTTCGTGATGCCAATACCGCGGCAGTGCGCCACGTCGACATCCGTCGCCTCGAGGGCATCGCCCAGCGCTCCAACGACGCTCTCCCAGATCTCGTCCAGGTCGTGCTCGACCCACCCAGGTTTTGGAAAGTGCTGCGGGAACTCCCGGCTGCCCTTGCCCAAGAGCTGACCATCGGCGCCCATCAGCACGACGGTGCTGCCTGTGGTGCCCTGGTCGATGGCGATAAGAAAGTCACTCATGGGAAGGTTCAGTCGTTCGATTCAAGAAGAAGTTCATCAAGAGTGCGAAGCGGTAGGGGGAATCTTGGGTCAGGCGCCTCGTTGTAAAGCACCCAACCCGATTTCACCCCAAAGGCTGGTGCGGCTCAGCCCTCACCGAGTTGTTGAAGGAACGCGTCCACGCCCTCCAATGTGGCGTCCTCGCTCTTCGCTTTACGGGCCCAAAGCAGCGCACGACGGGCTTCCCCACGCTGATGCGCAATCTGCGCCTGCATCAAGAACGCCTTCGCGCGGCTCATTGGCCCCTCGGTTCGGCTCAGCGTCACGGCACGAAGCGCCGCGAGCGCCGTATCCGCGTCTCCCTCTTCCCACGCCAGCTGTGCGAGTTCCGCAGCCACAACACCGTTGTTCTTGTCACTCTCAAGACCCGCGCTCAGCCACTGCATCTCCAGCGAACGGTCCCCCGCGCCTCGGGCGAGCTTCGCCATTCGGTGCTGTAGTTCACTAAGCTCTGGCGAGCGACGACGGGTGTGGCGCCCAATGGCGTCCTCCAGGAGTTGCCCTGCTTCCGCGAAGTACTCCGCGGACATGTACGCGTCGGCGAGAAGCACCGTCGTCTCGTGGTCTTCCGGCTTGCGCTCGCGAGCGCGTCGAAGCGCCTCAAGAGCCGCCTCACCATTGTTCACCTCAACATAGAGACGTCCGGCTTCACGCTCGAGTTCGAAGGCTCGTTCATCGTCCGACGAAGCCGCCTCGCGAAGACAAAGCGCTGCCAGCTCTGCGTGAGCGTTCGTCGCCTCGTAGAGTGCGCGAAGCCGCGCGATGATCGTCGCGTCCGCGGGCTGCGATGCGTGGACGAACTCAAGGCCCGAACGCGCATGCTCTGGAGAGCCGGCCTTGTCGGCGGCTTCGGCGAGTAGATTCGCAGCTTCAAGCTGCGATTCGCCTTCGACCACCTGCACAAGACGATGGCAAACGTTGACCACGCCGTACCAGTCTTCGCGTGCGACCTCGATGTCTCGCAGCTGCCCCAGGGCTTCGACGTCGCTCGGCGACACCTCTGTCCAGTGGCTCAGCACATCACGCGCCTGCTGCTTCTCACCTGCCGCGGAGAGAACCTCAACGAGGCGGAGCACCGCCGTACGCTGACTGTCTGAATCCCCAGCGGCGCTCGCGCGGTCGCGTTGTGAAACCAGAGCGTCCACCAAATCCGGCGCCGCCAAAGCGGGTGAGATTTCGTAGGCCGACTCAAGGTCCGCAATGGCCACGTCCAAGCGCTCGAGCACGGTTCGAATGCGTGCACGAGAGAGCAAGAGGTGCACATAGCCTTCGTCGCGCGCTTCGTAGTCGCGAATCGCGTTGCCGATTGTCGTTTCGGCTTCGTCGCTTCGCCCCGCTGCCTGAAGCGCCACGACAAGCTCGCCGAGAATCTCCACGCCGCCCACGGTCTCGTGGGCCGTTTGCAAGAGCTCCACCGCTCCACTCGCGTCACCCAACGTGTCTCGTTTGATGGTCGCCGCTTCGCGGAGTCGCGCCACAGCTTGTGCGGGGTCGTCGCTCAGACGCTCCGCATCCATCGTCAAGAAGTCCGCGAGCTCTTCGTAGCGTTCTGCCTCGCGGTAGTACGACTCAAGCTGGGTGCGGATTCCTTCGTCCACAGGATTGCTGCGGTAGCCAATCGCCAAGGTGCGGACCATGGCCTCGTGGTCTTCGAGGGCCGACCACTCCTGGTAGAGTTCGCGGGCCAAATCACTGGCTGCTGCACCCGTCTCCACGTTGAGCAGACGCTCACGGAGCATGGCGCGTTCACGGGCATCGTCATCCGGACCAAAGATGGCCAGGCTGCGTTCGATGATCTCGCGGTTCTCTGGAACCCAGTCAGCGGCGCGTCGGTACACGTCGAGCGCATCTTCGCGGCGGACCTTTTCGAGGAGACCTCCGAGCTTCAGCGTGAGGGTCGCGATCTGTTCGAGATCCTCATTGTCCCGCGCCACGTCGAGCTGACGCTCGAGGAGTTCCACGAGGTCCTCGTTGTAGCCACTCTTCTCGTAGAGCGTCGCCAAGAGGTCGCCGGCTTCTTTGTGTTCCGGCTGCTCGTCCAAGACGGCCTTGAGGCCATCCACCGCGTCGAACTCACGTCCTTCGGTGCCCATCAGCCACTTCGCGCGTTCCATTCGGGCTTCGTTGCGAAGACCCGGATCGAGAAGTCCATCGACCAAGAAGGACACCAAATCGTTCAAACGTGCTTCGTCGTCTCGACGGCTATGAACGCTCAGGAGCGGACGCCAAATCGTCTCGTCCATCGGGTCGCTCTCGAGGAGCTTCGCGTAGACCTCAGCGGCGAGTTCAAGGTCGCCGCCTTCCGTTGCAGCAGCGCGAGCCAGCTGAATCTCCAGCTCGCGTCGCTCCTCGTCGAACTCGGCGGTTTCCACCGCAAGCTTGGCGTAGCGAATCGCACCCTGTGCATCCCCTGCCGTTGTGCGCCGCTCGGAGAGCTCAAGCAGGATAGCGCGAGCTGCGCCTGGGCCGTCTTCGGACGCCGCGGCGACCTCCGCCGCACGCTCGAGCAATACCTCGAGCCTCGCTTCGTCTTCCAGCGCGCGCGCCTTCTCGACACCCTCACGAACCTGAGCGAGCGTCGCTTCGTCTCCGGCGGCGCGTCGTTCGAGGAAGCTCAAGAGAATGAGGTCGTCGTTCGCGTCGCGAGCGACCTCTTCGTAGAGGCGGAGCGCCTCGTTGTGACCGCTCGCGCGAACGATGGCCTGATCGAGGATCGTAGCCAGCGATGCGTGACGCGGGTCGAGGTCAAAGGCGCGTCGCGCAGTGATGACGGCCTCGTCCAATCCACCGGTGTCGCGCAGCTGAATGCCCGCCAACTGATGAAGGGCCGCAGCACGCTGTCCTTCCTTGAGGTCCGGAGCATCCACCAGCTGCGTCAACACTCGACGCTGTAGTGGTACGTCCTCGCGCGCTGCACCGACGCGGGCGAGCGCAATCCATGCGCCGACCGGTGATTCCAGGAGTGACTCGGCGCGCCCGTAGAGGCTCGTCGCCGCATCCAGGTCGCCGACCTCGGTCTCCTTGACGCGACCAAGCTGCACCAAGAGCGTCGCCAGAAGGTTCGAGTCGTTCTCACGTCGACGGGACTCGACGAGCTCTTCGAGCTTCGTCACATATGGAGCGACCTTGTCATCTTCACGCGCTTGCCGAAGCGTGGCCTGATGAATCGACAGGTCGCCGGGTGCATGCTCGAGAGCCGTCATACGGCGCCACAGTGCCTCTTCACGACGGCCGAGGGCCTCCGAGACATCCGCCATCGCGGCCAAAACCGCGGCCTTGGAGGCAGGCTCGTTCGCCACCTCCACGCGTCGCTCAAGCGCCGCGATGACCAGCTCTTCTTCCTCGCGTGATGCGAGGTTGTCGCGGAAGCGAAACGCCTCCTCGTCGGACTGCGCCGCCGCTTCGAGGGCCGACTCGCGGAGCTCTTCCGCCTGGTCCTCTTCGCCACGTTCGCGGGCCAAGGCGTGGAGCTCGTAGAGAACCTCCGCCGAACCCACATCGAGTGTGCTTCCGCCGGACTTGCGACGCACCGTCATCAAGAGAGCGCGGTAGGCCTTCTCAGCACGGTCGAGTTCGCCCGCTTCTCGCGCCATCCGGCCGAGCATCTGAAGAACACGGGGCTCCGCCGCCGCCATCTTCGACGCCAACTCAAGCTGCAGAAGTGCGTCAGGCAGATTACCTTGGGCGCGAGCGACGATGGCGAGGTCGTAGTGAACCTGTGCGCGATCCGAGGAGCGTCGGCGACCGAAGTCCCCGATGACCTTCTCGAGAATCTCTCGAGCCTCGTCGTACTCTTCCGCGTGGCGCAAGCCTTCGGCGAGCATGAGCTCGATCTCGCGGTCGTCCGGGGCAAGCTCGCGGGCTTTGCGCAAGACAGGGATGGCTGCCGACGGCTCGCCGATTTCGTCGCGATACAGACGCGCCGCCTCGCGAACGTATTGAAGAACTTCTTCTCGCTCTTCGGCTCGCTCCGCGGAATCCGCAAGCACACGTGCGAGAGGCCCGTGTGTGTCTTGCTTGCGGTACTCGTCCGCCAAGAGCGCACGAATGTCCGAACGCTCGGGTGCTTCAGCGCGGGCGACTTCGAGAACTTCGCACGCACGCTCGACACGGCCCGCCTGAAGCAGAGTCTTTGCCAAGCTCATGGCGACGTCGGCCTTCTCGTCCTCGCTCGCGACACCAAGGCGTCGCTCAAGCCAGCGACTCGCCGCAGCGGATTCGCCCTTCTCCTGCTGAATGCGCGCCAATGCATCGAGAGCTGGGATGTCGTCTGGGACGAGGTCGACGACGCGGCGGTACGCCTCAAGCGCGCGGTCGGCGTCACCGATGTGTTCCTCCGTCAACGAAGCCACCCGAGTCCACAAGGACGCAGAGCGTTCACCTTCGATGAGCGCAGCCTGCGCTTCGAGGACTCCAGCAAGCTGACCGTAGTCACGGCGAGCGCTTAGGTAGTGTTCCAACGCGCTCAGCGACGCATCGTGGCCAGGACGCTCCCGAAGGTTCTCTTGGAGCGCCTCAAGTCGGCCGCCCTTCTCTTCGATCTCAGTGACAAGTCGCGCCACATCGAGGCGTAGTTCAACGCGCCGATCCGGGTCTTCCGCCACTGCGAGCTCACGACGACGGAGGTCAAGAAGCTCTGAGCCTCGCCCCTGCGCCAAGTACAGCTCACCGAGGGCTTCGAGCGCCTCAGCGTCCTCGCCCGTTCGTTCGAGGACTTCACGGAACAAGGCCATGGCCTTGTTCGAGTCCCCAGCTTCGTTGGCTTTTCGCGCGGCGCGACGAAGCCAGGTAGCGGCATCGGAGGGCTCGAGAGGGAGACGTGAGATCTCCGCCATGAAGAGCGAAGCCTCGGAGTCGTCTTCGATGGACTCCGCAATCCAGGTCGCGGCGCTGACGGTCTGTTCCGGCGCCTTTGATTCGCCAGCGGCTTCACGGCCACGTCGCCAAAGTGCGCTCGCACGAGCGTAGAGCGCTTCACGTGCGGCGCGCTCTTCGTCTTCGCCACTGAGTGCAACCAACTCCACAAGTCCATCAAGGTCCTGGGGACGAAGATCCACGAGACGCTTGAGTGTGTTCGAGAGTCCTGCGCTCTCCACCTGACGCTGGGCTGTCGCCATCAAGTCGAGGAGCTCAATGCTCGCGTTGGGGTCTTCGGCGGCGGCCTCCAGCGCGGATGCGCTTCGTGTCGCCTCATCAGCGGCCTGACCCATCTCTACGACCCGGCGTGCATCTTCGATGCGACCCGGTCGGTGGCCCAAGGCCCGAAGCGCAGCTTCAAACGCCGCGCCCGTGTCGTCGCTGTGTGCCTGCCGAAGCGTCGCTGCGCGGCCAAAAAGATGACCCGCGCGTTCGGAGTCTTCGCTCGCTTCGCCGGCTTCTTCGAGTGCCTCTGCGGCCAAGACGTGCTCGCTGGTGATCGCCGTGAGGCGGTCCAGCTCGTTCTCAAGACGCTGTCGACCGGGCGCAAGAGAGAGCGCTCGGCGGACGGAGTGTTGAGCGGAGCTCGCGTTCTCTTGGCGCGACTCCTGGAGCGTGGCGGCTTCGGCCAAGAGCTCCAGCTTCCGGCCCACATCGTCCGTCGCTGCGAGGCGTGCGTCGAGGAGGGAGATCAGCGACTCCCAGTCGTCCGTCGCCTTGTAGGAGCGGGCGAGTGCCTCCACCGCTTCCGCGCCAACGGTCTCGTCTTCGGCCAAGCGACCGAGACCCTCGCGGGCCCCCTCGTGGCGTTCGTCGGATTCGAGGGCACGTCGGTATGCGCGAAGCGCTCCCTGCACATCGTTCAAGTGATTCGCAAAAGTGTCGCCCTGGAGCGCGCGAAGTGTCGACACATGAGCGTCGTCGCGAGCTGCGGCGCGGTCGAGCAACTCCGCGAGGTCCGTGTAGCGCTCTGCGCGACCGTAGAGGTCCACCAGCGCGTCGACGACCGTCGCGTCTTCGCCGTAGGCGGCTCCGATTTCGTTCCATGTCGCGATGCCGTCGGCGATGAGCTCAAGGCCCTCAGACTGCACCTTCGCGATACGCGCGAGATCCGAGCGGCGCTGAAACGCGGGGACTCCAGAATCCGCACGACGACGTAGTGCCGCGACGAGATCAGCGTGACGTTCTTCGGCTTCCAAGATCGCGATGATCTCTTCAAGGGCCCAGAGGTCCTTCGGGTCTGCCTCGAGAGCGGACTCCCAAGCGGCGATGGCGCGGTCTGGCTGACCGAGCTCTCGCGCAAGCCGTGCTGCCGCGACGAGCGATTCACGCTGTGCGCCACGGGTGTCTTCAACGCCCGCCAGCTTCTCCAGAGCGGAGAGGTGTTCTTCTCGTCGTCCTGCAGCTTCGAGGAGCGTGGCGTGACGACGCATCGCCTCACGCACGGTTTCTTCGTCGAGGCCCTCGGCGGACGCAACGCGCTGGATCTGCTCGATGGCCCGGTCTTGATCGCCGGCTTCGGAGAGTCGGTCCACCGCTTCCAGACGCAGCCGTGCGCCAGAAGCGTCGTCGCTGGCGGAATCCGCGGCTTGAATAAGCACATCGATAAGTCGACCCGGCTCAGCCGTTTGCGGCGCGACTTCACGAAGCATGTTCAGAGCGTCGTCGTCGTCTGGCGCCAAGCTCAGGAGACTGGAGAGATGCTCCATCGCTTGGTCGAGGTCGCCGGAGTCACGCAGGCGTGTCGCTGCGTCGCGGTGGATTCCCACTCGCTCATCGTCAGTCGCGAGACGGAGGGCTTCATCGAGGGTGCCAATGACGTCCGTAGTACGTCCCGTCGCCTCGTAGGCATCGCGCAAGATGCCGAGCGCTTCACGCTGAGCATCCTGGTCGACGCGTTCGTCGCGAACCATGGTCTCGAGCATCTCCATCGGTCCGTCGGGGTCGCCGTTCCCTTCCGAGAGGAGCGCGCGAAGTTCACCGATGGCGTCGCCGGGTCGACCGAGGCGATTGAAGAGCGCTTCCGCAATGCGCAGTCGAAGAGCCTGCGCTTCTTCGGGTTCGGCGACGACGGCGAGGCCGCGCCAGAGTCGAACGAGATCCGTGTAGCGCTCTTGGCGTTCGAGGAGACGCTCGAGGCTACCAGCGAGCGAACGGTCCTTCGGTCGCAGGTCGAAAAGCTCAAGCAGGTACGCCGCGGCGCGGTCGAGGTCGCCCGCAAAATCCTTCGCGGTCTGCGCGGCTTCTTCAAGGAGCAACGCACGACGATGAGTGTCCGGCGTGCGCTCGATCTCACGGTCGTACAGAGCGAGGAGTTCGTCCCATCGCTCCGCTACCGTGTGAACAACAGTGAGGCGCTGGAACGCCCACTCGCCCGCGGTCGGGTCAACCTCAAGTACGCGTGAGAGAACTTCAACGAGGACTGGCGCCGCTTCGCTGAACCACTCCTCATGAAATCCGACCGCGCGCTGCGCGAGGTCCGAGGCCACCTCTGAAGGAAGCTCCGACCGGAGAACTTCGCGATAGAGTTCACTGACGGCATCGGGCTGACCGGTGCTCGCCGCGTGCTCTTCGAGAGTGTCCCACGCCGCGCTGTCGCCAGGTGTGAACCGCACGACCGCTGCCGCTGCGTCGAACTCCTCGTTGCCCGTCTAGATCGGAAGAGCGTCGTGTAGGGAAAGAGTGTAGATCTCGGTGGTCGC
>OJIL01000232.1_pt1 | contig 10604 bp, 7 predicted proteins | sample 1595731 | NCBI WGS metagenome assembly OJIL01 (sample SAMN05416787, study PRJEB24817) | seawater metagenome | isolation source: Sea water | place: Canada:Atlantic | collected 2013-11
GACCACCGAGATCTACACTCTTTCCCTACACGACGCTCTTCCGATCTGTGACTTAGTTCAGCACAAACGTTAGCGCATTACTTAGTGATGAAAACGCTCGGCTGCTTGGCGCGCCAGCTCACGGATGCCGGCCCAATCTTCCGCTTCCACCATCGCTTTGGGCGTTAACCAGGACCCCCCCACACACATGACATTGGGCAGCGACAGGTAGTCCTCGGCATTATCGACTGTAATGCCACCTGTGGGGCAAAAGCGTGCTTCGGGAATCGGTGCACCAAATGCTTTGATCGCTTTAGCGCCGCCACTGGATTCCGCCGGGAAGAACTTGAACCGGCGGTAGCCGTACTGCCAGCCGGTCATTAGTTCAGAAATAGTCGAGACACCCGGTAGCATTGGCACAGGGCTTTCAACGCCATAGCGGTAAAGCGCGTCGGTAGCGCCTGGCGTCACCACGAAGTCTGCACCGACCTGCTCGGCTTGGCGATATTGCGCCGGGGTTAGCACGGTGCCTACCCCAATGCTGGCACCGGGTAGCGCTTCACGCATGCGCTTGACGGCTTCTAGCGCGCAGTCGGTACGCAGGGTAATTTCCAACACGGTCAAACCACCTTCCACCAGGGCGCGGCCCAATGGCACGGCATCTTCCAGTCGCTCAATGGTGATGACGGGAATCACTTCGGCTTTCAAGCAAATGCTATCCAGCTCGGCGGTGCGTGTGGACGGTAACTGTTTTTCGATAGTCATTAGTGAGTCTCCAAGCAAATTGTTATTGGCTAGGGCCGCCTGGCCTCAAGAGTCAGTCTTGGGCAGCAGCCTAAAAGCATCGCCTTAAGGTGCCCAGTAAATCGCCAGTGGGCAGGTTAAAAAGACACGGACAGGCAGTTGACGGACATCGTCGCCATTTAGCGCCTTAGCCAACACGGCGCGTTTATCATCGCCGGTTATATGTAGAAAGTGGCGGCGCGCTTGGTGCAAGCGATCCGCGGAGAAGGTAATGCGTGGCTGCGGCTGACTGGGCGTGCGCACGGCCACCAGCAGTTCATCTGTGGCCAGCGCCAGGTCTAGCTCACGGCTATCGGGGAATAGAGAAGCGGTGTGACCATCGCCGCCCATGCCTAAAATCACCACACTCGCGGGCCATGCCAAGGAAGCCGCTTGTTGAGCAATGGTCTCGACCCCCTCTTCTGGCGTTGAAGCATCGCAAGTTAACGGTATAAAATTGGCCGCCGACGCAGCGCCCTGTAGCAGGTGTTCACGCACCAGTCGGGCATTGCTATCGGGGCTCTCCTCACCCACCCAGCGCTCATCGGCCAGGGTGATATCAAGGCGTTCCCAGGGCAGGGATTTCGCCGCCAGCGCTTTAAAAAACGGCACCGGTGTCGAGCCGCCTGAAACGACCAGCAGCGCGCGGTCTTGATGGCTTAAATCTTCTTGAAGGGCTTGAAACACCGCTTCGGCGAGCTGCTCGGCGAGCTGTTGACGTGCTTGGCTCATATCAATAATCCTCGTACCAGCTGCGGCCGTCCTGGGTAATCATGGCGATAGAGGCAACCGGCCCCCAGGAGCCTGCAGGATAGCGGCGTGGCGGCGTATCGCGTTTTTTCCAGCCGTCGATCAACTGATCGCACCAGCGCCAGGCGTGTTCGATTTCATCGCGCCGAACGAACAGATATTGCTGGCCCTTCATTACTTCCAACAACAGCCGCTCATAGGCATCCGGTATCCGCGATTTGGGGAAGGCACTGTTGAAGTCCAGGTGCAGCGGGCCGGGGCGAAGGCGCATGCCTTTGTCCAGACCGCTGTCTTTGGTTAATACCTGCAGGGCAATGCCCTCTTCCGGCTGAAGGCGGATAATCAGCTTATTGGAGGCAATACCGCGCTGGTCTGGGTCGAAGATATAGTGCGGCTGCTGGCGGAAGTGAATCACAATCTGTGACAGCTTCTCCGGCATGCGTTTACCCGTTCGCAAATAGAACGGCACGCCTGCCCAGCGCCAGTTAGAGACCTCTGTTTTCATCGCCACGAAGGTCTCGGTCTGGCTTTGGGTATTGGCGCCCTCTTCCTCTAAATAGCCGGGCACCGACTGGCCATCGCTGGTGCCCGCGATGTATTGGCCACGCACCACATCACGCCCCAGCGCTTCGCCGACAAAAGGCTTGAGCGCTTTTAGCACCTTCACCTTCTCGTCGCGGATGGCATCGGCATCCAGGTTCGAGGGGGGGTCCATGGCAATCAAGCACAGCAGTTGGAGCAGGTGGTTTTGCACCATATCGCGTAGCTGACCCGCTTCGTCGAAATAGCCCCAGCGACCTTCAATGCCGACTTTTTCGGCCACGGTAATTTCCACATGGGAAATATTGTTCTGATTCCACTGAGTGCCGAATAAAGGGTTGGCAAAACGCAGTGCAATTAAATTCTGTACGGTCTCTTTGCCCAAATAGTGGTCGATGCGATACACCCGCGATTCAGGAAATACCTCGCCAATGGCGTCGTTAATTTCGACTGAAGAGTGCAGGTCATAGCCAATGGGTTTTTCAACGACCACGCGAGACTCGTCGTCCAGGCTTTTGCTGGCCTGAAGATGACGGCAAATATCACCATAAATGCGTGCACCAACGGACAGGTACACCACCATCGGCCGAGGAGAACCCTTACGCCATTCGCGGATAGCGTCGTAGCCTTCGACATTGGCAAAATCGAGCTGTAAGTAATCCAGGCGGGCAAGAAAGCGCTCCATGCTTTGCTTATCTTGCTCGTTGCTCTTGATTCGCTTTTGCAGCGCATCGCTCACCATCTGGCGAAACGACGCCACATCGTGCTCTTGGCGAGCCAGTCCCATGATGCGCGTGCTTTCAGGCATTAAGCCTTCACGGTCAAGATGGTATAAGGCAGGAAACAGCTTGCGCATGGCAAGATCCCCCAGCGCGCCAAACAGGGCTAAATCGATAGCATTATTTGGATCGCCCAACGGGGCACCTTGGGAAGCAGTGGACTGGCTCATCGTTGCTCCTATTTATAATTAGGCTATCTAATGTAGTTAGATTACCTAAAATTTACCGTATTGCGGGCGTTGTTCGCAACAATTCATGTAATTTTACTACAAAAAAGCAGTTAGCTACAATTTATCGTCGATACGCTCACTCTACGCTTCTAACATGCCCGGCGGCGATATCGGTGGCGTTCAACCCACCAAAAACTAGTCAACTGCGCTGCTTTTTTACAGACTTTTTATGGAAGGTCGTGTTCTCTTAGCGCATGCTTAAGAATACTAAATGGCGAGCTGGGTATATGGCACCTTTGACACCGTGGTTTCATCGCAGCAGGGATATGTATCGGCACTGGGCGCCGGTGTTTAAAATCATGGCGATTCTGTGGATCGTGCTCGCGCTTTTCATGTTGGTGCCGCTACTGGTATTGCTGATTGAGAATGACCCGGATGCCCCCGCCTTTGCTGTTTCCGTGTTGATCATCATCAGTGCCGCCGCACTGACTTGGCTACTCACCTATCGAGCATCGCTGGAACTCAAGCCCTGGCAGATGTTTATCCTAACCGCAGCGAGCTGGGTGACGATCAGCGGCTTTGCCAGCCTACCGTTGGTACTGGGTGCGCCTCAATTGACCTTCACGAACGCCGTGTTTGAATCGGTATCGGCAATCACGACCACCGGCTCTACCATTCTGGTTGGCATTGAACACTTCTCCGATGGCTTGAAACTGTGGCGAGGGTTGATGCAGTGGATGGGCGGCATTGGCATTATCGTGATGGGCATTGCCATTCTGCCTTTTCTGAAAGTCGGCGGTATGCGGCTGTTTCATACCGAATCGTCCGACTGGTCGGATAAAGTAATGCCACGCACTGGCGGCATTGCGAAAGCGACGCTAACGATTTATGTCAGCCTCACCTTGTTCGCGATCGCTAGTTATTGGTTTGGTGGAATGACGCTGCTGGACGCTACCGTCCACGGAATGAGCTCTCTCTCTACCGGCGGCTTTGCGAACTCAGACGCCTCCTTCGGGGCTTACAGCGAGCAGCCGTGGCTACTTTGGATGGCGAGCTTATTTATGCTCAGCGGCGCATTACCGTTTGTGCTTTATATCCGCTTTATACGCTCATCGCGTGATGCGCTGTGGAAAGACCAGCAGGTTCGTGGCCTTTTGAAGCTTCTATTGGCTGCGATTTTAGTGCTCAGCGCTTGGCGAGTCCTGCACGGGGATAACTGGTTTGTGTCGTTAACCCATGTCACCTTCAACGTAGTCTCAGTAGTGACTACTACCGGCTACGCCTCTGATGACTATACGCTGTGGGGCGCGCTGCCGGTGGCCGCGTTTTTCTACCTGACCTTTGTGGGTGGGTGCAGCGGCTCGACCAGCGGCGGGATGAAAATTTTCCGCTTCCAAATTGCGACGCTAATGCTGCAAAACCAACTGCGCTATTTGATTCATGCCAACGGCGTTTTTACGAATCGCTATAACCATCAACCGGTGACTAGCGATATTTCGCGCAGCGTGGTCGCGTTCTCATTTTTCTTCTTTATTACCATCGCCGCCCTGGCGCTCAGCCTATCCGCGCTGGGGCTGGACTTAGTGACAGCGCTTTCCGGCGCCGCTACCGCGGTGACCAACGTCGGGCCTGGGCTTGGCGATATCATTGGCCCGGCCGGCAATTTTTCTTCGTTACCAGATGCGGCAAAGTGGCTGCTATGCATCGGCATGCTGATGGGCCGTTTAGAGATCCTGACCGTCGTGGTATTGCTGACACCGATGTTCTGGCGGCGTTAAACCGCGCTTGGCTTTGCGACTGCCTCAACCAGTAAACGATACCCCACCCCCGCTTCGGTTTGTAACAAGCTGGGCGTTTGTGGATCGTCTCCCAATTTTTGCCTTAAGCGGCTAACAACGATGCGTAAATAATGGGTGTCATGAACATGGGTGGGGCCCCACACTTCTTTGAGGAGCTGCGTTTGGGTCATCACGCGGCCTGCGTGTCGGCATAGCCGTTCGACGACCGCGTACTCTTTGCGGGTTAAGTGCACCTCTTCATTACTCAGCGTGATACGGCGTAATGCCAAGTCAATCAACAGTGTTTTGCTTTGATAGTGATTCGAGGTCGCCTCCCCTCTATTTTGCTGCGAACGACGCAGCACTGCCCGAACGCGGGCCAGCATTTCCTGAATACCAAAAGGCTTGGTGACGTAATCATTCGCACCGTTATCCAGTGCCAAGACCTTTTCTTCCTCTCGCTCACGAACGGACACCACAATAACCGGCACAGCGCTCTGTTCTCGGATGCTCTGCAATACTTCTTGCCCATCCATATCCGGCAGACCAAGGTCGAGGAGCACCACATCGGGCGCTTGTACGTAGACGGCGGCCAATGCCTGCTCGCCACTCTCCGCTTCGATCACCTCATAACCTTGTGATGCTAAGCTAATGCGCAAGAAGCGCCTTATCTGTTGTTCGTCGTCGACAATAAGGATTCGCCCACTACTCTCGCTCTTCATCCATACCTCTTGTTTCAATGCCTAATAAAGGCAGTGTGATGATAATCGCCGTACCACGACCATTTTCGCCAACATCCGCTTTAATAGAGCCGCCGTGCGCACCGATCATGCCGCGACAAATGGCAAGCCCCAAGCCACTACCATGAGCGCTTCGATCACCATCACCGCCGCTAAAGAACATATCAAACACCTGCTCTCTTAAGTCGCCCGGAATGCCAGGACCTTGGTCGGTGATGCTAATCACCAGCGCTTGCGTCTCGGTACGCGCCTTGATCAATAGCTCGCCCCCTGGCGGAGAAAAGCGCTGAGCATTATCCAGAACGTTGACGATCGCTTGCTCCACGAGCGCCGGATGCACATATAAAAGTGGCAATGACGACGCCCATTGCTTGCGCACGATGACGTGTTTAAGTGACTGCCCTAAACGCTTGATGGCCGCATTAATCACATCATCGAACGACACCCAGTCACGCTCAATTTTGAGTGTGCCATGCCCCAAGCGCGTCATATCGAGCAAGTTTTGAATATAACGATTGAGACGCTCTCCCTCTGATAATATGCCGTCCAAGAGCTGACGCTGATCGTCGTCGTTCAACTGCGGTTTAAGCTCAATCAATGAACTGGCCGCTCCAATAATCGACGAAAGCGGTGTACGAAGGTCATGGGATACTGAAGAGAGCAGCGCAGAACGCAGCCGTTCGTTCTCTTCAGAAACCCGAGTGGTGTTTAACTCTGCCACCAGATGCGTTCTCTCCAGTGCCATACTCAATTGCCGAGTAAGGGTGTCGATTAACGACTCGCGCTCTTGGGTAAGAACTCCCTGACTGGCCGATAGTTTTAGCGCCAGCATGCCGACGTTGCGCCCCTGTACCGTTAACGGAATGAGACGCCATGCTTGTTTACTCAACGTCTGCGTACCGTAGCCACTTACTTTCTGATGTTGCCAGCTCCACACTGCCGCCTGCTTGGCTGGCATATCCAGCCATTCAGACTCAGGCCATGTATACGTGGTGCTTATTTCGCTAGCGCTTTCTGCCGAGTCGATAAAGGCAATCGGTACCGTAAAACTTCGCGCCAGAGTATCGACGCCAACTTTAGCCACGCTCGCACTGTCCGTGGCAGCGGAGAGTTGTTCGGCGTAACGCAATAACAGCTGCGTTTGATCACGACTGGCTCGAAGGGCGACCAAACGTTGCCGCCCTCGCCCGGCTAGCTGCCCCACTACCACAGCCACCAGAAAAAAGAAGACGACCGTCAGCAATTGGCCCTTCTCGACCATTGCTAACGTCAGTCGAGGCTCGGTAAAAAAGAAGTTAAACGTTAGAAAGCCAGCCACCGCGCTTAGCATCGCCATCGCCGTGCCAGCCCATATGGCGCTGAACAAAACCGCCGAAAGAAACACCAACGATAAGTTAGCCAGCTCGAGCCAGGGCTCTAACAAATGCGCAACGGCAAGCGCTGCAAGCAATGCCATGCCACTTATCAGGATTCGCGGCAAGGGTAACGACCAGCGCTGAAAATGCCGGTTGATGCGGCGTTTAGACGCCTTTTGCGCCACCACCCATACATCGAACGCCCCTGCATGCGCGAGTAAGCGTTGGGCCAGCGAAGGTGCCCACGCTTTCCAACCCCGACGCGTTTGTCTTCCCACGACAATCGTCGTCGCATTGATTGAGCGGGCGTAGTTAAGTACCTCCCCCAGCTGGCTATGCCCCTGGAGCCGCATCGCCTCGCCTCCCAACCGCGCAACTAAGCTAAAAGCCTGCTCAACGGCTACTTGGCGGTCAGTGAGCTGTTTACCTTTATCTACATATACCGCACGCCATACTGCCAAGCGACGCTCCGCCATGCGATGCGCGGCTCTGATCAGCGTTACATCGTTTTCACTGCCTTCTAGCACTACCAGCAAGTGCGGTCTTACCGGCCAGGGCCCCTCTTTACCCCCCGCATTCATGGCTACTTTAACATCGGCATCGACACGCTCAGCCATGGTCTGAATGGCGAGTTCACGCAGCGCATTCAGGTTCGACTCATTGAAGTAGCCCTCCATGGCAGCCCGAGCCTGTTCGGGAATATACACCTTCCCACGCTTGAGACGTTCCAGTAGCTCTTCGGGGGTTAAATCGACTAATGAAATATCCCGAGCGCGTGACAACAATTCATCGGGAACGGTTTCTCGCATTCGAATGCCGGTGATCCGCGCGACATCGTCGTTGAGGCTCTCAAGGTGTTGAATATTGACGGTGGTCCAAACATCGATTCCAGCGTCTAAAAGCTCCTCGATATCCTGATAACGGCGGGGATGCCGACTTCCCGGTATATTGCGGTGAGCGAGTTCATCCACCAATAAAACATGAGGGCGACGCTTCAATGCGGCGTCGAGATCAAACTCATAAAAAGTACGGGCGTGGTGTTCGATAGGTGCTAGCGGTAAGCGCGGTAGTCCTTCGCACAGAGCCTCGGTGTCGGCGCGGCCGTGGGACTCCACCACACCAATCACAATATCGTCACCCACTTCGGCACGCTCACGGGCGGTGCGCAACATGGTGTAGGTTTTGCCTACGCCAGGAGCGGCACCTAAAAACACACGCAAACAGCCGCGCGCCTCTCGGCGCGCGGCTTGCAACAATGTATTGGGATCGGGACGTTGATCCGCTGGATACATTTATTTACTCCATCGCTTGGGGTGACTGTGCTGCCGTGGTCATCGGATACCGATTATCCAAACTGATATTCAGGCGCAGTACATTGACCACGGGCGACCCTAGCCAGCCAGTATTTTCAAGCGCCTGCTCAATCAGCTCGGTGACGCTAGCGTCGTCAACTCCGCGTGCTTGCGCTACTCTGGCGCGCTGTAAATAAGCGGCTGGCAATGAGATATGCGGATCCACCCCCGATCCTGAGGCAGAGATTAGGTCAATCGGGATTTGCTCTACGCTCACCCCTTCCCGCTGTGCAATGGCGTTGGCGTCAAGCTCAGCCCGCTCACGTAGGGCTGGATTGCTAGGGGCTGAATTAGAACCTGCCACCATCACTGCATCATTACCGGCCGCTGAGGAGCGGCCAATAAAGTACTCATCGCTGACAAAGGTTTGTGAGACTAAGCGAGACCCCACAGCGCGGCCAGAGGCCTCTTGGATCAGGCTGCCTTGTGCCTGCGCAGGAAATAGCCAGCTACCTAAGGTGGTCGTCATAAAGGGGTATAGTAGCCCTAGCAGAACCGCCATCACCACTGTAAAACGTAGCGCGCTGCTCCAAGAGGCAGCGTTTTGAAGGGCAGGATTTTGAAGGGTAGAGTTTTGCAGCGCTTGTCCTTTGGTGCCTTCATCTTGGTCAATCATGTCTGATGGCATTTTCATGTCGTCTCTCCTAAATGAACAGCGCAATGAGCATGTCGAATAGCTTGATGGCGGGGAACGGTAATAACAGTCCGCCAAGGCCATAGACCAGCAGATTACGGCGCAGCAACTCCGTCGCTGAGGCAGCTTTCACTGATACACCCCGCAAGGCGAAAGGAATGAGCGCAGGAATGATCAATGCATTGAACAGCACAGCGGCCAGTACAGCGCTGGTCGGTGAATGCAGGTTCATAACATCCAGCACCCCAAGCGCTGGAAAACTAGCGGCAAACAGGGCCGGTAGAATCACGAAGTACTTGGCTACATCGTTGGCAAGCGAGAACGTGGTCAATGCGCCGCGCGTGATTAACAGCTGCTTACCAATTTCTACCGCACTGATCAGCTTGCCGGGGTCTGAATCCAAATCCACCATATTAGCTGCTTCGCGAGCGGCCTGAGTGCCCGAGTTCATGGCCAACCCTAGATCGGCTTGGGCCAGCGCCGGTGCGTCATTGGTGCCGTCCCCGACCATGGCAACCAACCGACCACTCGCCTGCTCTTCGCGAATTAACGCCAGCTTTCGCTCTGGCGTCGCTTCGGCAATGTAATCGTCCACCCCAGCCGTCGCGGCAATTGCCGACGCGGTGATGGGGTTGTCGCCAGTGATCATGACGGTCTTGATGCCCATGGCGCGTAATTCGGCAAACTTCTCTGCAATGCCGCTTTTGATGACATCAGAAAGCGCAATAACACCCAGCAGTTGGTTATCTTCCGCCACCGCAATCGGGGTCGCGCCATCTCTAGAGATACGGGCAATCACCTGTTCGTAATCGCCAGGAAGGCTGCCACCGTTGGCTTTCACCCATGCACCCAGAGCGTTGGGAGCACCTTTTCTGAGCCGTCGCCCATTAGCCAGATCAACACCGGAAAGTCGCGTTTCAGCGCTGAAGGCTTCAAAGCTGGCGCCATCGGCCTCTTTACTCATGTCGGTATCGACGCCCTGCGCTTTTGCCAGTGCAATAATCGAGCGGCCTTCCGGGGTGGGATCATCCAGTGAGGCAAGAAAGGCCACATCGCGCACTCGTTGCGGTGAGACCTGCTGGCAGGGAGCAAACTCGGTAGCGCGTCGATCGCCCAGCGTAATGGTGCCGGTTTTATCTAGCAGTAACGTGTCGATACTGCCGGCGATCTCGACGGCTTTACCCGACTTAGCAACCAAATTAGCGCGCAGGGCACGTTCCATGCCGGCAATACCAATGGCGGGCAACAAACCGCCAATGGTGGTGGGAATCAGACACACCAAAAGCGCGACCAACATAATCGGTGAAGTCTCTACCCCCACAAACGCGGCCATGGGCACCAGCGTGACCACGACGATTAAAAATACCAACGTCAACATTGCCAGTAGCACCGAGAGCGCTAGCTCACTTGGGGTTTTCTGACGGTTGGCGCCTTCAACCAGCGCAATCATCCTATCGAGCAACGACTCGCCGGGGTTAGCGCTGACTTCAATAATCAGTTGATCCGAGAGCACTTTGGTACCGGCGCTCACGCCACTATTATCGGTGCCCGCTTCGCGAAGCACTGGGGCCGACTCACCGGTTACCGCCGACTCGTTAATAGAGGCGGCGCCGTCGACTATTTCACCATCGGCGGGTATCAACTCACCTGCCAATACTTTGACCCGATCCCCTTTGCGCAGCGAATCGGCGCTCACACTGCTAGTGGTGCCATCTGCGTTGAGCTTAGCAGCGGTTAACTGCCC
>OJIL01000235.1_pt1 | contig 10479 bp, 8 predicted proteins | sample 1595731 | NCBI WGS metagenome assembly OJIL01 (sample SAMN05416787, study PRJEB24817) | seawater metagenome | isolation source: Sea water | place: Canada:Atlantic | collected 2013-11
AAAAAACCTATATTAATAGTGCTGCGTGTAACTGCAATATTGCCGTCATGAAGCCAACGTAAAGTGACAGCCATTCATTACACCAGAGGCTGTTTAGTTATGTCGAAGCGCCGTGTGCTGTTCCTTTGCAATGCTAACTCTGCACGATCATTGATGGGGGAGGTGCTGCTTCGCCATATGGCGGGGGATCGCTTCGATGCGTATAGCGCAGGTTCTGAGCCCGATGCCCCTCATGAACTGACGCTGGAAGCACTTACCCAGCAGGGGCTTTCCATAGAGGGGCTTCACAGCAAGGCGCTTGAGCAGTTCGAGGGCATGGCGTTCGACTATGTCATTATCCTTTGTGACAAAGCCCAGCAAGCCTGCCGAGACTGGCAAGGCCAGGCGGGTGAAGTGCTCTTCTGGGATATTCGTGATCCACGCCTGATCAATAAACCCGACGCCTACCCGCAAGCGCTACAGGAGATTCGTCGTCGCCTGCAGCTATGGCTACCGCTGCATACGGCTGACTAAAGGGGGCGCGAGATGAAGTGGGTTAATAATTTAAGCGTTAAGGCGAGCTGGACATTGGTGCTGGCGGCGTTTAGTGGTTTAGTCGTGATCATTGGGGTGCTTGGGCTGTTTGCCAACCACTTTGGCCGCGATGCCTTTACCTCGCTGCACCAACGCGATATGGCGCAGATAAGTGAGCTCAATAGTGCCTATACACAGTTACTGCGTGCACGTATTCAAATGAACCGGGCGGCGGAGTTAATTCGCACGCCGTCATTTGATCGTCCCGACCCACTTATTGAAGAAGCGCAGCGGTTGCTGGACGCTGCCACGCAAAACTTTAAACAATTTTCGACGAGTGACTTTGCGCCTGAGCAGCAAACGCTGGTCGACCAGCTCGCCGCCGACTTCCAATCCTTCGTAAACAATAACCTCAGTTTACAGATGATGATGCTGGAAGAGCGTGATGTGTCGGGTTTTCTTTCCGGTGAATCGCGGGTAGATGGTAGTAGCCAGCAATTTGTGCAGAGTGCTGAAGCCTTTTTTAACGCCTCCAATGTGCGAGGTAACAGCCTGCTTGCGCGTTTCGAGCAAGTCTCATCGCTGCTTTTTTGGGGCGTGATTGCCGCGCTCGGCGCTGCGTTTTTGGTTGTAACTATCGTCGTCTGGGGCGTACGTAAAAATGTGCTGCGCCCCTTGAAGACCATTACCGGACACTTTCAGCGCATTGCGAAGGGGGATCTGTCTACGCCTGTCACCACACACTCGAACAATGAAATCGGCCAGCTGTTCAGTGAGCTAGCCAGCATGCAAACCGCTTTGACGGCAACCGTTGACCGACTGACGACTAGCAGTCAGCAGGTATATAGCAATAGCCAAGAAATGACGGAGCAAAATCAGCTTTTAGCCAGCCAGACCGACAGGCAAGTGTCTGCCTTGCAGCAGATGGCGGCGAGCCTGGAGCAGTTAACCGCCACCGTGAACCAAAATGCTGAAAGCGCGGCGCATGTCAGTCAGTCCACGGCTGACGTTTCCCATAAAGCGCAGCAGGGTGATGAAGTGATCAATCAGTTTATCGCGACGATGGACGACATCAACAGTCACTCCGCTGAAATCCAAAGCATCATTCGTATGATCGAAAGCATTGCGTTTCAAACCAATATCCTGGCGCTCAATGCCTCTGTCGAAGCGGCGCGCGCCGGTGAGCACGGGCGCGGCTTTGCGGTGGTCGCTAATGAAGTACGCGCGCTGGCAACACGCAGCGCGAATGCCGCCAGTGACATACGCACGCGTATAGAGGCGTCGAGTGCGAGTGTCCAGCAGGGCAGCGTGTTGTCGCAACAGGCAGGTGAGCATACCCGTGCCATTATGCAGGCGGCGGGTAACGTGAATACGCTAATGACGCAAATAGCCGATGCTTCTGAAGAGCAGCGGCGTGGCATTGAAGAGGTCAATCAGGCGGTCGTACAAATTGATACCACGACCCAAGAAACCATGCACTTGGTCAATCAGGCGGCTCAGAGTGCTGAAGGACTCTCCCAAGAAGCGTTGCAAATGCGTGAATACGCCGAGCAGTTTAGCGTAGCTGAGTATCCCCTTAATGCATCCAAGGCTGGCAGTAGTGAAGACTACCCTGAGTGGGAGCAGCTAAGCTATCAGCCTTCTGACGCATCGGATGCAGACATTCACAGGACATTCACAGCCACGGCCACGAGCGTCTAACGACGTCTGCTTAAGGCGTTGAACGATTCTGTGCGTTTATTCAGAGGCATAAGCGTTATTATGCGGTTTTCTCTGAGTGTCGCGTATGGTGTTATTTCTTCAACGGTTAGTGGCACCCGTTTCCGCTTTTTCTCGATGCTTAGTCGGCGATCCCATGCTACTGGTGATGGGGGGGCTAGGCATCGTGTTGTGGTGGTTGAATCCGCAATCGCTGTCCCAGTTGGCGGAGCGGGTTCACTGGACCACCATCATGGTATTAACCGGCCTGATGCTGCTCAGCAGGGCGTTAGAACTGAGCGGTTACTTAACGCTCTGGGGGCGGAGGCTCTTAGTACATCTTCGCGGTGAGCGGCGGCTAGCCATGGGGTTGGTGATATTTTCAGGCTTGCTGTCTGCTGTCGTTACCAATGACGTGGCGCTGTTTATCGTGGTGCCCTTGACGCTCAGCCTAGCCTCGATGGCCGCGCTGCCTATCGCACGTTTCATCGTATTTGAGGCGATGGCGGTGAATGCAGGCTCATCGTTGAGCCCCATTGGTAACCCGCAAAACCTCTATTTGTGGCAGCGTTCGGGCATTGGTTTTGGCGATTTCTTATGGACGATGCTGCCCCTGGGTGTCGGCTTGATGCTGTTGCTTTTGATGCTTATTCCCTTGGCGTTTCCAAAGGCGTCAATACGCTTGAAGGCGCCTTCAACTGAAGCCACCAAGCGGCAGCAAAAGCCTTTATGGGCGGCGCTGATTGGCTATCCGCTGTTTTTGGTCGCGGTCGACATGGGGTGGACAATGCCAGCCATGGTGGGCGTTTTTCTCGCCATGCTTTTAGCCGCCCGACGAGCGGTGTTCAGTATTGATTGGCTACTGCTGGTAGTGTTCATATTGATGTTCATAAATTTAAGTATGGTGGGTGAATTAAGCGTCGTGCAGCAAGCGATTGGCACGATGCGACAGTGGCCTGGCGGGGGTATCAGTGTAGGTGTGTTGCTCTCGCAGGTGATCTCCAATGTCCCCGCTACGTTGCTGCTTGCCGAAGAGAGTGAATGGCAACCGCTCGCTTGGGGTGTCAGCGTGGGTGGGTTTGGGCTGGTGATTGGCTCAATGGCCAATTTAATCGCGCTTCGTTTGGCTCGTCAGCCGGGCATGTGGCGGGAGTTTCATTATTGGTCATTACCCATGTTGGGGCTGGCTTGGCTATTTGCCGTGGCATGGAAAAGCGCCCTGACATGGTAGCCAGGGCGTTGTAGGGCATTGATGGGCTGTTCAGTCGATGAGCTCGACGGCCACCGCTGTTGCTTCGCCGCCGCCAATGCATAAGCTAGCGATACCCCGTTTGCCACCACGCGTGCGCAACGCATGGATTAAAGTGGCGATAATGCGTGAGCCGGTCGATCCAATTGGGTGGCCTTGGGCGCAGGCACCCCCAAACACATTTACTTTTTCGTGGGGAAGGCCCAGGTCATCCATGGCCATCAGGGTGACCACTGCGAAGGCTTCATTAATCTCAAACAGATCGACGTCATTCACACCCCAGCCGAGCTTTTTCATCAGTTTTTCGATGGCACCAACGGGTGCGATGGTGAATTCGCTCGGGTGGCGCGAATGGGTAGCGTGCCCCAGCATGCGGGCTAGCGGTTTGATTCCCTGTTGATCCGCTGCTGCCTGACTTGCCAGGATAAGGGCTGAAGCACCGTCGGAGATCGAGCTGGCGTTGGCGGCCGTAATCGTGCCCTCTTTGGCAAAGGCGGGCCGCAGCTGGCGGATTTTGTCGAGCTTTGCTTGGAAGGGCTGTTCATCGTGCTCGACCAGGGTTTCGCCCTGGCGAGAAATGACCATCACTGGAGCCATCTCGGCGTTTAGATGACCAGCATTGGTGGCTTTCATGGCGCGTTCAAGAGACGCAATGGCAAAATCGTCCAAGCGCTCGCGCGTGTAACCACGGTCAGTGGCCACATCCTGGGCAAACACGCCCATAAGTTTGCCCGTTTCGGCATCTTCCAGCCCATCCAAAAACATATGGTCTTTCAGCTCGCCGTGCCCCAGACGGTAGCCCCCCCGTGCTTTGGTCAGTACGTGCGGTGCGTTAGACATAGACTCCATACCACCTGCCAGCAAAATATCGCCGCTGCCCGCTTTGATTAAGTCGTGGGCAAGCATGGTGGCCTTCATGCCCGAGCCGCAAAGCTTGTTAATAGTGGTGGCGCCATTGGCATCGGGGATGCCGGCTTGGCGCATCGCTTGGCGTGCTGGGCCTTGTTTTGCACCGGCTGGCAGTACGCAGCCCATGATGCCCTCGCTGATAGCAGCAGGGTCGATACCGGATGCTTCAATGGCGGCTTTAATGGCGGTTGCGCCGAGCTGGGGCGCCGTCATGCTCGCAAGGCTCCCCATCATGCCGCCCATCGGTGTGCGTTTAGCGGCTAGAAATACCACATCGGTAGGGTGGCTCATGGTCAATCTCCTTCAGGATTATTGTGATTGTCAGGGCGATTATCATCGCGAGTAACCGTTGATACGTTGACCCGTAGGCGGCGCTGTGGTTCTCTCCAGAGTAACCAAGCAAGCGCTAGTGTAAACGACATGAATGTAATGAATGCATCCCCTCGCCGCAAGGAATTGACGCGCCTAGCCGCTCAGCTCTTCGTTCAAGAGGGCTTTGATCGCACCACCGTACGTATGCTGGCGCAGGAAATGGGTATCAAGTCCGGTAGTCTGTTTCATCATTTTAAAGATAAGCAGGAAATCCTGGCGGCGGTTATCGAAGAGGGTACTCAAAATGCCTTGGTAATTGCGCGCAAAGCGCTCGAAGAGTGCGCCGCTGAGCCTGAAATGCGCTTGCGTGCTATGGCCCGTGCTCACCTCGAAACGCTCTTTACTGACCGCAATGCCCATGTGGTAGCGCTGTTTGAGTGGCGTCGCCTTGACCCGGCGGCGAGTGCTCATCTGAGTCATTTGCGTGATGCTTACGAAGCGCTGTGGGTCGCTGTTATTGATGATGCCCTGGAAGCAGGATTGATCCATGGTGATCGCTTTCTCGTCTCCCGTTTTGTGCTTGGAGCGCTTAATTGGACCGTGCGCTGGTACGATCCTAATGGCCCACGCTCACCCGACGACCTCGCTGATGAGCTTGTCGCCATGATTATGCCTACGCCGGTTTAACACTCTCTCATCATTACTCCTACCAACGTCTAACCCTGTAATGGGTGAGAGTGCTTGCGCTCTACGACAATTACTTTTAGCGTTGCTTTTATCTTTAGGTTTCCGTTAACGTCAACGGATAACTATAGCCGCCTTGATTACGTCCTACCTGCAATAAAGAGTGCTCATTTCCAACAACACAAGAGAGCCGTCATGACAGCCACACCTTCATCATTGCCCGACTACCACCACTATCTTGAGAATTTTTCTATCGAGCGTGTTGTCGACCGCTTGGACGATCACCAGGATGGCCTACTGAACGCTTTTGAAGCATGCTGTGGTCGCCATGTACGTGCCGGGCGCGGCGATGTGCAGGCGCTGGTTCAGGAAGATACTAACGGTGATGTGCATAGTTTGACCTACGCGGAGCTGGATGAGCAGAGCGCCAAGCTGGCAGGTTGGTTTCAAGCGCAGGGGTTGGGGCAGGGTGATCGTGTTGCTTGTATGCTGCCGCGGACGCCACAGCTTCTGATTGCGGTGCTCGCCACCTGGCGTCTTGGTGCGGTTTATCAGCCGCTTTTTACCGCATTTGGCCCTGATGCAGTGGACTATCGCCTTGGGCGTGCAGATACAAAATTAGTTATTACGGATCAAGCCAATCGCTATAAATTCGATGGCCTCAGCCAGTGCCCACCAGTGCTGGCGGTGGGTGGTGTCACTCGTGAACACGGCAATGATCATGATTGGCAGGCGGCGTTGACGCATACGTCAATGAGCGCTGAGCCGCCGCGCCTCTCGCCTGAGGCGCCCTTCCTGCAAATGTTTACCTCCGGCACGGTGGGTAAGCCGAAAGGGGTGGCTGTACCGCTGTCGGGTATGACGGCGTTTGCCATCTATATGGAGCTCGCCATTGACCTTCGTGATGATGACCGGTTCTGGAACATGGCCGACCCGGGTTGGGCTTATGGCCTTTATTACGCCATTACGGGACCATTGTTACTGGGCGTGACCACCCACTTCTGCGAAGCAGGGTTCAGTGCCGAAGGGGCGCTTGCGTTTATGAAGCGCCATCACATTACTAATTTTGCTGCTGCGCCTACGGCCTACCGGCTGATGAAAGCGTCTGGGCTATTTGATGACGCTCATGAAACGCTAGAACTACGTGCGGCGAGTTCGGCGGGCGAGCCATTAAACACTGAAGTCGTGACGTGGGTGGAGAAGTCGTTGGGCTGCCCGGTGATGGATCATTATGGGCAAACTGAGACCGGTATGACCTGTAATAACCACCATGCGCTTGGTCATCTTAAGCATGTAGGTGCCATGGGCGTGCCGATGCCGGGTTATCGTCTGGCGATTTTGGATGCCGAGTATCACGAGCTACCTGCGGGTGAGCCGGGCGTGCTCGCCGTCGATATCAAAAACTCTCCGGCGCACTTCTTTCAAGGTTACACCTGGCAGGAGAAGAACCCCTTTGTAGAAGGCTATTACCTAACCGGCGACGTAGTGATCCGTAATGAAGACGGTACCTTTCAATTTGCCGGGCGGGACGACGACATTATTACTACCGCAGGCTATCGGGTGGGGCCAACGGATGTTGAAAACAGCGTAATGACGCACCCGGCGGTCGCTGAGTCGGCGGCGGTGGGGCAGCCAGACGAGATTCGTGGCGAAGTGATCAAATCCTATATCGTGCTGCGAGACGGCTATGAGGCAAGTGATGCACTCGCTGATGAGATTAAGCAGCGAGTGCGCGAACGGCTTTCAACCCATGCCTTTCCGCGCATTATCGAATTTGTAGAAGAGTTGCCCAAAACACCCAGTGGTAAAATTCAGCGATTCAAATTGCGTGCCCAAGCAGCAGAAGACGCCAAGATCGGCGAATAAACATAACGGCCACAGGGAATACGGTTATGCAGGTTAAGGAGAGTACCTTTTTGATTACTGGCGCTGCTTCGGGATTGGGAGCTGCGACCGCGGAGCGCCTGGTTGCCGCCGGTGCCCGCGTCGTGCTGTGTGATCTCAACGACAGTGTCAATGCGCATGCTCAACAGCTGGGGCCCAGCGCCCGCGCCTTTCTGGCGGATATTACCTCGGGTGAGCAGATGCAAAAGGCAGTGGATGAAGCCGTCGCGTTGGGAGGTGAGCGTGGCTTGTCGGGCGTGGTGCATTGCGCGGGCGTGGTGAGCGTTGCCAAGCTGGTGGATCGAGACGGCAATCCCGCTGATTTAGAAAGCTATATCAATACGATTAATATCAATCTGGTGGGCACGTTTAACGTGATGCGACTCGCCGCCGCCGCGATGGCAAAAAATCAGCCGGGCGATAGTGGTGAGCGTGGCGTGATCATTAACACGGCTTCTATTGCTGCGTTTGACGGGCAAGTGGGGCAGTGCGCTTATAGCGCCTCTAAGGCGGGTGTTGTGGGGATGAGTCTTCCGGCTGCGCGCGAGCTTTCACGGCATGCCATTCGCGTCATGGCAATTGCCCCAGGGGTGTTTGAAACGCCAATGATGAGTGAAATTCCGGATGAGGCTGCCCAGGCGCTAGCGGCAGCAGTGCCGTTTCCGAAGCGGCTGGGTCGTCCGGATGAGTTTGCGCAATTAGCGGAACAGATCATTACCAACCCGATGCTTAATGGGGAGTTGATCCGCTTGGATGGCGGTATCCGCATGCAGTAAGGCGTTATCCACGCTCCAAATGACTCGTCGGCTTTTGGCTGGCGAGTTTTTTTTATGATTAACACTAAGCGTTGATGGGTGGGCGACTAAAGTTCTAGCGTGTTTAGGGTCTATATTCAAACGGGCGCTTGACTCTACTGGGCGCTCGCGCTAATTTTCAAACATGTGTTTGAATGCCGCTGGCTTAATGCAACGATAGGCTTTCAATCCTCCCTTTATTGGCAGGCGAGTGTTCCAGGAGATATATCATGCCCAGCTACCAGGCCCCTATTCGTGATATGCGTTTCGTTATGGACGAAATGCTTGATTATCCCGCTCATTATGCCCGCCTGCCCAATGGTGACGAGGCATCGCCTGATGTCGTTAACGCTATCTTGGAGGAGGGCGCACGTTTCGCCCGAGATGTGCTGCTACCGATCAATCAAAGCGGTGATGAAGAGGGCTGCCTGTTAGAGGGGGGCGAAGTTAAAGCACCTACCGGTTTTAAAGAGGCTTATCGGCAGTATGTAGAGGGCGGCTGGCCAAGCCTAGCGGCTGATCCAGCGCATGGTGGGCAGGGTTTGCCGCCTTCGCTTGCGATGCTGCTTTCGGAAATGATCTGCGCCACTAACTTAGCCTGGGGCATGTATCCGGGGCTTTCTCACGGTGCTGCCGATGCGCTTCGCCATCATGGTACTGAGGAGCAGAAAGCCACCTATCTTACCAAGCTTGTTGAAGGTGTCTGGACCGGCACAATGTGTCTGACCGAGCCTCACTGTGGTACTGACCTCGGGTTGATCAAGACGCGTGCGGTGCCTGCCGAGGGTGATGCATATGCCATTACCGGTACTAAAATCTTTATCTCAGCCGGTGAGCACGATCTAGCTGAAAATATCGTCCATTTGGTGTTAGCGAAACTGCCTGGCGCGCCGGAGGGTTCTAAAGGTATTTCATTATTTGTAGTGCCTAAGTTCTTGCCCGATGCTCAAGGCGATGTGGGTGCGCGCAATGGCGTCACCTGTGGTTCGCTCGAACACAAAATGGGCATTCACGGTAACGCCACCTGCGTGATGAATTTTGACGGTGCTACGGGTTATCTGGTGGGCCCGCCAAATAAAGGCTTGGCGTGCATGTTTACCATGATGAACGCCGCACGGCTGGGGGTTGGGATCCAAGGCTTAGGCCTGATAGAAGCCAGCTTCCAGAATTCACTGAGCTATGCGCGTGATCGGCTGCAGATGCGCGGCTTATCAGGCAAGCAGGCGCCTGACAAACCTGCCGATCCGATCATCGTCCATCCCGATGTTCGTCGTATGTTGCTGACTCAGAAAGCCTTCGCTGAAGGTGGTCGTATGCTGGTGCTGTACGCCGCGCAAATGCTTGATGTGGTTGAGCATGGTGAGCCTGGCGAAGAGCGAGATCATGCAGAAACCCTACTTGGCTTGCTAACACCTATTGTAAAAGCCTTTCTGACCGAAGTGGGTTTTGAAAGCACTAACGAGGGCGTACAGATTTACGGTGGTCATGGCTTTATTAAAGAGTGGGGGATGGAGCAATTGGTGCGAGATGCGCGTATTACCCGCTTGTATGAAGGTACTACCGGTATCCAGGCGCTTGATCTGCTGGGCCGTAAAGTACTCATGAGTCAGGGTGAATCGCTGAAGGTATTTACCAAAGAGATCCATAAATTCTGTAAAGCAGAAGCGGATAACCCCATGCTTAAAGAGTTTGTCGAACCACTTTCCAAGCTAAATGCAGAGTGGGGCGAGCTGACCATGGGCGTGGGTATGAAGGCAATGCAAGACCGCGAGGAAGTAGGTGCGGCGAGTGTTGATTACCTTATGTACTCCGGTTACGTCACGCTGGCTTACCTGTTTGCCCGCGCAGCCAAACAGGCGTCTGTCTCCCTAGAAGGTGACGATAAAGCCTTTTATGCCGCCAAGTTGAATACGGCTCGCTTCTATTACCAACGACTATTGCCGCGCACTAAAGCGCATGCACAGATGATTCAGGCAGGGGCTTCAAGCCTTATGGCCATCTCCAGCGAAGACTTTGGCTTGGGATTTGAAATTTAATTAACGTCTCAGATGTTAAAAGAGCACTCTCTGGTCAGGCGTTCTGATCGGTGGTTTGCGGCAGTGGATAAGCCTCTGCCGCTTTTTTATATTGTGTACTCGTTTTCGCTTGCACTCCTCCTAGTGAAGACGTAAAGTACGCATCCGCTGCCGGGGACGCCAAGCGTTACCAGCGGTGAATGAAGGTGAAAACCTTCGGTTTGTCAGGCAGTTAGCGGTTTTGGATGTGGTCAGGTTTGCATCAAAAACAACGCCCTTGACAATCATCTGGAAATGCGTAGAATACGCCTTCCTTGCTGAGGCAAGCCAAGTCAACGGCCAGCCAAGTAGCTAAATTAGTTACCGCAGCGAAACAGCTCTTTAACAATTTGATCAGGTAATTCATGTGGGCGCTTGCTGA
>OJIL01000238.1_pt1 | contig 10355 bp, 7 predicted proteins | sample 1595731 | NCBI WGS metagenome assembly OJIL01 (sample SAMN05416787, study PRJEB24817) | seawater metagenome | isolation source: Sea water | place: Canada:Atlantic | collected 2013-11
AAGGGATAACTGTGGTATCAGTCCCGACAGTACCGGAAAATCCCGTGTCGGATATAGCCGCCGGTCATGGATATAGCGAGAAGCTGTATTGGGAGACCGGGGCGATAACGCGTATCATGCGAAGCCAAAAGTGTACCACAGGGTTATCATATGCATTTTCCCACCATTGAAGATTATGTCGGGCACACCCCTCTGGTTCGCCTGCAGCGTCTCCCCGGTGAGACGAGTAACGTGATTCTGGCCAAGCTGGAAGGGAATAACCCCGCCGGCTCGGTGAAGGATCGCCCGGCCATCAGCATGATCCAGGAAGCGGAGCGTCGGGGCGACATCAAGCCGGGCGATACCCTGATCGAGGCGACCAGTGGCAACACCGGCATTGCCCTGGCCATGGCGGCTGCCATCAAGGGGTACCGGATGGTGCTGATCATGCCCGCGAACATGAGTGAGGAGCGTCGGGCATCCATGCGCGCCTATGGTGCGGAGATTGTCACGGTCACCAGGGAAGAGGGGATGGAAACTGCCCGTGACCTGGCCCTCAAGATGCAGGCGGAGGGCAAGGGCAGGGTGCTGGATCAGTTCAGCAACCAGGACAACCCTCTGGCGCACTACCGCACGACCGGTCCCGAGATCTGGGAGCAGACCGGGGGGCGTGTCACCCATTTTGTCAGCTCCATGGGCACTACTGGCACCATCATGGGCGTGTCCCGTTACCTCAAGGAGCGCAACCCGGATATTCGCATTATCGGGCTTCAGCCCAAAGAAGGTGCGTCCATACCCGGGATACGTCGATGGCCCGAAGCCTACCTGCCGAAAATCTACGATGCCGCACGGGTGGACGAGGTGTTGGATGTTGGCCAGGAAGAGGCCGAAAACACCATGCGGGCCCTGGCTTCCGAGGAAGGCATTTTCTGTGGCGTCTCCTCCGGCGGTTCGATCGCGGCCGCGCTCAAGCTCTCGCAGCAGGTTGAAAACGCCATCATCGTGGCCATTATCTGTGACCGCGGCGACCGCTATCTATCCACCGGTGTATTTCCCGGCGCCTGAACACGATTCCACCAAGAGACCCGAGTATGAGCAGACGACGCAGGAAGGTTCTTCCAAAAGAGCCCGTGCGCTGTGAGATTGAGACCCTGAGCCATGACGGCCGGGGTATCGCCCGTCAGGATGGCAAGACCCAGTTTGTCGATGGCGCCCTTCCGGGCGAAACCGTGATGGCGAAAGTGGTGTCCAGTCGAAGCAAGTTCGACGAACTGCGCACCGAAGAGGTTCTGGAAGCCGCGCCGGATCGTCAGACGCCACCCTGCGAGTTTGCCGACCTGTGTGGCGGCTGTAGCCTGCAGCATATGAGTGGCGATGCGCAGATCGCGTTCAAGGAGAATACCCTGCGGGAGCATTTTGCCCATTTCGGGGGCATCGAACCCGAGGAGTGGATTGAGCCACTGCGCTCGGAAGAGAGCCTCGGCTATCGCCGCAAGGCGCGCCTCGGGGTTCGTTACGTCAAGGCCCGGGAGTCTGTCCTGGTGGGGTTTCGGGAGAAACGCAACAGTTTCCTGACCGACATCGACCGTTGTGTGGTGCTGGATCCCCGCATTGGCGACCGCATACTGCCCCTTCGAAATATGCTGCACGATCTGGACGCCTACAGCCGAATCGCCCAGGTGGAAGTTGCCTGTGGCGATGATGTGGCGGTAATGGTGTTCCGCAATATGGATGACCTGTCCACTGGTGACCGGGAGAAGCTCATTGCCTTCGGCCAGGCTCACGATTTGCATATCTACCTGCAGCCAAAAGGGCCCGATACCGTTCATCGGATCTGGCCCGAGTCCTCTGGCCGGGATGATGAGCGACTGAGCTACAGGCTGGAAGAATTCGACCTGACCATGAAATTTCATCCCATGGACTTTACCCAGGTCAATGCAGGCATTAATCGCGCAATGGTACACAGGGCCGTGGAATGGCTGGATGTCCAGCCTGGCGAGCGAGTCCTGGATCTGTTCTGCGGTCTGGGGAATTTCACTCTGCCGCTGGCCACGCGAGGCGGGCAGGTTGTTGGCGTGGAAGGCGACGAGACCATGGTCGTACGGGGCCGGGAAAACGCGGAACTAAACGGTCTCGACAATGTCGCTTTTCACGGTGCCGACTTGCACGGTGACTTCACGGGCCAGAGCTGGGCCAAAGAAGGGTTCGACAAGATTCTGATTGATCCGCCCCGTTCCGGTGCCGAGGAGATCTGCAAGTACCTCACGGCCTTCGGGGCACAAAAGATAGTCTATGTCTCCTGCAACCCGGCCACCCTGGCGCGCGACGCAGGCGTAATGGCGCGCAACGGCTATCGACTGGTGCGCGCAGGTGTGATGGACATGTTTCCCCACACCACTCACGTGGAATCCATCGCGTTGTTCGAACGGGATTCCGACTGAAGATGCGGTGGGCAGTCAGGGATGGCTGCGGCAACCATCAGGAATAACAAGACTGATATGGTAAAAGTTCGCGAAGATTACGCAATGACCGGCGACGGCCAGGTGGATATCGAGGGCTGGGTAAACCAGATAGCCTCGCAAACGCACCTGGACGACGCTGACCAGTTCCGGTTGGCCTGCGAAAAGGCAGCGGAAATCGATCTTCAGGCTTTCCGGCAGGATCGCCAGTGGGCACCTGGTTCCAGCAGCTTCCGGATTGGCATTGAGATGGCCCAGGTTCTGGCGGAGCTGCACCTGGATCAGGCCAGCCTGGTGGCGGCGATCCTTTATCGCGCCGTGCGTGAAGAGCGCGTTCCCCTGGAGACAATCCGCAAGGAATTTGGCGATGAGGTGGCGGGCCTGATCAACGGCGTGCAGCAGATGGCGGCCATTTCGTCCATCCACCACCCGCTGAAGGGTAACGTTCTGGGCCAGAGCGAAGGCCAACTGGACAACGTCCGCAAGATGCTCGTCACCATGATTGACGATGTCCGGGTTGCCCTGACCAAGCTGGCGGAGCGTACCTGCGCCATTCGGGCGGTAAAGGATGCTCCAGAAGAAAAGCGAATGCGCGTCGCCCGGGAAGTGTTTGATATCTACGCACCCCTGGCACACCGGCTTGGCATTGGTCACATCAAGTGGGAGCTGGAAGATCTTTCTTTCCGGTACCTGCATGGTTCCGCCTACAAAAAGATCGCCAAACTGCTGGACGAAAAGCGCCTGGATCGCGACGGTTACATCAAGCGGGTGATTGAAACCCTGCAGACCGAACTGAAAGCCTATGGCATTGAGGGCGAGCTGTCCGGACGTGCCAAGCACATCTACAGCATCTGGCGAAAAATGCGCCGCAAGGGCATCGACTTTTCCCAGGTTTACGATGTTCGCGCCGTGCGTATCCTGGTTCCGGAGGTTCGCGACTGTTACGCCGCACTGGGTATTGTCCACACGCTGTGGCGCCACATCCCCAACGAGTTCGACGATTACATTGCCAACCCGAAGGAAAACGGTTACCAGTCCCTGCATACCGCCGTGATCGGGCCCGAGGGCAAGGTCATGGAAGTGCAGATCCGAACCCACACGATGCATGAGGAGGCGGAACTGGGCGTTTGTGCCCACTGGTTGTACAAGGGCATGGACAAAGGCAACAAGTCGACCGGCTACGATGCCAAGATCAACTGGCTGCGCCAGGTTCTGGAGTGGCAGGAGGAGCTGGGCGACCTGTCCGGGCTGGCCGACCACCTCAAATCCGATGTCGCATCGGATCGGGTGTATGTATTCACACCCGAGGGCCACGTGGTGGATCTGCCCCAGGGGGCAACGCCGGTGGATTTCGCCTACCGGGTTCACACGGAGATCGGTCACGCCTGCCGCGGTGCGCGGGTGAACAGCCGAATCGTTCCGCTGACCTATCCACTGAAAACCGGCGATCAGGTGTTTATCCTGACCTCCAACAACCCGGCCCCAAGCCGCGACTGGCTGAACCCGAGCCTTGGTTACATTCAGACTTCCAGGGCACGCGCCAAGGTAACCCACTGGTTCAAACAGCAGGATCGTGGTCGCAATATCGTTGACGGTCGTGCCATTCTCGAGGACGAGTTCAGGCGTCTGTCCCTGTACGATGTAGATCTTGGTGAGCTTGCCAGGAAGGTTAATTACCAAAGTGCGGAGGACATGTTTGCAGCCACCGGAGCCGGTGACCTTCGCCCCACGCATGTCGCCAATGTGGCCCAGCAGATGCTGGAGCCCAAGTCCGAACAGCTGGATCTGAAACTCAGTGCTCAGCGCCGCAAGCCCTACGATACCGAATCGGATATCCAGATCCTGGGTGTCGGCAAGCTCAAGACCCAGGTGGCTAAATGCTGCAAACCTCTGCCCGGTGACGCCATTGGTGGCTACATCACGGTTGGCCGTGGGGTTACGGTCCATCGCCAGGACTGCCTGACGTTCCTGAATCTGCGTGAGTTCGAGCCCAACCGGATTATTGAGGTCAGCTGGGGTGGCCGGCAGGCTGCTGTTTATCCTGTCGACATTGAAATTGAAGCCTATGACCGATCCGGGCTGCTGAGAGATATTACCCAGGTGTTGTCGGCCTCCAAGAGTGATGTGCTGTCACTGAATACCCTGAGCAACAAGGACGAGAACACGGCTACCATGACCGTGACGGTGGAAATTTCCAGTCTGGAGCAGTTGGCGCGGTTGCTGGCGCAGATTCGCAACCTGCCCAATATCATTGATGTAAGGCGTAAACGCGGATGAGCTATACCATCGAGGATCTGAAAACCCTGATGGCCCGTCTCCGGGACCCGGAGACGGGCTGTCCCTGGGATACCAGGCAATCCTACAGGACCATCGTGCCGCACACGCTGGAGGAGGCCTACGAAGTCGCCGATGCCATTGAGCGAGAGGATTACCCGCATCTGAAAGACGAGCTGGGGGACCTGCTGTTCCAGGTCATTTTCTACACCCAGCTTGGTCGGGAAGATGGCCATTTCGATTTTGACGGTGTGGTCGATCATCTGGTGCGCAAACTGGTAAGGCGGCATCCACACGTTTTTCCGGAAGGGACCCTGGAAAGCAGCATTGATCCGGATAATCGGCCGGATGAGGCCTGGATCAAGGAAAGCTGGGAGCGCATCAAGGCCGAGGAGCGGGCAATGAAGCCGGCACCGGAAGCCAGCGCCCCAGTAAGTCGGCTTGACGGCATTGCCCGGACCCTGCCTGCAATGGCTCGGGCCGAGAAGCTCCAGAAACGGGCAGCCAGGCACGGTTTCGACTGGCCAAATGTTGGCCCGGTTTTCGACAAACTTCACGAGGAAATCGACGAGCTCAAGGAGGCGTGGGAAGCCGCACAGACGGGCGCCGGTGATCCCGATGCCGTTGAAGATGAGCTCGGCGATCTCCTGTTCGTCTGTGTGAACCTGGCACGGTTCATGAAGGTTAACCCTGAGCAGGCACTCAATCGAACCAACCATAAATTCGACGCCCGGTTCCGGGCGATTGAACGTGTGCTGGAACGGGAGGGCCGCGATATGGACGAAGAATCTCTGGAGGCGCTGGATGCCGTGTGGCAGGCGGTGAAAGGCGTGGAGCGGGGAGAGAACGAGCACTGAAAATGGCGGATCGGTAAGTACAATCCGTTACCAATTTTCTCGCCCCCGGACCGACGGCTTCGTCTACACTTCCGGAAACGGATGCACAGTTTTCGTGCGCCGTGCGCCATCAATAAGATGCAGGAGTGAAGGCACCATGAAAATCAAAGATCTGGTCAACTACTGGGACAAGCATGCACGTGGTCGGCTTACCCGAGACGCCTACTTCATGGCGTTGTCTGACCAGCATCACAAGCGTCTCGAGAAACTCGCAGCGCTCTATCCGATGAAGTCACCTCAGGATCTGATGCGGGATCTGATTTCTGCAGCACTGGACGAAATGGAGACCAGCTTTCCGTATGTTCAGGGCACCAAAGTGGTGGCGTACGACGAGGATGGCTTCGAGATCTACGAAGATCAGGGCCTGACTCCCAAGTTTGTCAGCCTGAGCCAGAAGCACATCCAGCGCCTCAAGGCCCGTCAACTGGAATCAGTCGCCTGACGACACGGGCAGCGAAAGCTGCCCGCCGCTATTTACTTGTCTTTCCCTTCCAGCTTGTCCTTCAGTGGGCTCTGGCGTACCAGATCGTCCAGAGCTGCACCAATCATGTCGTTCAGAATATCGCTTTCACTGCGGTCCGGGTAAAGTTCCGCCAGTGCGGCCACGCGTGCGGCATCTTCCAGCGGCAGGCGCAGGTTATAATCGTGGGTGCGCTCCACGGGCTCTTTTTGCTGTTCCCAGTGTTTGGGCAAATCAGTGACCTTCATGATAACTCCTTGCAGCTACAGGCTTGAATCGCCAATAGACTTTCTCGACTGTTCCTTAGTATCGTAAGTTTACTTCGCCTCCGTCAATTTAAAAGGACGTCAATGTGACCGAGCTACACCCTGACCTTCGAGAAAACGTTCGCATGCTGGGCGAGTTGCTGGGGCAGAGTATCCAGCGTCACCCCGGGCAAGATTGCTACGAGTTGATAGAAGAAGTGCGGGCGGCTGCCAAGGCCGACCGTCGCCAGGAAAGCGGTTCCGGCCAGCGCCTGGTCAACCTGCTGGGCAAACTTCGTGATGACGAGTTGCTGCCGGTAACACGTGCCTTTAACCAGTTCCTGAACCTGGCCAATCTGGCGGAACAGTACCACGGTATCCGTCGCAAGCGTGGCCATCAATCGGACCTGATGGTGGAATCCCTTGAAGAGGTGTTTGGCCGCCTCAAAGACGGTGGTGTCAGTGCCGATGAACTGCACAGGCGAGTGGCTGACCTTCGTATCGAGTACGTTCTGACGGCACATCCCACGGAAGTGGCCCGCCGCACACTGATTATGAAGTATGACGAAATGTCCGATTGCCTGGCTCGCCTGGACCATGAGGACCTGTTGCCCGCGGAGCGTGATGAAATCGTCGGACGCCTGTCGCAACTGGTTACCGAAGCCTGGCACACGGATGAGATTCGGCATGAGCGCCCGACGGCGGTTGACGAAGCCAAGTGGGGATTTGCCGTTATTGAGAACAGTCTGTGGCAGGCATTGCCGCGCTTTCTGCGAAGCCTCGATCTGTCGCTTTCAGACGCCACGGGGAATGGACTACCGCTGGACGCGTCGCCCATCCGGATCGCCTCCTGGATGGGCGGTGATCGCGATGGCAACCCCAATGTGACCCATAAAGTAACCCGCAAGGTGTTCCTGCTGGGCCGCTGGATGGCAGCCGACCTGTACCTGCGGGATATCCAGTCCCTGCGTGCGGAATTGTCCATGTGGCAGGCCAGTGATGAGCTGCGGGACGTCGCTGGTGATACCCGGGAGCCCTATCGCCAGGTGCTGGCCGGGTTGAGGGAAAAACTGATCAAAACCCGGGACTGGGCGGAAGCCAGGGTTGCCGGCGAGCCTGCCGACGCCACCGGCATTCTGTTTGCCAACGAGGACTTCACAGGGCCATTGGAGCTTTGTTATCGGTCCCTGGTGGACTGTGGGCTGGAATCCATTGCCAATGGTCCGCTGCTGGACACCATTCGCCGCGCCCATACCTTTGGTCTGCCTCTAATCCGCCTGGACATCCGCCAGGAGTCGACCCGTCATGCCGAGGCGGTTGCGGAAATGGTGGATTACCTGGGGTTGGGCGATTATCTGTCCTGGTCCGAACAGGAGCGCCAGGATTTCCTGGTGCGCGAACTCAAAGGGCGCCGGCCACTGATTCCCAGGCACTGGAAACCCTCCGAGGAAGTCGCCGAGGTGCTGGCTACCTGCGAAGTGGTAGCAGAGCAGACGCCGGAAGCGCTGGGTTCCTATGTCATCTCCATGGCCAGCAAACCGTCGGACGTGCTGAACGTGATTCTGCTGCTACGTGAAGCGGGTATGAAAAACCCGATGCGGGTGGTGCCTCTCTTTGAGACCCTGGATGACCTGCGCGGCGCCCCTGACAGTATGGCGGCGCTCTACAGCGTGGACTGGTATCGGGATTATTGCGAAGGCCGGCAGGAAGTCATGATTGGCTATTCCGATTCCTCCAAAGACGCTGGCCAGATGATGGCCGCCTGGGCTCAGTACCAGGCCCAGGAAAAGCTTACCGAGGTCGCCAATCAGTATGGCGTCCATCTCACGCTGTTCCATGGCCGGGGTGGCACCGTAGGCCGTGGCGGCGGCCCGGCCAACCGCGCAATACTGTCCCAACCGCCGGGTTCGGTGAACGGCAGTTTTCGGATCACCGAGCAGGGTGAGATGATCCGCTTCAAGTTTGGTCTCCCACGGCTGGCGGAACAGAGCCTTACGCTGTACACCACTGCTGTGATCGAGGCCACCCTGGCGCCACCGAGAGGGCCAGAACCGGAATGGCGGGAAGCTATGGACTGGCTCACCGAACGTTCCCTCAAAGCCTACCGTGACGTGGTCCGGGACAACCCGGATTTCGTTCCCTATTTCCGTCAGGTTACCCCGGAGCAGGCGCTGGGTAAGCTGGCCCTCGGTAGCCGCCCGGCAAGACGTAAACCCGGCGGTGGCGTGGAAAGCCTGCGGGCCATTCCCTGGATCTTCGCGTGGACCCAGATGCGGATGATGCTGCCCAGTTGGCTGGGTAGCGACGTTGCCCTGGAGGAGGCTTTCCACAACGATCGCGTGCCGGTGCTGCGAGAAATGATGCAGCAATGGCCGTTCTTCAAAACCTACGTGGATATGCTGGAAATGGTGCTGGCAAAATCTGACCTGCGAATTGCCAGCTACTACGAAAAGACGTTGGTCGATGATCCAGAACTGCTTGAACTCGGCAAGAACCTGCGGGAGCGCCTGCAAGGCTGCATCCGTCATTTGCTGGAATTGAAGCAGCAGGACAGTTTGCTGGAACAGGAACCTGTGTTTGCCCATTCCATGCGCGTACGTAATCCGTATACTGATCCGCTACACTATTTACAGGCGGAACTGCTCAAGCGTGACCGTGAGGGCGAGGGGAAGGGCGAAGTGCCCGAAATGGTGGAACGCGCACTCAAAGTTACCATGGCCGGTATTGCAGCTGGCATGCGGAACACCGGCTAGAGCAGGTTCGGCGGACCATAAAAAAACAGGAGTAACGCCGTGGCGTTAGCGGCAAAACTGGAACGCTTTTTAGCCGGCAAGGGAATTGCCTATCGGGAACTTGAGATTGATCAGGTGCTTAGCTTTGACGCCGCAGTTATGGCGTCCGGGCGTCCTCAGGATGAGTTTATCCGGGCAACGCCCCTGATCGACATCAATGGCGTCGTCATGGCCGTTCACGGTTACAACACCAGTCTGGATCTGGACCTGGTGCACAAGCAGACCGGCCGACGCCTGCAGCCGTTAACGGCCCGCCAGTCCGCCCGGCTGTTTGCCGACTGTGATCCGGGTTTTCAGCCGCCGGTCGGGGCAGCCTATGATCTGCCGGTACTTGTCGATGAGGGCATCCTGGGGTACCCCCGTACCCTGATGTGCTGCGGAACCGACAATACGCTTCTTGAACTGGATCGTACCTCTCTGGCAAGGGCTCTGGCAGACGCCACTCAGGGCCACCTGGCGCTTCGTGGGCAAAACAACGATGAGCGTGATGCCCTGACGCTGGAAGAGGTGGCCGACAAGTTGCAGAAGCTCTATCGCCTGCCGCCGATGCCTGCGCTGGCGCTGCGCATTCTCCGTTTGACGGCCAATTCCGAGGCGACCGCCCGCGAGCTGGGCGAGCTGATTGAGTTTGACCCCAGCCTTACCGCGCAGATCATGCGCTATGCCCGTTCCGCTCTATTCAACTATCCCGGTCAGATCAACTCGGTACAGGAAGCGGTGACCCGGGTGCTTGGGTTCGACCGTGTTGCCCATATCGCGCTGGGTATCGCGTCGGTGCGTGCTTTCGAAGTGCCCCGTCAGGGCATGCTTGGGATGGACCAGTTCTGGCGCCACTCCTTGTATAACGCGTTTGTGTGCCAGCGTATGGCGCCAAAGTGTCATTCAGACAAAGGCCTGGCGTATCTGTGTGGCCTGCTGCACAACTTTGGCCTACTGCTGGTCGGCCACCTGTTTGCCCAGGAATTTGACGAGCTGAATGCGTTGCGTGAAGCCAATCCCGACGCCAGTATGCACTCGCTGGAGCAGCAGGTGTTCGGGGCCAGCAACGACCAACAGATGCTGGCGGTTGGCCACGGCGCCATTGGTGGCATCCTTCACCGGCTTTGGGAACTGCCTGACCCGGTGGTCAAGGCCGCGGGCATGCACCAGAAGGCCGGCTATCATGGCGAGCATGAACCGTATGTGCTTATGGTCCAGTTGGCCAATGGGCTGCTGAAGGAAAGGGGGATTGGGGATGAGTTCAACCCGGA
>OJIL01000239.1_pt1 | contig 10344 bp, 3 predicted proteins | sample 1595731 | NCBI WGS metagenome assembly OJIL01 (sample SAMN05416787, study PRJEB24817) | seawater metagenome | isolation source: Sea water | place: Canada:Atlantic | collected 2013-11
GACCACCGAGATCTACACTCTTTCCCTACACGACGCTCTTCCGATCTGGCGAAGCGCCTCCGCGCTGCCGATCCCGGCAGGGCTTTCGAAGAACTGCGTCATTAGCCGGCCAGTTGCACCAAAGTCGTCCGGCACCGGCCAGTGGCTGGCGACCACGGTTCTCCCGCCCGCCCCGACGAAGGCACGAACAAGCCCGTCGAGTGCGAAATCGCCGCCGGTGGTGATGCCAGCTTCGCGGCTGGCCGCAAGGCCCCCGACGCTGGCGGTGTTGCATGCCGAAAGGATGACCAGATCGGCATCGAGGCGAAGATCGAAAATCTCTGCGAACGACAGCAGTCCGTCAGAATCGCCATCGCCGAAAGAAGTAAGCAGGGCGGGGCGAGGCGGGCAATCGGCCTGAGGCGAAGTGACAAGGCCGTGGGTGGCGAAGTGGAGGATGCGGTACTCGTCCAGATCTTCCATAGTCTTTAGCCGCGTATCGGTAAATTCGCTGTCGGTAAGGATTGCGGCACGCTCCCCCTGTGCAGCGACGATGTTACCCGCCGTGCGCAATTCGTCATCCTGAATCGGGTTGCTCCAGGTCACAGGCGACCAGGAACAGCGCGCATCCATCACGCCTCCGCTGCGCACACCGGTTGCGCTGGCGAGGCTGTCGCCGATAGGCGTGTTCTGCCCCATGCCGAGGTACTCGGCCTGCGCGTCCGAAGCCCGCGCATTGCGAACGTCACGAAATGACGTGGGAGACACCGCCGTCGTGATCTGCATTGCGCGGCCCAGCCACGCCGTGCCGCGGAAATCGTAAGGATCGGCCGCCGGATCGGCCACGCGCGTGGCGTAATTGTCGACGCTGGCGTCGTCCATGACCAACAGATTCGCAGGCAGCCGCAGCATCGCGCCGTCGGGCTCGAAGATGAGATGGTCGATATCTGCCAGATTGCCGGCGATCGGGCCGAACATCGACTGGTAGAGCTGGCGCGCCTGATCTATTTCGAACGGATAGGTAATCGTTTGTCCGGCCTGCTCGATGGCGATGGAATCGCGAATGGTGTCGACCATCGTGGCAATGTCTGACGCCGATGCGCTGACCGGATAGGCCCGCGCACCGTCGGGTTCGGCGTAGATCGCGTAGACATCCTCATCCAGCATCACGAGTTTGAAATAGGCCTCGCCGGACCGCAGCGTGGACTGCAGGCTTGCCAGGTCCATCCGGGAATCGGACACCACCCGATAGCGCGGATAGTCGGCGAGCTTTTGTTGCACTTCGAGCTGGCGTTGTTGCAGCAGATTCAGTTGCCCGCGCTTTGTCGCCAGTTCGGCCGTTGCCGTGGGCACGGTATCGACGCGCGCTTCCAGCTGAGCCACTTCGGCCCGCATGCGCTCGATCGCGCGTGTCATATTGATCGCCTGCCGGAACAGCTGGGACGCCTCGTCGCTGCCAGCAGAGAGTTCGCGCGCAAGCACGGCCTGCGTCTGGGCAAGGCCCGGCCGAAGCAGCAACTGGCTGGCGGCAAACATATCGCTCGCGGTGCTATCGTTACCGACGCGCGATCCGAGAAGTTCGAAATAGGGTCGCAACAGCCTTCGCAGAGAGCTGGCGGGCTTGCTTTCGGCATTGTCGACCAGCTCTCGATACATCTCGATGGCGCGGTCTTCGCGACCGCTTCGGGCCAGCAGTCCGGCCAATTGCGCCCGCGCGCTGAGCAAGGCTGGCGAATCGGGATAATTGGCCTCCAGCATGGCGACCGATTGCAAGTGCAGGCCTTCTGCCTCCGCAACGTTCCCACGCCTCTCTTCGATCTCTGCCAGATCGGCAAGAAGTTGCGCTCGCAGCCAGAGGATCGACAGCACGCGCCCGTCGCGCACGCCTAGAAGGGTTTGTTGCGCATCGACCAGTTCGGCCCTCGCTTCGTCCATGCGACCAAGCTGGCGGAACGCGGCTGCCCGGATGTAGCTGGCCTGACCGTCGAGCAATTGCGCCCGTTCCAGCAGAGTGAGCTGGCTGCCCCCGGTGCCTAGCGAGTTGCCCTGTTCGGCGGCAAGCCGTTCGGCCAGCGCGTTGTCGATCTGCAATTGTATCGAGGCATCAATGCTTTCGCTGGCCTGCGGCATTTCGCGCGCAAGGGCAGTCAGAGCGAAGTTCGGGACCTGTCGATTGAGCGCGTCGATGGCTTCGAAATTGCGAGCAAGACGTCCTAGCAGGGGGTGGCTGGCGGCAACCGGCTCTGCCTCTGCGAAAAGACGCGCGGCTTCGAGGTAATTGCCGAGGTTGGATTGCTGCAAAGCCTCGTTGAGCATCGCCTCCGTACCCGTCGTGCCTTGCGAAGAGTTTGCCGAGGCCGCGAAAAACTCTGCCGCTTCGGCGAAGTTGCCAGCATTCGACCGGCGATAGGCCTCGTCCAGCGCGCTTTCGGCGGAGATCGCTTCGGCCTGCGCCCTGGCAAAGGCCTGCGCATCGCTGGCCTGCGTCAGCGGCACTTCCACCGCACCTTCCACAAGGCGATCGGTGGCCAGCGAGGCGAGACCGAGCCGCAATGCGTCGCTGTAAACCGATAATCCGTTGGCGGCGTAAATCCGCTTGCCGTGCTGGCCGATAACGACGAGCCGCTGGATACCGCTTTCGGTGGACATGCACCGATACCCGCTCGCGTCGGGCAGGCCTTCGGGCATTTTGTCGAGCGCGGCATCGCTGCATTCGTCGCTGTCGCGCGTCACGGTTTGCAGGGCCTGCGAAAGCTCGGCATCGCCAAGAACGTACAGGCTGCCGACGGGAGCCGCAGCATCGCGACAGACCACCAGGTAGCGACGGTCGAAAAGCCCGTCTCCAGCCCGTGGCGACTGGATTTGCGCCTCGCAAAGACCGTTGGAACCGATGGGTACGGAATCGCGCAGGCTGACGGGTCGCTGCTGCGCTGCGGCGGGAAAGGCTGCGGAAACAAGGCCAAGCGTGGCAAGCGCCAGCATCGCGCGCGCGCCGAAGCGGCTGCGGTCTTTATGCATCGTCCTGATCCTCGCTGTTGGTGCCATCGTCTTCATCGTCCTCGTCCTCGTCCTCGTCCTCGTCCTCGTCTGCGCCATCCCAGGCGTAGACAGCGCTGTCGCCCCCGCTGGTCACCGGATCGGTAACCAGACCCTGCTCCGAGATTTCCGGAGAGTTGAACAGCGAGGGGAACTCCGAACCGAAGGCCGCTTGGGTTTCGCTTTGCGCGGCGGGCTCAGGCGAGGCTATGACAGGTGGCGGTGTGACAAGCGTCGCGTTGGTAATCGGCGGCGCCGTTTCGAGAGGCCCGGACGTTGGCGGCAGGACACCGTTGCAACCGGCCACGATGCTGCAGAAGTTGAAGGTGGACAGCTCGGTGAAGCGCCCGCTCAACGTTTCTTGTGGGCCGAAATCGACTTCGTTGTAGAATGCTTCCCCGGTGGTTGCGCTCTCGCCATCGAAGCGCAGGCCGAATGCGATCACGTCCAGCGGTTGCGTTGCACCGCCCGGTCCCGAGGCGCTGGAGGCACCCTGGATCTCGAAGAAGAAATCGGCCGTCCTGCTGCCGAGAGAACCGCCCCCCTGAAAGGGATCTTCGAGAGTTGCGCCTGCGAAATTCGAGAATGCCGAGACCGCGACCGTATATTCGCCCGGCGACACCATCTCCTGGAAAAAGGTGTCATAACGAAGGCCGGTCTGGGGGTCGGCAGGCACATTGCTGCCGCCGTCGTCGTTTTGCCCGATCCTGGTACCGGTTACGGCATCGAACAGCGACAGGATCGGATCGAAACCGCCTGCGGGCACGACCGTGCCGTCGCCGGCGGTGCCACCGGCATAGCTGTAGGTTCGCAGGGTAATCAGCGATGATTCGTCTACGCTGAAATCGAAGAACAGGACATCGTTGGCTTCCATCAGCATGCCCGAGAAGGTGAAGACCGTCCCGCCCGTCGTGGGTGAGGTGGAACTGGATATCTGGCCGATAATCAGGCCCTGATCGCCCACGGTAATGCCGCCCGGCGTGTTCGCCGTGCCGGTATTCTGCACATAGATGTTCTGCCCGGCGAGCAGCGCGACACCGCCCGCGCGCACGTAACCGCCCTGATCGAGCGAACCGTCATTGGTGCCGAGCGCCTCAGCAAGTCCCGCGATATCGGGATCGTCCGAGATCTGTGCCGCAAGGTCGCTTACCGCGGAAACAATCGACTGCGCCCGCAGTGTGAGGGATCCGGACAGCTCGTCATTCGCATCGGTAATCGTGATCCCGCCTTGCGGAACGATGATCTCCAGCGTCTCGGCCGCGCGCAGTTCCAGCCGGTTCTCTGCCGCTGCCGCGACATATTCGATCTGGCCCGTGACGCGCATCGAGCCTGCGGATTCGAGCCTTACGAAGGCTGCGTCGCTATCGCCCTGGGTTCCCTCGATGATGAGATCGCGAATCTCGACGTCGGGTCCGGTTGCGTCCGAATTGAGCGCAGGACCGAAGAAGCTGATCGAGACACCTTCGATACGTTCCGCTTCGGCCTGCGTGACGGAATAGCCCGGAGTTTCGACGTCGCCGCCGATGACTGCTGTGTTTTCTGTATCCAGCGATACGAAGGACAGGTCGATCGCGCCGAACCGCGCGCCCGGCTGGATATCGATGTCGGAAGATGTCAGCGTCATCGCCGCGCTGCCAAAGGTTGGAAGATTGTCGTTATCGCCCGCGATCACGATTGTGCCGTCGGCGCGGAAATCGAACGTCGCGGTAAGGTTGTCTGGGTCGATTCCGCCCAGGATGAGGCCATTGTTCTCGGTTTGCAGGAACAGGTCTTGCGCCACGTCAATTGTGCCAGACGACAGGATCTGGAACTGCCCGTTGCTGACATTGATGGAGGAGCTTTCCTCGGCATCCACCAGACCCATGGCGATTGCCGTGAAACTGTCGGTCGAAATATTGCTGCTCGACAGTTCGATGTCGACATCGCCGGCGACACCGGCACCAGCACCAATGGCGCTCGCTTCAAGGATGAGCTCCTGATCGACTGTCAGGCTGGAACCGCCCTCTAGCGTCAGGCTGGCATCGCCACCTTGCGACAGGCCGCCGGTTCCAGCAGAACCGATGTTGATTATGCTGAGATTGTCCACCGCCATGGTGGTGCCGGAGATAAGATCGACATAGGCGCCATCGGCGGAAGCTTCGCCAGCATTACCACCTTGAGAGTCGGCCCCCGACGTCGCACGCGATTCAAGGCTCAGGTCGTTGCCGTTGACCGTCGCATTGTTCAGTTCGACGAAGCTTGATCCCGATTCCGCGTCGCCACCTGCGCTCGTGCCCGATCCTCCAAGCGCATTCGAGCGCAGAGTGAGTGCACTATCGTCACCGAAATCAATATTGCCGCCGGCAACTCCGACGATCGAAACGTCGCGTGCCAAGGCCGAACCGCCGGTTTGCCCACCACTGCCGCCTACGGCATTGCTGGTCATCCTGCTGTCGCCGAAGGTATCGAACAGTGCATTGTCGACCAGCACGTTAAGCGATCCCGCCGTCGCGGCGCCGCCAGCGCCAGCACCGGTGGCGCTTCCGCCGATGAAATCCTCGAATGCGACGATGCCGCTGTCCCACACGGACCCGTCGAGAATTTGCAGGCTCCAGCCAACCGGCTCCGCGTCGACGAAGCCGGGGAGCGCATCGCCACCCTCGATATCGCCATTTACGTTCAGGCTGCTTCCGCCTGCGACATTGTCGCCGGTCAGGATAGAACCGGCAACGACCGTTCCGCCGCTGTCGAGAAGAAGTGTTGTGAACCCGGCGGTTGCATTGCCGCCTGCCCCGCCCGAGACGCTCGACCCGCCGCCAAATGCGCCGGTTCCGATGAAGGGGATGACCGAGTTATCGCCAAGGACCGTGGGAAGGTTGACCGTCGCACCGTCGGTAACGGAAAACGATACAGCGCCTCCCGAAGCCGCCCCGCCGATGCCACTGCCGCCGTTGCTAACGCCGCCGGTGCCTGCCGATCGCATTACCATGCGCATCGCGTTGCCGATGGTTACATTCGTGAGAGCGCCTTCGGCAACGAAATCGACTGTTCCGGCCGCCGCATCGCCGCCCTGTGCGGTCGCGCCGGTCCCGCCGTTGGCATTTGAGAATAACTGAAGACCTCCGAGGGATAACGTCGATCCGCCTGTTGCCAGAAATGCAGTCTGGCCACCGATTCCCTGGCCCGAGTTGCCCGTGCCTGCCGCGCCACCGAACGCATCGGCCAATGCCAGAGTACTGCCAAGAGTCAGATTGCCCGAATCCGCCGTGATAGCGGCTGATCCTCCTGCGCCATCGCCGCCATCGGTGGAACCCGCACCCCCACTGCCCAACGCTATCAAATTGACGGACGGACCGGCAGTCACTGTCCCATCGGATTGTGCAATCAGTTCACTCGTGCCGCCGCTTCCTGCACCGCCTGCGCCAGTACTGGAAGTCCCCCCGCTACCATCGGTCAGCAGATTGAGGACTTGTGCAATCTGGATATCGCCAGCGTTGATCGCGACGAGATTGGCCGTCCCGCCGGTACCATCGCCGGCCATTGCCAGATTTGCAGTCGAGCCAACACCCAGGGCTTGTGCATTCAGCAGTCCGCCGACAATGATTTGCGATCCGAGGCCATCGGCCCTGAAGTCGACCGACCCGCCAATGCCGTCGCCTGCGATCCCGCCATCGTCCGGTCCGGTTAATTGTAGCGCAAAACCCGACGATGAAGCATTGACGTTGCCGGCAACATCGATCGTGCCGCCCGTATCGGACAGCGTCAGTATCGACCCACCCGTAGCGTCTCCGCCCGAACTCTGCGTAAAGCCGGATTCCCTAATGGTTGCATCGGCAATGGCCGACAGATCGCCATTGAGGTCGATCACGCCGCCGTCGGCAATTATATCGATATCGCCGCCAATGGCCGCACCGGCGACCCCGGTTTGCACATTGGTGTTGATCGATGCAATTGCTTCGAGCGAGGTATCGCCTGCGACAGTGATTGAGCCGCCGCTCTGCGCTTCGACGACGACAAGGCCTGCTTGCGCCAAAGAACCGTCATTCAGGCCCGGTCCCCCGGCGCGGGCGGACATGGTCAGATCTCCGCCAACGCTGATGTCCCCGCCAAGAAATGCGAACATGTCGACCAGTTCGCGCCCCACCAAGATCGTGTCGGTTGCGAAGCTAGACGTCCCGCTGTTCTGGAAAACCTGCACGGCATGCGAGCCGGCCGCCGTAAAGCGGCTGGTGGCGGTGATATCCTGCAGCAAGATATCGGCGCGCGAACCATTGCCGCCTTCATTGCCCTGCTCGAAATCGATGTCGCCCGCTACCGGGTCGCCGCCGCCAAGGCGCGTGCCCGCCACATTGTAATTGGCCGACAATATAATGTCGCCGTTCTGCACCGTGGCCGTTGCCGCAGGGGTGAATCCGAGATTTCCCGAAAACACCATGTTGGTCGGATTGCCATTGGCATGGGCCACGCCATAAATGACATGATTGTCGCCTGTACCCGTGCTGGCGGGGCCGGTGGTCGTGCCTTCGTGCAGGATGCCCTGTGCTACCGTGGTGCCTGCGTTGACGATGATGTCGAACAGGCCGTTGGCATATGAAAGGCTGATATCCTCGGCCGCGATATAGGCTGTGGAGCCATTGATGTCGGCCATGCCCTGCATGACGATCCGGGGGCCTGCGGCAACAAAGGCGCTGCCTTCGCCCGAACCGATAATCTGTGCACCCGGCTCGATGATGATCTCTGCGGCAGACCCGGGCGAAGCGGCCAGGTCGATCGAGCCGCCGCCCGTTACGAATTGCGAAAAGCTGGCAATATCGGGGTCGAGCGAGGACAGCAGCAGCCCGCCCACATCGAAGGTGGCGGTGCCGCCGATCAGCAGGCCGGTGGGCGAATAGAACATGACGAAGCCGCCGGGCGCGGTGCCGCCCCCGGCGATCTGCAATTGCGAGATGACACTGCCGTTCATCTGCACGATCGATCCGTTTGCATCGGGCAGGATGCGATTGATCACGCCGAAAATCGGATCGCCGGGTTGTCCCTGGAATATGCCGGTGTTGCCCGATGGCAGGAAAATCTCGGCAATTCCGCTGTTTTCGATCGGCTGCCAGTCGACGACCGCGTCGAGGCCGACCACGGTGATCGTGTCCTGGTTGGGTATGTTGCGATCGAATGTCGCATTGCCCTGTACCAGCGTCGGGGTGGCCTGAAACGCCTGCGCTGCGGCCTCTCGCGGAAGCGCGGTCATGCCCAGCGCAAGCGCGGCGCCGCCGCAACCGGCAAGGAGGGCGATCTTGTTCGGTGTCGCCTTGGTCATGTCAGAATCTCCAGGGAAGCAGTCGGCTGGTGATGGAAAACAGAACGCGCACGTCGTTGCGGGTGGTCTGCCTGTCGGTTCGCTTGAGCGGAACTGCGACGGCGAGGTCCCCCTGAACGCCGCTGCCGTGCGTCACCCGCACGCCGCCGCCGACCGAGACCAGGCTGTCCGGGTTCAGCGCCAGCTGGCTCGGATCCTCGTTCTCGACATAGGCATAATCGACAAACACATAGGGTTGCGGTGCGAAGCTGTCCGGTCCCGAAGGAACCAGCGATCCGTAGCGCAGTTCGACCGAAGCGCCGAAACCCTTGTCGCCGGTGAGCGCGCCCGGATCGTATCCACGCCCGATGGAGTAATTGCCCGCTGCGAATTCCTCGAAAGAGGGGAGCGGATCGTCGGTATATTGCGCCTCCAGATCGAAGGCGATCGTCCAGAGCGGAACGGGCCTGTATTCCGCAGAGACCTCTGCGCGCGCGACGAAGGGCGTGGGGTCCTGTTCGATCCGGCTGGGGGCAACGCCCGCCGCGATGCAGGCGGCCGGTGCCGTGCGGCAGTCGTCATTGGTGCCGAAGATGTCCAGACCGTGCCGCAGCTCAAGGCCGCCGGCGACGCGGATTCGCGGCTCGAACGGGGTATAGCCATCGCGCCGTGCCAGTGAATCCACATCGGTGAACACATATCCTAGCCGCCCGAACAAGGTCCGCACGCGATCGCGCGAAAGGTTCAGATCGTTGAGATCGACGTTCTGGTTGACCACGTCGAGACCCATCGTGCCATAAAGCGAGGCCCGCTGCGTGCGCAGGAAGGGGTAGCTGGCATACACCGTGCCGAAGATGGTTTCCGATTCGACGTCGACATTGGGAATGCCGAGGCCCGGATTGGTCCAACCCAGTGTCAACTGCCCGCCGATGTTGAGCCCATCGGATCCGACAAGGAAATCATGCCCGATCTGCAGTGTCTGCTGTTCCTCGAAATCGAGCGATGAATACGCTGCGATCGTTGTGCGATCGCCCAGACCCGTCAGGTCGTAAATCTCTGCGCGCAACAAACCGCCGAAGCGCCCGAGAGCCTTCGAGCCATAGTTCTGGATGTTAAGATCGAGCGTGGGCGAACGCCGCAGGACCGCGACCTCGCCGACAAGGTCACCCGGCTCGCCATCGGAGGCGGGACGCAAGGCGAGACGAACATCGATGCCGGGAATGTCATCGGCGAGAAGGAGATAGCGCTCGGCATCCTTGACGTTGAAGACCGGCTGGCCGACGAGCCGTTCCAGATAATTCGCCAGAAGCGCTTCGGAAGGACCGGCATCGCCGCGCACCCGCAGGGCGACAAGCCGCCCCAGGATCACGTTCAGTTGGGCGCTGCCGTCCACCAGGCGCTGTTCGGGAATTTCCACCGCAGCCAGATAACCGGCATCGGTAAGGATCTGCGTGGCGCGCGAGCGGATGTCGCACAGGACCGAGATCGGCATTTCGCGACCGAGATAGGGATCGTAAGCCGGGGCGAGCGAAAGCCCCGCCGCCGCTTCGGCGCCGACGAAACTGACCTGCGAAAGCGTGACGCGGACATCACGCAGTTCAGGGTTGTCCAGCGCGCAAGGGCTGCGCACCAGTTCGCTGTCGATGGTGAACGTGGAATCGCGCCGTTCTTCGCGCTCGGCTTGCGGCGGCGCCAGTTCGTCGCGCGTGGGCGGACTTGCCGGGTTCACCTGCGCGATCGCCGGCGCAGACAGGCTGGCCAGCAATCCTGCAGTCAATATGGTTGCAGTACGGCGCGAGGCGTGCCCCGGGCGGACACTTGCACCCGATGGTTGCCCCGACGCGTCGGCAGAAAAAGATTGCCCCATGATCACGATTGAATGCCCGTCCTTCCCCTGATTCGCACCCGACACCCCCCGGCATCAGATCACGAACGTTCGCCGCATGGCGCAAGCTCAAGACATGCAAAGATTTTTCCGGCTGCAAAACCCCGGTTCGACAGCTCGATTTTTCAGATCGGAAGAGCGTCGTGTAGGGAAAGAGTGTAGATCTCGGTGGTCG
>OJIL01000240.1_pt1 | contig 10327 bp, 11 predicted proteins | sample 1595731 | NCBI WGS metagenome assembly OJIL01 (sample SAMN05416787, study PRJEB24817) | seawater metagenome | isolation source: Sea water | place: Canada:Atlantic | collected 2013-11
CGAGATGAGATTCGTGACTGGAGTTCAGACGTGTGCTCTTCCGATCTCGGCTATACGCAGGTCAGCGAATTTCATTATTTGCACCACGATGTATCGGGCCAAGCCCATAGCGATCCGGCTGAAATGGCCTGGGCGATTAGCCAAGCAGCCGATCGCAGTGGCATTGCGCTTACCTTGCTACCGGTGCTTTACGCCCACAGCGGCTTTGGCGGCCAGCCACCCAATCATGGGCAAAGACGTTTTATCCACGCCGTACCAGATTTTTTGAAATTGCTTGAGACGTTGAAGCCAAGCTTTGCCGACCACTCCACACAGGCACTAGGCATGGCGTTTCATTCCCTGCGCGCGGTGACATTGGAAGAGATCCAGGCGGTGCTGGCGACGAACCCTGTCGGGCCACGCCACATTCATGTCGCCGAGCAGCAACGCGAAGTGGAAGACAGCCTCGCCTATTCAGGCAAACGCCCTGTGCGCTGGCTACTGGATAACGTTGAGGTGGATGAGCGCTGGTGTTTGATCCATGCCACTCACCTAGACGACTCAGAAGTACATGACCTCGCCACTAGCGGCGCCGTAGCGGGGCTCTGCCCGACCACCGAGGCCAATCTGGGCGACGGCATCTTCCGCGCAGTGGAGTATGCCGCCCAGGGTGGGCGTCTGGGCATTGGCTCTGATAGCCATGTATCACTCGATGTGGTTGAAGAGCTACGGCTGCTTGAGTACGGCCAGCGCCTTGCCACCCAACAGCGCAACTGCCTGCACAATAGCGACATACGCCCGGTGGGCGACTGGCTTTACCGCCATGCATTAGCGGGAGGCGCCCAGGCCTCTGGCCAACCCATCGGCGCGCTCGAAGCGGGCAAGCGGGCCGATATTGTCGTTCTTGATGGCAGTGACCCCTACCTCGCCACCAGTTCAGACGAAACGCGGCTAGGGCGTTGGCTGTTTGGCGGTTCCAAGCAACAGATACGCGATGTCATGGTCGCAGGCCGCTGGGTTATCCAGCAGCGGCGTCACGCCCTTGACGAAGCGAACAATGCCGCACTGACCAAGCTGTTTGGTGAGATCGCCTAGCCAATAGCGCCCCACTGGTCAACTCTCTCCACCTGCCCCTGGAGCCCCTATGCCTGACAATAACTACACCCTCAAAGCCACACCAACCCTTCTGTTTAAGCTGCTGGTGCCAAGCCTGCTAGGCATCCTGGTGTTCTTTGTACCACTACCTTTTGACGGCAAGACCACGATTCTTCTCGATCATATGGTAAGCGCCGTGCGCAGCATATTAGGGGGCGCCGTGGCCTACTACGCCATGGCGGTGATTGTCGCAGGCGCCCTCTATCCGGTGATTACCGGTCATTGGCGGGCTAATCGCACCGAGCGTGTATTCACCGTGTTCAAGTGGGTGGGGGTCTTGTGCGCTATCATGGCGCTAACCGGAGCAGGGCCGTCGGCACTGCATACGCCAGATATGCTGCCCTTTCTGTTCGACAAATTGGTCATCTCGGTGGGCTTGATCGTACCGATCGGCGCAGTTTTTCTGGCACTGCTCATCAATTACGGCCTGCTTGAGGGCGTCGGCGTCCTCTGCCAGCCCCTTATGCGTCCCTTGTGGCGCACCCCAGGCCGTTCGGCCATTGACGCTGTCGCGTCATTCGTCGGCAGCTACTCAATCGGCCTGCTTATTACTAATCGCGTTTACCAATCGGGCCAATATTCGGCCCGCGAAGCGGCGATTATTGCCACCGGCTTCTCTACTGTATCAGCCACTTTCATGATCATCGTCGCCAAAACCCTCAACCTGATGTCAATGTGGAACCTGTACTTCTGGCTGACGCTACTGATCACCTTCACGGTTACCGCGATCACCGTACGCCTGCCGCCACTCTCGCGAATGGACGATGAGACAACTCACCAAGAGGCGCCAGTAGCGAACGGCCAGCGGCTGACAAGGGCTTGGCAGGAGAGTCTAACCGCGGCTGAAAGCGCGCCTGGACTCCTGCGCAGCGTGGCAATCAACTTTAAGGAAGGGATGCTAATGACCATGAGCATCCTGCCCTCTATCCTTTCAGTTGGATTGCTCGGCCTGTTATTGGCCAAATACACCCCGGTATTCGACTGGCTGGGACTAATTTTCTATCCGTTAATCGCCCTGTTCGGCATAGAAGAAGCCAGCCAACTAGCCCAGGCAACAGCCTCAGGACTCGCCGAAATGTTTCTGCCAGCACTACTGATGGCTGATGCGACCTTGCCTGCACGCTTCGCCGCCGGTGTGATCTCCGTATCGTCGATTCTGTTCTTCTCGGCATCAATTCCGTGCATTTTATCGACGACCATTCCACTCAGCGTTGGCCGTATCGTCATCATTTGGTTGATCCGAACGATGCTCAGTCTGACACTGGCCATTCCCGCTGGTTATTTTGCAGCTTGGGTAGCGGGCTAGGTATTTGAACGCGCCATAGTACGCAATTTATAGCGGTCACCGGGATGCAGCAGGTGAGCATAACTAATTAGGCGGTCGCCTGACCAAGTGCGCCGACGAACACTAAGGCAGGGTAGCGCAGCATCAATTTCCAGCCACTCTGCCGCGCCCGCTTCAGGCAGCACCGCCTCTACCACGTGCTCCATATCGGTAATCGGGCAAGCGGCAACCAACACCTCGTTGGGGGTTTGGCGATTGAAGTCTGCCTCCAGATAGCCAGGCACCCAACGTGGATTGACGAAGCGCTCTTCGAGCTGGATCGGCTGGCCATTTTCCAGGTGAATGAGAATCGAATGAAATAACCTAGTCCCAATACGCACACCCATCCGCAGGGCAACCTCATCGTCAGCATTCAACGCTTCGCAACTCACCACACGATTAGCGTATTCGTGGCCACGGCTGCGTACCTCATCAGCGATATTATTAATTTCGGCCAATGACGACTCAGAGCGGCGATCCGTTACAAAAGTACCGATCCCCGATTGACGCACCAGATAACCTTCCTGCACTAGGTCGCGAATTGCCTTATTGGCAGTCATCCTGCTGACACCAAAGGTAACCGCAAGCTGCTCCTCAGGCGGGATCTTGTGATCGACGGGAAAATGCCCCGTTTGGATATTATCCAGCAAGTACTGCTTAATCTGTTGATACCGGGGCGGTTGGCGTCCCACGTGCTCTCCTCAAATCCCTTTCACCACCCCGCTTAGCACTCTGAAAAGGAGCATCAACCCCGCGGAGACAGGTCGACCCTAATCAGGCGCGTTGCAGGCAGCGTCTCAAATGTCATTGTGTTACTGCTATCGGTCGCTAGCTCGTCATCAGCGTTTAGCCTGGGCCAGTGCCAAACATCACCACTACCAAGTGGCAGCGACGGCTCACCGACCCGCCACGCCTGCCCACCAACGGCTAAGATAAGTGTCTCAGCGTTTGGGGCTTGCTTTAGCGGCTCCCCAGGCGTTAGCCAACGAACAGAAGCCTGCCAGTTTGCTGGATTGTACATTATATTCAGCGCCTGGCTCGGCCCCTCGGGCAACAAGCAATTCACCACTGCCTCACCTTTGAAGATAAAGCTTTCCCGAGATGCCAAAACAGCACGCTGATCAGGCAAAACAAGCGTGACCGGATGCTCGCCTATCACCGTAAAGTGACGCCTGACCCCAGTAATAATCGAGAATGGCCCTTCCCTGTCAAGTTCAGCCACCGAAACCCGCCAGTCCGGCGATTCCCCATCACCCTCCTGGCGCGCCACTTCACGTGTCACTCCACCGCCATTTTGCCAAGCGACCGGCACAAGCTCGGCATAGCGTAACGTTTCAGGCAGCTTCATTGATTGCTCCTCATCAGGATGCGGCGGCCTTGCGGTAGCTCATTGAGGCATCAATGCGACCCAAGATGTAGTCACCCGCGGCTACCGGCGGATATTGAGCTTCTGCTGCTGAGACACCAAGGTCGGCAGGGTCAACGCGAGCCGTATAGTCGGGGTCATAAAAGGTCGCTATGGAGTAGCGTTCCCGGCCACTGGTATTGATGACACGATGCAACGTAGAGCGAAAGCGGTCATTTGACCATCGCGCCAACAGATCACCGACATTAACTACCAGCGAGCCCTCAATAAAGGGGGCATCAACCCAGCGCTCGCTACCCAGCTCGCGCACTTGTAAACCACCGACGGCGTCTTGGTAGAGCAGCGTCACGCAGCCATAATCAGTATGCGGCGCAACGCCAAACTGATCCGCCGGTCGATCATCAGCCTGCACGGGGTCCAAGTGCCAGGCTCGTCAAAATAGGCCGAGACTGTGATAGGTAGAGCTAATATGCCCATCGAGCATGATATCGCCAAAGCAGTTGCTAACTTCATTACAATCCCTTTTTTAGCTTTTGAATGCTGCAATGACTACTATCGGCCTGAATAAAATTTAATTTAGTTAAATTTTACTTTCTGATCTGAGCAATACACGTCAACCAAGCATCAAATCTAGGGCAGCCTGCCCTTGCTTCATCTAAGGCACCTTCTAAAGCCACTGGTCCATGGAATTTTTTATCGTAATGAGGGGCAATAGCTTTTATACGCCGAGATGGGCAGGTTTCGTATCCATCGTTGACTAGCTCGGCACCTCCGCTTTGGCCAACGATGCTACGGAGCTTAGCGCTGAGCCCATCGACGCCAATGACTTCCTCCGCATGATCAGGTACTGCAAGCACGAGGGCTTCAAATTCGTACTGCTGAACATAGGGGGTAAATCGGTGACGTTTATCCTCGGGCACAAGACCATTGATAGCATCCTCTAGAGCGTAAACGTCACCCGGCGGGCGTTTATGAAAACCATAAAAGTCATAAAACGTTGTTACATGATCAAACATAGCCATCAACTTACTAAGCTCTTTATCGATGCGCTCAAGTGACACACGTCCGCGCATATCAATGGGGCTAGCAAACACTTGATTTTGGGCTAATACCGGTGCCAAAACACGTGTTACAAACTCTCGCTCAGTCGCTCCCTCAACGCTAATGCCTAGTCGAATCACGCGGGGGTACCTCCCAGCAAATTTTTCTCCCATAAGTCTCCCAAGCGATAGTCCTCCAGCCATGCTTCTAAGGAGACCGTATCTAGCCGCTTAAAAGTAGAGCGATTTTCCCGGTGCTCGACAACGACGACATCGTCAGCGCTGAACTCATTGGCCAACGAGACGGATTGAGTAGAAATAATGATCTGAGTGGATTGGCTAACCAGCCGGAGCATTGAGCCTAGTAGCTGTATGGCATAGGGGTGCAGGCCCAATTCAGGTTCGTCCAGCAATATCAGAGAAGGTAAATTAGGTTGTAGCAGTAATGTGGCCATGCAGATAAAACGCAGGGTTCCATCGGAAAGCGCATGGGCATCAAAGTAAGCATCGCTGCCTTTATGTTTCCAACGTAGCCGGATCTTGCTGTCATTGTGCCGCTCAGGCGATAGGATGAAATCGTGAAAGAACGGCGCGACTCGCTGGATCGTGGACACAATTCGCTTATAGATCTCTGGGTTATGCGACTGAATGTCGTAAAGAAAAGCCGCTAGATTTTCACCCTGTTCGCGTAAACGGTCATTCTCTAACAGCTCTCCCGCCTGCTTCATAGGTGCGCTGCTGCTAGTGTCATGGAAGTGATACACCTTCCAGTCAGAAATGTGCTTAGCCACATTACCTGCAATGGTCATACCTTGCGGTGCTGGCAAAGCTGATTCGTCAGCACCCGGCTTGGCGAGCGCTTTTTTTTTGTCGCCACCTGAAAAGCCTATGGAATCGGCGAAAAACTCACAAAACTCTTCTTTAAATACTAGGCGTCCGTCTTGCGATGGAATCAAGGTTGCCGCATAGCTATTTGGGTCAAAACGTAGATACGTAGATAGCGCGGGCGTCTGCTTACGACCAAAATGTAGCAGCGCATCTGCCCCCCCCTGCTCTGCCACGTAAAGCTGCAGATCTTTTTGAAGCAGCTTGTTCATGAAGCGAAAAAAATTGATGAAGTTCGACTTCCCCGCACCATTTGGGCCGATCAACACGTTCAATGGCTTAAGCGCTAACGAGGTTGACTCTATTGAGCGAAAACCATTTATCTCTAGGTGCGTGAGGTAGCCAACCTTAGCCATTCACCGTGCCCTCCAACTAATTTGATGTGTAGTCATAGCCTAGAATAAGCTTCAATCTGAGCGGTGTAGATACGCTCAGTGTCCTGTCAGTCGTGGTTATATCATACGCTAGAAATAATTTTCCGGCTGCCGCCCTACCAGCGGCCTCAGGCTATGCTCAGCGTTTGGGCCGACCAAAAGTTTATGCCAGTACGTCCACACTCTGATTGCTGAACCAGTTCACAGAGCCTACTGCGGGGCCCAATGTAAATATGTGGTCAGTCCAGTTCATTATCCAGGCGGTCAATTGGCCATTGGGAGCGCCGTCCACCAGAAACAGGCGGATGCTGCGTCCCTGCGTCATACCTCCTCCATTTTATTGTCAGAGTATTGAGGAGCATCCTCACCGAACAAAACAGGCTTACCGTCCTGCCAGATGACCGCATACTGACCAAGACGTCGCTTGCGCTCCAGTGTCTCTGCGACTGCAGAGCGCAAGCTATCAAGCATCTCCTGGGTATCGGGCGAAAGCTGAGTCATTGTTGTGCCTCCTGAGAGTGTTGTACTTGTGGCGATGCAGTGACGACAAGAAGTGCATAGTTGACAACTACATTTGTGGCGTAGAGCCATCCTTTTGGAGCTAGCTTTGCCGTTGATAACTATCTGTTCAAGAAGCAAACAGTGCTTATTAATCGATGCCGTGTCATTCCACCTTTTCTGATAGTGTATCGACTAGCCGTTCTAAATTATTGATTTAAGCGTGACGGTGATGAGTCGAACAGCCTCATTGATATTGCACGGACATCAATCGCTAACACAATCCATTACCTTCTACGTTCATCCAGAAGAGAAAATAACCGCATGTCACAAACAAAAAACCCGCTCCCTGATAAGCATTATATTAAAGAGGATAACAAAGCCTCACATTTAGCTGAGAGCATGATGGAAGTGACTGACATCTTTTCCGCTTTTTCCAAGTTGCCGTTGAGAGAGCGCATAGAACAATTCAAGCAACAACTGGATGAAACTTACCTATTCTTGTTGAATGGTGCCCCTGAGACAAAAGAGCTCTCGGATGAAGCATGCCAGGAGCGCTTTTTGGGTGAGTACCAAATTTCCCTAGATCGTTTAAAATTGAATATTAGCGCTACCGAATGTAAAGACCTCATTCGCGACTCACTGCCTAGTACCCATAACACTGAGGTCAGCAACCTGTTTCCTGTAGCATTCATGTGGATCGTGTGTGCAGACCTCCTTGAGCAGTACGGCGTTCATGAAAATGCTTGGTCATCGTTAATTGAGTTTAAAGATATCGAGCATCAGCTTGGACAAGCACTGGCCGCAGAAGAGAAGCTGCAGAAAAAAGCTTATTCTCAAAAAGCAGGCGGACAAGCCTATAAAGATTACTCGAACCTGAAATACAGCTTTATAGATTTGCTTAGAAACTCTCCTCCTATAGGGGGTTGGGAAACACACGAGTCCGCTGCTCACGAGCTAGCGGAAAAGGTACTAGCACAGCATGAGAACAGCGAACATCGAGCAAGATATTCAATTAAAAAAGAAGCAGTAGAGACAAAGCTCAATACTTGGTTAAGAGATATTAATGGTGAATGTAGAGCAGCATATGACGAAAATGCCGCTAAACATCGCTGAACCCCATTACGCCTGACGGCTCATCAGCCACTCATCCACTTGATTTTCTAGCCACCCGACAGAGGCTGCTCCTAGCCTTATGGGCTTGGGAAAGGTTGCATCAAAGCGAGGCGATTTGGGGTTCATCTTTTCATAGATGGATGAACGGCTGATACTGAGCTTTTGGGTCATTTGCTTCATGCGCAGGACAATGCGATTACGGTGGCTGTGGGTCATGGCTTAACTCCTTTCGGTTGATATGTGAATGATAGAGAGCCGCCACTACCACCGCAATGCGAGATGCTAGCTATGGAAATAATAGCTTTTGAGGTTTCTTAAAAAGAATAAAAATCTTATATTTCAAGTAACTACGCAATCAAGATGGCCATGGAAAAAAATACTGGCCCTTTAGAAGCGCTTTGGAGGTAGGCGTTACCCAGAGGAAGGCATGCAACAACCGATTGCTTGCTGGGGATACTGAAAGGCAAGAACACTGCCGTGGGCAGGCACGCTACTCGTATTATCGAGCTCTTTTCGGCGACAATTAGGGTGACCGTTTAGCGACAATTATCTTGGCCGGTTGGGTGTAACAATTGGCATCTTGTTTTCCATTATGGAGCAAAGGGAGCCAGGTCAACACATAACTAACCGTCAAGAGTAGGTATATATGCAGCACCGACAAAATGGCACTAGCCAAGAAATGGCTGCTACCAAGGCAGGTGTCTCCATTCGATCTTGACAACGCATCAAGACATCAACGTAAACTCCCTGTGTTAACACCGAGCGGGACTGGCGAACTCGGGAAGATGCACTGGCCGCGGTCTGGGAAACAGAGCTGCTCACTTTGTTAGAAAACGAGCCTAAGCTGACCTTGACACCCCTGCTGGATTATCTGCAAGAACATTACCCTGAGCATTACAACCAGCCCCTCATGCGTACTTTGCAACGCCGTGTGAAGCAATGGAGAGCGCTGCATGGGCCGGAACGCGACATCATTTTTCGCCAGCAGGCCGTTGTGGCGCAGCAAAGGTTTTCTGATTTCACTCACCCGGATAACCCTTTCACGATTCAATCCAAGACCTTTACGCACGTGCTTTATCAGTTTTGTCTGGCCTACAGTGACTGGAGCTCTGTCACTGTGGATCAAGGCGGTGAGAGTTATGCGGCGCTGGCGGCGGGCCTTACAACAGGTTGGCGGCAGTCCCGTTGTACACCGCACGGATAGCTTAAGTGCGACACGCAATAACCGTCGGAATGTCTGGACCGAGGCTTTCAGTGAACTGTGCCAGCATTACTACATGCCGCCCACGCGGAATAATCTGGGCGAGTCTCATGAGAACGATGTCGTGAAGTGCGCCAAAGGCTCGCTTAAGAAGAGGTTGGCACAACAGTTGTTACTGTGCAGCCACAGTGACTTTGAGAGTATTGCCACCTAATCAGACCTGTATCGATTGCGTTGTCAGCAAACTCAACCACCGCAACCGGACGCGTGTTCTTGAAGAGCAGGCGGCCTTGCAGCCTCTACCTGAATTGACAGCCGCCGAGTATAAGGCTCTCCACCTCAAGGTGACACGCAGTCATACGGGTTGTTTACACTGTACCATCGCGCACAATAGTCATTCATTAGCATTAGTAAATTGTACCGTGCGCTGTGATTACTCGCTGTTACTGACGGACTCTGGATCTTCTTCATGAGCATGCAAGGATCTTGAACGCAATGAAGAAGCGCGCCAACTTGTCTGCGCGCGGGCATGATCCCATCACCCACCATCAGGGGGCGTGGGTTAGCTGTTACCGTCTTGTGGTAATAATCCAGGTGCGTCTGCCAGGGTTTGCATCAGCTGGCGTAGCGTCGTGGTACTGACATGTAGCCGTTTCATATCGGTGAGAGCCGGTTCCAATGCCGAGACGCGCTTGTCAATCCGGGCGTGGTAGTCATCAAGCGTGTCGCCTTCAAGCAGTGAATCATCTGGCCCTCCTAGTTGTGCTTCCAGACGGCACCGCTGGTGGAGCTCTTCCGCCAATGCTTTCATCAAGCTGTCGACCAACTCGACGTGAGCGGCTTCTTTTTGTTGGTAGGTATTCTGCATTTTCGTGAGCGCTTCCTTACCCTTGCGAACGTGTTCTGGGACGTGGGACTGTTCCCGCGCTGCATCAATAATGATATCACTCAGCACCTGCACCTTGGATTGCTTGCGCGTCTTGGCCAGACCGTCCAGCTCTTTCAGAACGGAGGTGGGCAGTTGATGAGTCATCGCCTTTTTGCCTTTCTTTTGCCGACTTTTTTGTTGCCGCCAAGCCTCCTTCATTTTCCGAAATCGCTCACGAAACTCGGCGCTGCCCAGGTTCGCCTCGATGGCGGCAATCAGCGCTTTGCCTGCAAAGGGCCCTTCGGTCGGATAGGAGTGCATACCGTTCAAGATGTTATCGGCCTGCGTACGCTTGAGATAGCCCGCGATCCACGTCAGTTGCGCTTTATTCTTCTGGTCGATCCAGTCAAGGGTCATGGATGTCATGGTCAGTTCCAGGCGCTCGCATTCGATTAAGGCTTGGACAGCCACTAGATCGGAAGAGCACACGTCTGAACTCCAGTCACGAATCTCATCTCGTA
>OJIL01000241.1_pt1 | contig 10317 bp, 10 predicted proteins | sample 1595731 | NCBI WGS metagenome assembly OJIL01 (sample SAMN05416787, study PRJEB24817) | seawater metagenome | isolation source: Sea water | place: Canada:Atlantic | collected 2013-11
ACACGACGCTCTTCCGATCTCCGTCCTTCGTTTGAAGGCGCGCGCTATCGCTTCAGGTTGATGAGCTCGCCGTACATTTCGTCGGCGGTGGTGATGATGCGTGAGTTTGCCTGGAAGCCGCGCTGGAAGCCGATGAGGTCGACGAACTCCTGGCCGAGGTCGACGTTGCTCTGCTCGAGGGCGCCAGAGACGACGCTGCCGCGTCCGCCGGTGCCCGCGCCGGCGATGAGCGCTTGGCCGCTATCGCGGGACTCGACCCAGAGGTTGTTGCCGCCACGTTCGAGCCCGTCGATGCTCGCAAAGTCGGCCACAGCGACCTGCGCGATGACGCGCCGCTGCCCGTTGCTGAAGACGCCTTCGACGGTGCCGTCGCCGCTGACGGAGAGACCTGCCACCGTTCCAGAGCCATAGCCGTCTTGGAAGAGGCCAGTGGTCGTCGTGGGGGAGGCGAAGGCCGTGCTGCCGGTGAGACCCGTGCCGCCTTCGGCAATGGACTCGCCGAAGTCAAAGTCGATGGCCTGTCCTGCAACGGCGTCCACAAAGTCCCAGGAAGATGCGCCAGGCGTCTCGGTAGCGAGGGCACCGGTGGCGTCAAAGGTGACGGTGCCGTTCGCACCTTCGAAGGGCACGCCGGCGACGCCGCCGACGATCTCTTCTCCGTCGACCATCGCGTGCCAGTCCCAGGTCTGTGGGCCGGTCTTGGCGTAGTAGACGCTCGTCTCATGGGCATTGCCCAAGGAGTCGTACGTGGTCATCGAGGTGGAGAAGTTGCTGGTGCCCGAGGGGTCGGTGGGGTCGAAGGGGACCGCGAGGACCGTCGCCTCGGAGTCGAGCTGGACGGCCAGTTCGATGGATGCTGTTGGGTTCGCGGGCAACGTCTGTCCAGAGACCTGAAGGTCGCCGAGGTCGCCGCCCATCGTCCCGTCGGCTCCAGCGGTGTAACCCTGAAGTCGTAGGCCGTCGGGGTTTGCCAGCATGCCTTCGTTGTTGATGACGAACTGCCCTGCGCGAGTGAAGAAGCGTCCGTCGGCGCCGCCGGTGTTGCCATCGACCACGAAGAAGCCCTCGCCGGAGAGCGCGAGGTCCGTGGGTGCGTCGGTGGTGAGGAGGGCGCCCTGGGACCACATCTGCTGGATGTGTCCGACGCGGCTTCCGGCGCCAGCTGCGGGTTGCGCGCCGCCGCCAATGGAGCGTCCGAGGACGTCCTGGAAGATGGCGCGCTGTCGCTTGAACCCAACGGTGTTGGTGTTGGCGATGTTGTCGCTGGTGGTGCCCATCGCTTCGCCGTGGGCACGAAGTCCTGCGGCGCCTGTGTTCATTGATCGCATGATGCTCATGTTGTTTCCTTCGGTCTTTCGGGGGTGGAACTTTAGTTTTCGATCGTTTTCGATCTTTAGTTTTCAGACTCTAGTTTTCGACGGCGCGGACATCGCCCAGGAGAATTCGTCGTCCGTTGACGACCAGCTCGGGGTAGCCGTCGTCGTATCCAACGGACTCGACCATTCCGCGCATTTCAGTGTCGACGCCAACGGGCTGTCCGTCGGCGTTCGTTGCCGACGCCGTGACCTCGTAGCGGCCCGGCGGTAGCTCGTTGCCGTCATCATCGAGGCCATCCCACGTGAAGTTCATGGGCCCCATGGCGCCGGACCCGAGCTCGAGAGTTCGCACGACGTCACCCGCCGCGTTCTTGAGTTCGACGCTGACGTTCTCCGCCGGCGCGTCGAGAGTGAGGCTGGATTCAACAGGGCCATCTCCGCTGAGGCGCAGCGAAGAGCCGTCCGCGACGATGGTCTTGCCGACCAAGGAGATGACCTGCGTGTTCGCGAGGCTCCCCATGCCGACTTCGAGGGCTTGCATGCGCCCTTCGATGGCCACGAGCTCCTCGACGCTCGTCAGCTCGCTTAGCTGGGTGACCATCTGCTCGGACTTCATGGGGTCGAGCGGATCTTGGTTTTGCAGCTGAGTCACAAGGAGCTTCATGAAGTCGTCCCTTCCGAGCTGCCCTTGTTCTTGGTCTTGCTCGCGTCGCTGACTGGCTTGAGGCCCCGCGAGGGCGTTTGGGTTGATGTTCATGTCTTAGGCCTCCAGGTCGATGCCGCGCTTTGCGCGCCGCGAAGAGTGTTTTTGGTTTCGCTCTACGCGAAGCCGTCCCAGGGAAAGTCCCCGGCGGTGAATGGTTTTGCGCAGTGATGCTTCGCTCCGGCGAAGCAGGCTGGCTGCGATTGCGCCGTCGACGCGTGCGGCGATATCGATGCCACCGCTCGTCATCTGCAGGTTGAGTTCGACGGCGCCGAAGTCGGGGTGGTTCATGGAGACGAGGGTCTCTCCTGCGCGCCCTTCGGAGATGCGTACTTCGGCGGCGGGGAACGACGCGCGAAGGTGCTCCAGGAGCCGGCTCGAAGAAGAAGGCGGCGGCGCCTCGGGAGCGCTCAGTGGTGTCGTCGAGGTCGTCGTTGAGACCTCTTGGTTCACTGCCGAGAGGTGGATGTCCGAGAGGCTGGGGTTGTTGGGGCTATGTTCAAGAGCGCCCGCGTCACCGTCGTCGCCGCGCTCAGGGGTCGGCGCAGCGAGCTCGATGGCATCCGGCACATACGCCTCATCGCTTGTCTGGTGAGTGCGCGGCGAGTGAGCGGCTTGAGCCTCGCCGTGCACACGCTCCGCTCGCCCGCTGGCTTCACCGGCGTTGGGAACTTGGGGCGTGTCGTCGAGCGAACCCTCGCTGGGGAGCGACTGTCCGTCTTGTTTCGTGGCCTCGGCGAGTTGGAAGAGCTGCGGCGTCGCCGGGGCTTGTTGGGCCTTCGGAAGAACGAGCGGCTCTTGTGGCGGTGTGTGCGGCAACACCTCCGCCGCGCTGTTTGAGGAGGCCGCCTTCGTCGAGGGCGCACCGCTGGATGTCTCTTTGGGCGGGACCTCACCGGCGGGGCTTTCGGGCGCAGCGTTTGTGCGCGCGGCTCTCAGCGCCGCCGCTCGCTCCGTGTCGAGTCCTAGAGGCGGTGAGCCGACGCTTGGTGTTTGGACCTCCGTCGAAGGCGCCGCGTTTGTGCGCGGTAGTGTGGTTCCGCTTGCTGTCTCGACGGCGGCGCCCAGCGCTGGAGCCGTGATGGCTGCGGGAGCCGCGGGAGCCGCGGGAGCTGCGGGAGCTGTGATAGCCGCGAGAGCCGCCGGCGTCGCGAGAGCTGCAGTGCCTGAAGCCGCGGGAGCTGGGGTAGCTGCAGGAGCTGCGAGAGCCAAGGGAGCCGCGAGAGCCGGGGTGACTGCAGGAGTTGCAGGAGCCTCAGGAGGTGCGGGAGCTCCAGGAGCCGCGAGAGCCTGAGTCGCTGCAGGAGCCTCAGGAAGTGTGGGAGCTGCATGCGCTGGAGGAGCTGCGATGGCTTCAGCAGCCGCGGGAGCCGCGAGAGTCGCAGGAGCCGCGAGAGCCACAGGAGCCGCGAGAGCCGCAGGAGTCGCAGCTGCGAGAGTCGCAGGAGCTGCGAGAGTCGCGGGCGCCGCAGGAGCTGCGAGAGTCGCGGGAGAGCTGCTTTGCTCAAGTGGCCTCGTGCCAAAGGCGCTCGGCGCGGCTCGCAGAGGCGGCCGACTCGGAAGGAGCAGCGCGGGGGCGATGTACTCACGCACGGAGCGCGCCGAATCGTATCGAAGGGGGGCGATGACGCTGGAGGGGGGAGCGGAGAGCGAGTTCGTCCCCACGGGTGGGTTTACAGTCGTGGGTCCCTCTGCGACGTCGCCGCTGCCACCAGCGTTGCTGTTGACGTTGGTCTCCCCGGCCACTTCGAGGACCGCTTCGAAGGCCCCGTCGCCCTCCGCGTTCTCCGTGAGTGCTCCGTCGAGTGGATCAGGATCGTTTGCTGCCGAGAGCGGCTGCGCCATCGCGTGCATCGCCGTCGCAAGGGTCGCGAGAAACGCGGCCGCGTCCGCCGGCGAGACCTCGGACGCATCGCGCTCGGGCGGCGTGTCGGAGAGCGGGGCGCCCAGCGAGAGAGTCGTCGTCTTCATTCTTCCTCTCCTCGTCCTCGTCGGCCGAGCGCCGCAATTCGAGCGCCGGCGTCATCGCTAAGCTCGCGCTCCAACTTCTCGCGGCGTGCTTCGTCGGCAGCCCTCAGTTGCGCGCAGAGTCGGTCCGCCATCTCCGTCGCCCGGCGCGCATCGTGGAGCTCGGACTCGAGGGCAAGCAGAGAGGTGGCCGCGTCGTCGCGTTTGACGCTCAGGTCTCGCACGCGGCGCCGTGCCTTCTCAAGCGTTGATGCCGCGATGAAGAGCTGTTCTCCGCTCGTCTCCGGCGCGCCCTGCGTGCGTTGTTGAAGCTCGAGCATCTCGCCTTCGAGGGCGCTCTTTTGTTTGTCGATGATCCGGACGCGGCCGCTGGCTTCGGCCACCCGACCACCCGCGACTTTCTCCATGCGCTCGCGCATGGCGCGGATGCGTTTTGCTTGTCGGGATTTCACGACAGAGCCTCCTCAAGGGACGAGAGAACGTTGGGAATGGTGCCGGGGTTGGCGCGGAGGAGCGTGCTGAGCGCTGGCATCCGAGCCACGGCGCGGTCGAAGCGCTCGTTTGTCCCTTCGGTGTATGCACCGAGGGAGCGGAGATCTTCCGCTTCGGCGGCGGAGGCGAGGACGCCGCGTGCATCCCTGGCGAGCTGGGCGTGCTTCGGCGAGACGACGGCGCTCATGACGCGGGAGATGGACTGGCCAACATTGATCGCCGGGTACCACCCGCGCTCTGCGAGCTCGCGATCGAGGACGATGTGTCCATCGAGGATGGCGCGGGCCGCGTCCGCGATGGGGTCACCGAGGTCGTCGCCTTCGACGAGGACCGTGTAGACGCCGGTGATGGACCCCGGGCCGTCGCAGGTGCCGGCGCGTTCCATAAGTGCGGGGAGCGCCGCGAAGACGCTCGGGGGATAGCCCTTGGTCGCCGGGGCTTCGCCTCGGGCCAGGCCGACTTCGCGCAGGGCCATCGCGAAGCGAGTGACGCTGTCCATCACGAGGAGGACCTTCTTGCCTTGGGCGCGAAAGCTCTCCGCGATGGCCGTCGCGTGCAGCGCACCGCGCGCTCGTACGAGGGGTGGGTCAGCGCTCGTGGCGGCGACGACGACGCTGCGAGCCAGGCCCTCTTCGCCGAGAGTGCGGTGCACCCACTCTTCGACCTCGCGGCCACGTTCGCCGATGAGCGCGACGACGCAAACATCGCAAGCGGCGCGCTCGACCATGCTCGCGAGGAGTGTGCTCTTGCCGACGCCGCCGCCGGCGAAGATGCCGATGCGTTGGCCCACGCCAAGGGTGAGGAGGGCGTCCATCGCCGGGATTCCCGTGGCGAGAGGGAGGTCGACGGGGCGGCGAAGGAGGGGATGACTCGGCGGCGCTTGGAGTGGCCAGCGCGCGTCCGTGGCCGGCGCAGGTCGTCCGTCGAGGGGGCGGCCGAGGCCATCGAGCACTCGCCCGAGGAGCGCGTCGCCGACGCCGATGGTGGCGCCTCCGCTTCGTCGGCGCAAAGCCGAGCCGATGCGAAGGCCGGTTGTGTTGCCGAGGGGCATGAGCAGAGTTCGTTTTCCGCGCATGCCGACGACCTCCGCGAGGACGCGTTGGTTCTCCTGCACAACCTCGAAGCGGTCACCGACGGCGGCGTGGCAGCCCTCGGCTTCGAGGACTAGCCCCAGGGCTTCGACGAGCCGTCCTTCGATGATGGGTGCGGCGGCTGCGGCGGCGAGGGATGCGAGGTTCACGTGACCTCCTTCAGCGCGCGGAGTACTTCCTCTAAGCGGTCTTCGAGCCCAGCGATGACGCGTCGCGATGGGGACTCGGCGATGCATCCGTAGGGCGCGAAGGAGGTGTCGAGGACAGCGCTTGAGGCTTCTCCGGATTCGAGGAGCGCGATGTGAAGCGCAGGGCCTACGCGCAGCGTCGCCGCCGAATCGGGCTCAAGCGCGGCGTGGGCCAGCGCTGTGGCGCGCTCCGGCGCCTCGCTAAAGGCATCCGTGATGATCGTGCGTATGACGGCCAAGGCGATCTCCGCGAGCTGATCCGTGTTCGCTTCGAGCGCTTTGGCACGCGCGGTGCCGATCGCCGCCGCCGCCTCCGCGAGCGTCGCTCGTTCGCCTTCGAGCTCTGTGCGTGCGGCCTCGATGGCGCTTTTGTCAGACTCGAGGGCGGCGCGTTCTTCGTCGAGGGCCGCCCGCATCTCCGCGAGGGGGTCCACACGAGCGTTCTTCGCACGCGGATCAGTACGCGGTTCGGGTCGGGGGTCGCGGTCTTCAAGTCGCTGCCCAAATCGCACTGGCCTCGCGTCCCCGCGGGTCTCTTGCATCCACTTGGGAACATCACGGACCTGCGTCCGGTGCTCCGGAAAGACGTGAAGGCGCACGCCCTCCGTGGTGGAATCGTTAGACAAGGTCGCTGCCTCCGTCTCGCGCGATCTGAACACGGCCGTCCTTCTCGAGCTGCATGGCGACGGCGACGATGGCCTGTTGTGCCTCTTCGACGTCCGAGAGCTTTACGGGGCCGAGGAGGTCGAGTTCGTCGGCGATGGTGGCGGCGGCGCGCGAGGACACGGCGGCGAAGACCTTCTCCTTCATGTCGTCGCTGGCGGTCTTCATGGCCAGAACCAGCTGGTCCGTGGCGACCTCCTTGAGGAGCTGCTGCATACCGCGGGCATCGACGCGAATGAGGTTCTCGAAGGTGAACATCGCGCGGCGAACGCGCTCTGCAGCGGCCTGGTCGATGAGTGAAAGCTCGTCGATGAGCTCTTCGCTCTTCTCGGTATCGAGGCGCCTGAGAAGCGCGGCGGCGGCCTCGACGCCATCGACCTCGATGTGCCGGATGTCGCCGAGGGTGGCGAGCTCAGCGGCGAATTGCTCCTCGATCTGCTGGACCACGGAGTCCGGCACCTTCTTGAGCGTCGCGATGCGGCGCACCACTTCGGACTGTGTGGTGGAGTCGAAGTGCCCGATGAGATCGCCGGCCCGCGCCGGGTCCATGAGCGAGAAGATGACGGCCAGGGTCTGGGGGTGTTCGCGCTCAAGAAGCGGGAGCACCGTGGCGACGTCGAGGGAAGAGAGCTCCGCGACGGGTCCGACGACCTCGCGCTGTCCCTCCCAGATCTGTGCAGCGGTGCCTTCGCCAAAAGCCTTGCCCGTCAGTCGCCGGAGGTATGCGCCACTTCCTTCAAGGCTGGTGGGGACGCCGTCTTTGATCTCGCGAATGAACTCGCGATAGACGCCGATCAGAGTGGAGGGGGCGACCTCCTCCAGCGTTGTGCTGGCGCTTCGCAGCAGCTCCACCTCTTCGCTTCGAAGGTGGCCGATGATCTTGGTGGCGACGCTCTCGTCGATGCTGACCAAGAAAAGGAAGGCCCTGTCCGCCCCGCTGTACTTGTCGAGGTTCGATTCACCGAGGAGTGAGTTCGCGCGTTTCGTGAGGTCGCTCATGCTGCGGCTCCTGTCTTGTCTTCGTTTTCTCCGGCGGCGGCGTCAGCGTTTAGCCAGGAGCGGATGATGCGCGCTGCGCGGAGAGGGTCTTCGGCGGCAAGCTCGGCGGCGATGCTCTGGACTTCACTGGCGAGCAGCGCTTCGCTTTCGTCGCCGGTGCCAAGGAGCATCTCGCGAACACCCCCTGGCGTGATCTCTTTGGGGTCGAGGAGCTGAAGGGAGTCCGGGTCATTCTTCGCCTCCTCTTCTTTCGCCTCCTCTTCTTTCGCCTTCTTCCGGTCACGCGCCCAGCGGCGCCCGAACAAGAGCGCGATGGGGATGCACAGCAGTCCGAGGAGCCATCCAAGGTAGGGGAAGTAGGGTTCGTAGGGGCGGATGGCCGCCAAGGGGTCCGTGGGTCCAGTCTCGGTGCGCGAGAACGGAACGCAGGTGACGGTGAGGGAGTCGCCGCGCTCGGCGTTGATGCCGGCGGCGCTCTCGGCGATCTCGGTGATGCGCGCGATTTCCTCTTCGCTCCTGGGCGTGAAGGTCTCACCCTCCCAAGTACCGTCGACGACGACGGCGATGCTCTGACGCACCAACTGGCCGACGGGTTCAACGGCGTGTCGGACGGTCTTGCTGACTTCGAAGTTCCGAGTCTCGCTTCGGCGGAGAATGCCCGCCGCCGGGTTTGCACCGGAGTCGTTGGGCGCGCCGCCGGGGAGATTGGATGCGGCCCCGGGGATACCTTCGGCGGCTTGAGTACTGCCCGCGGGGTCGCGCTCTTCTTCGATCTGAAAGCTACGCGCGGCCGACTCCTCGGGCAGGTAGCGCTCTTCGGTTCGCTCTTCGCGACGAAAGCTCACTTCCGCGGAGACCTCGACGCGTGCGATGCCCGAGCCAAGTGTCGAGTCGAGGAGGCTCTGAAGGGAGCGTTCGCGGTCGCGTTCAAGGCGCTGACGGTATGCGATGGAGTCGGAGAACTCGTCTTCGCCGCCTTCGCCCACGGGGCGGCCTTCGCCGTCGACGAGGGTGACAGTCTCGGGGCTGAGGCCGCGAACGCTCGAGGCGACGAGGTGAATGATACCCGCGGACTGCGCTTCGCTGACGCGCCAGCCCGGCGCGAGGTGAAGGACGATGCTCGCGCTGGCGTTTCCATCTCGCTCGACGAAGAGCGAGCGCTCAGGAAGCACGAGGTGGACGCGAGCGCGTTCGACGCCGGCGAGGTGACCGATGGTGCGAGAGAGCTCTCCTTCGAGCGCACGGTGGTACTGAATCTGTTCGGTGAACTCGCTCTCGCCGAAGCGTTGCTCGTCGAAGAGTTCAAAGCCTTGGCCTCCTCCGCTCGGCAGCCCTTCGCTCGCCAGCGTCATGCGCGCGTCGTGCACCTGGTTGCCTGGAACGAGGATGGCGCCCTCTTCGGCTTCGAAGGGGATCCCCATGCGTCCAAGACGTTCGATGATGCGCGAAGAGTCGTCCGCGTTGAGGCTCGAGTAGAGAGTCTCGTAGCCGGTGTTGCCGCCGGCACCGAAGAGCATCACGCCGGCGACGACGATTCCAGCAAGGGTTAGCCCGATGACCTTCGCCATGGGCGACGCCGACAGAGCGCGCTCCTTCCACAGCTGCAGCTGAGCCCGCCAATCGCCAAGGTTGGTCTTGGGCGCCTCTGGCGGTGTCTCGCCTGGTGTTTCTGGAGTGGCCATCGTCTACCTCAGGAACCCATCCGCATGATCTCGCGGTACGCTTCGAGGGCGCGGTTACGCACGTTGCCGAGGAGCCGAAGCTTCACGTCGGCTTCCTGCAGTTTGATCATCGTGCCGTGGATGTCGTCGCTGCGTCCCTCGGCGAAGTCGTTGCTGGCGGTCTCCGCTGCGCCCTGTGCGGAGTTCACATCCTGGGCGAACTCCGACAGGAGCTCACCAAACGTGCTGCCCGTTTGCTCCGGCGCACCGACGGCGGGGAGCGAGAGCCCTTCGCTTGAGGGACGCGCGACGCTCTCGCTGCGTGTGTTCTGGGCGAGCTCTCTCGCGAGCTGAAGAGGCCGAGGGCCGCCTTGAATAGGGTTGGTCATGCGCCGATGCTCAGTGCGCTCTGGGCCATGCCCTTGAGGGATTTCATCAACGTGACGCCGGACTCATAGGCGCGCGCGGCGGTGATCATATTCACCATCTCTTCGACGACGTTGACGTTGGGCATCAGCACGTAGCCGGCCTCGTCGGCGTCGGGGTGGTTGGGGTCATACAGGCGCTGGGGGTCGCTCTCGTCCGCGCGAATCTCAGGTACCTCGACGAGGTAGGCGCTGCGGTCGTTGTCGAGGCCTTCAAAGCGGTCGGCGACGGGAACGGCGCGAAAGACCGGGTCGAGGCGGCGGTAGGGGCCGCCTTCTTCGGTTTGTGTCGTGCGAGCGTTCGCGAGGTTCGACGCGAGTGCGTTCATGCGCGTGCGCTGGGCGTAGAGACCCGAACCGGCGATTTCCATGGCGCTAAAGACATTCATCGGCGGAGCTCCTCAGGGGTGGGGCGGGGATTATCCATTGGCGTCGCTCGCGGCGTATCGAAGGGCGCCGAGTTGCGCGCGGACCATCTTGCCGATGGCCTCGAAGCGAAGGTCGTTGGCGGAGACCTTGGCCATCTCTCGCTCGAGGCTGACGGAGTTCCCGTCGCCGCCGGGGCGCACGACCTGCTCAAAGCGCTCCGAGGGCTGCGCTTCATGTTCGCTGCGCTGCCCGATGTGGGAGCCATGCGTTGCCGTCGGTGCGCTCGTTCGGAGAGGGTCTTGGGCGTTGCGGACGAGCTCCGAGGGATCAAAGCCGGGCGTGTCGATGTTCGCGACGTTGGACGCCAGAACGTTGTGGCGCTCCATGTGGTAGTCGAGGGCGCGGAGATCGGAAGAGCGTCGTGTAGGGAAAGAGTGTAGAT
>OJIL01000249.1_pt1 | contig 10173 bp, 1 predicted proteins | sample 1595731 | NCBI WGS metagenome assembly OJIL01 (sample SAMN05416787, study PRJEB24817) | seawater metagenome | isolation source: Sea water | place: Canada:Atlantic | collected 2013-11
CGACCACCGAGATCTACACTCTTTCCCTACACGACGCTCTTCCGATCTTAAGAGGATTCGATGACGGTTGAACTGACGGACGAAGAGCAAGCACAGCTGACCGAACTCGACGAACAACTTACGAAGTTCGAAGGTCAAAAGCGTTGGTCCGATGTGATCAAAACCATCATCGCGAAGTCGGACATAGTTCACGACTCGGCGGAGAAAGCGGACCTGCTTCGACAAGCGGGTTCTCTCTACGTTGAGCGGTCGAGCAATCAGGCCGAAGCGATCAACTGTTTCGAGAAAGTCCTCGAGCTAGAGCCCGCCGACGTCGAGTCGATGACGCGGCTACGCGAGATGTACGAGAAGCGGCGCGACTGGGAAAAGCTGATCGGGATCATGGAGCGCGAAGCGCTTCTTCTTGATGAAGCGGATCGTCCCTACCGTTACGTGGAGATGGCGCAGCTCGCCACTCAGCGCATTCGTAAGCCAGACGTTTGCATCGGTCTCTGGGAGAAGGTCCTCGAGAACGACGCGACCAATCCCGAAGCACTCGAAGCACTTGCGCAGCTTTATGAACGAGCGCGTGAGTGGCCGAAGCTTGCTGGTGTTTTGGAGACGCTGACGGACGCGGATCCCGATCCCAAAATGCTGACGAAGCTTGGATCGATCTACGCCGACAAGGTTGGTGACGACGAAGGCGCGGTTCGCGCGTTCAAGCGCCTGCTGACGCTGGACCCCGACGACCGACGTGCGCAGGAGCAGCTTAAGCGCCGCTATGTAGCGTTGAAAGCGTGGGATGAGCTCGAAGACTTTTACGGCGCGAGCGGTAAGTGGGACGAGCTAATCCGAATCCTTGAGCGCGAGGCGGACAGCAAAGAGATCGAACAAGAGGATCGCATCGCGCTCCTCTTCCGCGCTGCGAAGCTCTGGATCGAACGCAACGACAAGCCCGAACGAGCTGCACGCGCGTACGAGAAGGTCCTCGACGCAGACGACACAAACCTTGAAGCCGCCGAGGCGCTTTCGCCGATCTACGAGGCTGCGGGCGATGCGCGAAAGCTTGTGCGTGTTTACGAGGTTCGCCTTGTTCACGACATGGACGACAACGCGAAGGTCGCGCTCATGCGCGAAGCTGGGCTCCTCTACGAAGAGCGTCTGCGTTCGCCGAACGAAGCGTTCGACAAGTACCTCGAAGCGTTCGCGGTCATGCCTTCGCAGGAGGTTGTTCGTGAGGACGTCGAACGTATGGCGCAAGCCACGGGCGATTGGACGAAGGTCGTCACGACATACCAGTCCGCCATCGAGAGTGCGGGCGACGATGACGCCATCGAACTGCGCATGAATCTCGGCGCGGTGTTCCGTCGCGTGGACAAAGTCGACGAGGCCATCGAGCAGTACCGCGTTGTCTACGACGCGCGTCCTGAACATCGCGAGGCAATCTCTGCCCTTGCTGAGCTCTACGAACAGACTGAGAAGTACGATGAGCTGATGGGCGTCTTCGAGCGACGCATGGAGCTGGAAGAGGATCCAGAGCAGCGTCGGCAGACCGCGTACCAGCGCGCTTCGTTGATGGAGTCGCAGCTGGGAGACCCCGGTCGGGCGATTCAGGCCTACAACGACATCCTTGGTGAATACGGTCACGAGGAAGTGGATGCGTTCCGCGCCCTCGACACTCTCTATGAGTCTGAGGGACGTTTTGAGGACCTCGCCGCCACTCTGGAGCGACGAATCGAACTTGGGCCGGAGAGCGATGAAGAGCTCGCGTCCCTTAAGTTTCGTCTTGGTCTGGCGATGGAGCGGAACCTTGGTGACAAGGTTCGCGCCGTAGGTCTCTACCGCGAAGTTCTGACGCTTCTTCCGGAGCACGACGGTGCCCGAGAGGCGCTTGAGCAGCTCCTGACGGACGATGATGTTGGCGTGGATGCCGCTCGAATTCTTGAGCCTATCTACGAGTCCCAGAGCAACTGGGAGATGCTCATCAAGGCGCTGAAGGTGCTCCACAACGGCACCTCCGATCCTGAAGAGCAGCTGGAGTTGATGACGAAGGTCGCTCAGGTTCAGGGCGAGCACATGGGAGACGGCGCGTCCGCTTTCAATGCCTACGCGCAGGCACTTCGTGCAGCGCCGGGGAGTGAAGACACACTGGCGCGTCTTGAGATGTTGGCGATTTCGCAAGAGTCGTTCCCGCAGCTCGTTGCGCTCGTCCAAGAGCTTGCGACGCAGAGTGACAACGCGGATCTCGCGCGCAGCCTTTGGATCAAAGCTGCGGAGATTCAGGATACGCAGCTTGAGGATGTCGAGGGTGCAGTCGCTGCGTACCGGAAGGTCCTCGATGAGGACCCGTCGGATCAGGAAGTGCTTCAAGCGCTTGAGCAGCTCTTCCGGCGTACGGAACGTTGGAAGGACCTTGTGGGTGTTCTTCGCCGTCGCGTGGAACAGACCTTCGACGTTCAAGAGAAGGAAGAACTCCTCTCTCAGATGGCCACGATCCAAGATCAGTTCTTGGAGGATCCTGCCGGCGCGGTTTCCGTGTACCGCGAGGTCTTGGAGCTCGATCCGACGAGTCAGCTAGCCCTCGGTTCTCTCGACGACCTCTTCGCTCGCCAGGAGATGTGGACAGAGCTCGCCGACAACGTCGAGCGCCAGCTCGAGCTCTCGTCGGACCCTGAACAGCAGATCGAGTTGATGCTTCGTTCCGCGCAGCTGCGTGAGACGCGCATGAACGCGACGGAAGCGGCTGTTGAGATTTACCGTGAGGTACTTCATCGCGAGCAGACCAACGTCGCGGCGCTCTCATCGCTGGAGCGCTTGCTTCAGCAAGAGGACCAGCAGGTGGTCATCGCGGAGATCCTTGAACCGATCTATCGCGACAGCAACGACGTCCGGAAGCTCATCGGTGTTCACGAGATTCAGGCTCGGCACGCGTCCGCACCGGAACGCCGCGTCGACCTTCTTCATCGTATCGCTGAGCTCTACGAGCTGAGCCTTGAGGACTACGCGAACTCGTTTGAGACGTACTCGCGTGCTCTCGGTCACGACCCGGCGAACATTCAGACGCAGGAACAGCTTGAGCGTTTGACGCCAATGTTGGGCGACGCGGAAGGCCTTGCTCGAACGTACGAAGAGCAGGTCGCCGAGGTGGACGACCCAATTCTGGCGGCGAGCCTGCACGTCAAAGCGGCGCAGATCCGCGAGATGCAGATGGGCGACCACGATGCGGCCATCAAGCACTACCAGCGCGTTCTGGTCTTGGATGACCAACACCTTGAGGCCGCCACGGCTCTCGAGCGGCTCTACCAGCTGAACGAGCGCTACGAAGACCTCGCCCAGATTTACCTGCGTAAGTCGACGATGGTGGTCGTTCCTGAAGATCAGAAGGAACACCTCTACCGAGCTGCCGCTATCTACGAGGACCTGCTTGAGCGTCCTGAAGAGGCGATCAAGGTCTACCACTCGGCTCTTGAGATCGATAACGAGGACCTTCAATCCCTCGACAAGCTCATCGAGCTGAACCTTCGTCTGGAAAAGCCTGAGCGCCTGCTCGAGGTCTACCATCAGAAGGCAGAGATCGTTGATGACCCCGAAGAGAAGAAGCGCATCTTCATCGAGGTCGGTGCGGTCTACGAACGTGAGATTGGTGACAACGAAAAGGCCATCGATTCTTACCAGCGCATCCTAGAGATCGACCCCGATGAGTTGATGGCGCTTCAGCGGCTCGACGCGCTCTACCAAGCGACAGAGAACTGGGAAGAGCTGCAGAGCGTCCTTGAGCGTGAAGCGGACCTGGCCAGTGATCCAAGCGAAGTGATCTCGTATCGCTACCGCATCGCTGAACTCTGGCACCAGCGCACCGGCGACCCGCTTCGTGCCGTGGATATCTACCGCGACATCTTGGACGTTGCTCCAGACCACGAGCCAACGCTTCAGGCGCTTGAGTCGATGGTCAGTGGAGGCACGGAGCCTCTCGCTGCGGCATCGGTTCTTGAGCCTGTGTATCGTTCGACGGGTGAGTGGGCGAAGCTCATCGCTGTCAACGAAGTGCAGGTCTCCCACGAAGAGGACCCACTTCGAAAGGTGGAGCTTCTTCACGGCATCGCCGACCTCTACGAGATGCAGTTGGACGACGGGAATAAGTCCTTCGACGCATACGCGCGTTCGTTGCCCTTCGACAATCGCCATGACCAAACGCTCGGTTCGCTCGAGCGCTTGGCCGAGTACGTGGGACGGTGGGACGATGTCACACGCCTGTACGACGTAGAGATCGAGAAGATCAAAGAGGACCGCCCTGACGACGTCGTCGACATGGCTCTCCGAACTGCTCAGATCTACGAAGTCCAAAGCGGAAACGTGGACGCTGCCATTCAGCGATACAGCCTTGTTGCAGAGGCAGACCCTTCGCATGTGCAGTCCATTGAAGCACTCGACCGCCTGTACGAGGCGACGGAGCGTTGGGCCGAACTTGCCGATGTTCTGGTGAAAGAAATCGACATCGCGCCGAGTCCGGATGCGGTCCTCGACATTCAGTTCCGTCTTGGTCAGGTGCGTCAAAACCACCTCGGAGACGTGGACGGTGCGATTGGGCAATACCAAGAGATCTTGGCTGCTGCGCCGGAGCATTCACCGTCGATGAGCGCTCTTGAGTTCCTCTTCGCGGATGGCGTTCGTCCACTCGTGGTGGGCGAGATTCTTGAGCCCATTTACCGGATGCAGGAGTCGTGGGATCGACTTTTGAACGTCCACGAGATGCAGCTGAACTACCAGCCGGATACGCATGAGCGCGTGACCATGATGCATCGCATTGCCGAGATCGCAGAGGATAGGGCGGCGGACCACGAGCGTGCGTTTGTCTGGATGCAGCGTGCTCTTCTGGAAGACCCAAGCCACGATCACACGCTTGGTGAAGTGGAGCGTTTGGGTGAACTCCTGGACGGTTGGCCTCAGCTTGCGAACACCTATGCGGACGCTTTGGAAGGCGCCGAGGGTGCAGAGCAGCGGACTCTTGTTGGCAAGAGATTGGCTCGTGTCTTTGAGGTCGAGCTTGGTGATATCGCCAAGGCCGAAGAGGCCTACCGCTTCGTCGTTGGCTCCGGTAGCCCAGACGACGAGACGCTTGAAGCTCTCGACCGAATCTACGTTCAGAACGGTGCACACGAGGCCCTGGCTTCAGTGCTTACGAAACGTCTCGAGATCTCCGACATCCCGCAGGACCAGGTCGACATCAGCTACCGCCTTGGGCAGGTGCTGGCGAATGACCTCGGACGTACGGACGAAGCCATCAACGTGTACCAGAGCGTGCTCACGGACCTAGAGCCAGAGCACACCGAGTCCATCAAGGCGCTCCAGGATATCTACACACGGATGGGCGCATGGGATGCGCTTTCGACCGCCTTCGACAAGGAGCTTGAGGCTGCTTTCGGAGATACAAACCAGAGCGAGATCCTCGGCAAGATGGCGCGCCTCGCGTCCGAACAGCAGGGCGACCCGGACAAGGCTCAGGACTTGTGGCGTCGCGTTCTCGACATGCGTGGAGAGGACCATGAGGCGCTGAACGCCCTTGGAAATATCTACGCATCACAGGAACGCTGGGGCGACCTGGTAGAGATTCTGGACCGCGAAGTTTCGGTCTGTGACTCGGACACCGTGCGCGTGCAGATCTACGCGGACCTTGGACGCATCTGGTACGAGAAGCTGGACCGAAGCCGGAACGCTCTCGACAACTGGGAACGTGTTCTCGACATCGACCCAACGGCGACGGGTGCTCTCTTCCACATGGCAGAGATTCACCGGGCGCAGAACGCGACGACGGACCTCGTCGATACGCTTCACCGCGTCATCGATGTGGGAGCGGCCACGCTTGAGGACGCCGAGATCGAGGCCGTCTACATGCAGCTTGGTGGTCTGTACCGCACGGAGCTTCAGCAGCCTGTGGATGCCGTGGACTCCTACGAGAACGCGCTGCAGGTCAATCCTCGGAACATGGACGCCATCAACGCCATTGAGGAGATCCACACCGCAGAAGGCATGTGGGAGGACGTCATCGGCGCGATGGAGAAGCGCGTCGTGGCTTTCGAAACGCCTGAAGAGAAGGTTGCGCAGCTCGTGGCCATCGCCGGCGCATGGTCGGAGAAGGTCGAGAACGCGGATGGCGGGACAAGTGCCTACCAGCGTGTTCTTGAGATGCAGCCTTCAAACGCTGGTGCCTTCGAGAACCTAGAGACGCTCCACACGAGCGCAGCACGATGGGAAGACCTCATCGACATGTACCTCACTCGTTACGACGAGGCGGAGAGCATCGACGAGGGCGTGAAGCTCCTTCGAAGCGCGGCAAAGGTGTTCGAGGAGAAGCTCGACTCACCTGAGCAGGCCTACGACACGTTGGAAGCAGCCTGGTCCTTGGACTTCAAGAACAAGGCAACGTGGATGGAGCTGGAGCGCGTGACGCGCGTCTCGGGCAAGTGGAATGACTTGCTGACGTCAGCGCAGAACGCGCTGGCTCAGGAAGAGGATCCAACCGTCAAGATTGCGCTCTGTCTTCAGTGTGCTCGTTGGTACGGCCAGGAGCTTGGACACCCAGAGTACGCGCTTGAGTACTACCGACAGATTCGCGAGCTGGATCCGGACAACGTGGAAGTCATGGTTTCCGCGGCGGACCTCTACGAAGCGACGCAGCAGTATGACGAGTTCGCTCAAACACTTGGGCTCATCGTGCAGCGCTCGGATTCACCCGAGACGATTGCTGACACCTACGTCCGAATGGGCAAGCTCTCGAAGGGTCACCTGAACCAACCGGAGCAGGCACCTGGGTACTACCGCAAGGCGCTCGACGCGTTCCCTTCTCATCTGCCGGCCATCGAAGCCCTCGAGAAGGTGTACGTTCAGAGCGGTGACGACGACCGTCTCCTGGATATTCTTCAGCGCAAGACGCGCATCATTGAAGACCCTGAGCAGGCGACGGCGGCGAAGCTTCAGCTTGCGGAGTTCTACGAAGTCCGGATGTCGGACACCGAGCGCGCCATTGAAACGTACCAGCAGGTGCGCGAGGCGGACCCTGTCTGCATGCCAGCGCTCAAGGGACTTGAACGTCTCTACGCGCTCACGGAACGATGGCAGGACTTGCTCGCGGTCTTGGAGGCGCAGCTTGAGCTCGTCACCAGCGAACGCGAGCGCGTTGAGATTCTGTTGCAGCTTGCAGGTATGTGGGAAGAGCAGTTCCTCAAGCCAGAGCAGGCGGCGGAGCGTCTCGAGCAGTTGGTCGAGATCGACCCAACGCACAGCGACGCTCTCAACGGATTGGCGCGGCTCTACCGTGCTCAGCTTCGCTGGGATGACGTCATCGAGACGTACGAGCGGCATGTGTCCGCAACACCGGACCGCGCCGAGAAGATTCAGATCTACAAGTCGCTGGGTGAGACCTACGCGGGAGACCTGGATGACGCGGACCGCGCGGTGGATGCGTACCTCAATGTTCTCAGCATCGACGAGAATGATGTGGAGGCGCTGGATGCGTTGACGCGCATCTACGACAAGCGTGGCGACCATGTCTCGGCCCTCGAGATGATGGAGCAGCTGGCGCGTCTGGTTGAAGACCCGGCACATCAGGTGGACTTGCTCTACCGGGCCGGCCGCATTCTTGATGAGGAGCTCGGTGACCGTGCTTCGGCCCTGGACAAGTACCAGATGGCTGTGGACCTCGACCCTGGGCATCTTCAGTCCCTCGCGTCTATGCGCTCCATCAACTTGGATGCTGGTGACTACCTCGCCGCAGCCAAGCTCCTTGAGCAAGAAGCGCAGTACCAGCAGAGCCCGCGCATCGTCGCGGAGCGACTGGTGGAGCTTGGACGCGTCTACGAAGAGCGTCTTGACGAGCATGACCGAGCCATCGCGACGTTTGAAGCGGCCCTCAAGCAGGACCCGGACAACGAAGAGGCCGCGATGCCTCTCATGGACGAGTACGTAAAGCTGGAGCGCTTCGAAGAAGCATTCCCGCTCCTTGAGATGCTCGTGAAGCGCTCAGGTAAGCGAGAGAACGACGAGCAGCATCGTCTGGCGTTCGCCCTCGGCGAAACCGCGATGAAGCTTGATCGCACCGAGGACGCCATCAAGGCGTTTGAGAAGGCTTACCAGGTCGACTCCACGCATCTGCCGACACTTCTTGGTGTGGCGGGCGCTCACTACGCAGCACAAGAGTGGGCGAAGTCGTTCAAGTTCTACCAGATGCTCTTGGTTCACCACCGAGACGCCCTGGCACCGGACGAAATCGTCGACATCTTCTACCGACTTGGTGTGGTCAAGCGTGAGCAGAACGAGCGTCGCAAGTCGCTCAACATGTTCGACAAGGCCCTCGAAGAGGATCCAAACCATCTGCCCACACTCGAGGCCGTCGTCGGTCTCTACGAGAGTCAGCAGGAATGGCAGCAGGTGATTCACTTCACCAAGCAGATCCTTGAGACCACCGACGACTACGATGAGCGCTTCAAGCTCCTCGACCGCGTCGGCGACCTCTGGAAGGACAAGCTCGGCAACGCTGCGAAGGCCATCGAGTCTTACCAGGAAGCTTCAGACCTGCGGCCGGAGGATCACAAGATGCTCCACAAGCTGCTCATGGCCTACCAGGAGACCAAGCAGTGGGAGCAGGCCATCGAGGTCATCGAGAATATCTCGGCCCTCGACGATCGAAAGAGCGTGAAGGCGAAGTACGCCTACACCATCGCCGTCGTCATGCGCGATGAGCTCAAGGACGCGGACCGCGCCCTCGATAAGTTCGGCGTATCCCTCGACTTGGACCACAGTCAGCTCAAGGCGTTCGAAGCGATCAACAAGATCCTCAACGCGAAGAAAGACTGGAAGGGTCTCGAACGCGCTTACCGAAAGATGATTTTCCGAATCATTGAGGAGCCCGGACAAGAGGACCTCAAGTTCAACCTCTTCCATCAGCTCGGTATTATCTTCCGAGACCGACAGAAGAACTTCGAGGCGGCGGCGGAGGCGTTCAAGATGTCGACGACGTTTCGCCCGGACTCGGCGCAGCAGCACCAGATTCTCGCAGAGCTCTTCGCAGCGATGCCGGAACGAACCGCGGACGCCATCGAAGAGCACCAGTGGCTCTTGCGACAGGACCCCTACCGCGTGGATTCCTACCGCGCGCTCTACAAGCTCTACTTTGATCAGCGCGCGTACGACAAAGCGTGGTGCTTGGCTTCAACGTTGTCCTTTTTGAACAAGGCCGACAACGAGCAGCAGCAGTTCTACGCCCAGTACAAGCCCCAGGGGCCCATCAAGCCACGAGGTCGCGTTGAGCGGGCTCATTGGTTCAATGACCTCATGCACCCGAACGAGGACCGCTACGTCTCCAAGATTATGGAGCTGATGGCGCCTTCGGTGTTGGCGGTGAAGCAGGCGTCGGACAAGGCGCTGAACATCCACAAGCTCAAGCCTGTGGACCCTGCGTCGTCGACGGTGGCTCTGGCGCGGACCTTTGGCTTCGCCCTCCAGGTCCTCAACATCCCAACGCAGCCGCGCTTGTTCTTGCAGCAGCAAACGACGGGTGGACTCGCTCATATCCCTGGCTCGAATGCGCCTGCGGTGATTGCTGGCGGAACGCTCCTGAGCGGGTACAACCCCATCGACCTTATGTTCATCTGTGGTCGCTTCCTCAGCTACTACCTCAGCGAGCATTTCGTTCGAACGATCTTTAGCTCCCACACCGAGCTTCGAATGCTGCTCCTCGCAGCGCTTCGAATCTCCGGGATGGGACCAGCGGATCCACAGGTGGATCAGTGGGCGGCATCGCTCAAGACGCACATGACGCCCGCCGCTCAGGACGGTCTGCGCAGCGTGTGCCGCAAGTTCATCGATGCGGGCGGCAGCACGGACATCAAGAGCTGGATTCAGAACGTGGAGCTCACGGGCGTCCGCGCAGGTTTCTTGATCTGCAACGACCTCGATACGGCGCGCCGGATGCTTCAGGCGATTCCGCCAGAGGGCAGCGTCGATTTGCCGGCCAAGGACAAGCTGAAGGAGCTCGTTCTCTTCAGCGTCAGCGAGAGCTACTTCCGCTTGCGTGAGGCCCTGGGCATCCAGATTCAGGTCTGAACGAACTTCGGTTCAAAAACGTCGGTTCAGATAGTCTGATCGGCGTTAGATCGGAAGAGCGTCGTGTAGGGAAAGAGTGTAGATCTCGGTGGTCGC
>OJIL01000256.1_pt1 | contig 9927 bp, 7 predicted proteins | sample 1595731 | NCBI WGS metagenome assembly OJIL01 (sample SAMN05416787, study PRJEB24817) | seawater metagenome | isolation source: Sea water | place: Canada:Atlantic | collected 2013-11
GCGACCACCGAGATCTACACTCTTTCCCTACACGACGCTCTTCCGATCTTACTGGACAAGACGGTGCTTATCTGGCTGAGCTGTTGCTCGAGAAGGGCTACACAGTCTATGGCACTTTCCGCCGCACCAGTTCCGTCAACTTCTGGCGGATTGAGGAGTTGGGAATCCAGGATCACCCCAATTTGCACTTGGTGGAATATGACCTGACCGACTTGTCGTCCAGCATACGCTTGCTGCAACAAACCAAAGCGACCGAGGTTTACAACCTTGCTGCCCAGAGTTTTGTCGGAGTGTCGTTTGACCAGCCGATGACCACGGCAGAGATTACTGGCCTGGGGCCGGTGAACTTGCTGGAAGCGATTCGTATCGTGAACCCGGAGATTCGTTTTTACCAAGCATCTACCTCTGAGATGTTTGGTAAGGTGCAGCAGATCCCGCAGGTTGAATCGACACCGTTCTACCCGCGTAGCCCTTACGGGGTCGCTAAGCTGTATGCCCACTGGATGACGATCAACTACCGTGAATCCTACGGCATCTTCGGCACGAGCGGTATCTTGTTCAACCACGAATCGCCGCTGCGCGGACGTGAGTTCGTTACCCGCAAGATTACTGACAGCGTGGCAAAAATTAAGCTGGGTAAACTGGATGTACTTGAACTCGGCAATATGGACGCCAAGCGCGATTGGGGCTTCGCCAAAGAGTACGTGGAAGGTATGTGGCGCATGCTGCAGGCCGATAAGCCGGATACCTATGTGCTTGCCACCAACCGTACCGAGACGGTTCGCGACTTCGTCACGTTGGCTTTCAAAGCCGTGGATATCGAGCTTCGCTGGGAAGGGCAGGGCGAGCAAGAGCAGGCCGTGGATGCCGAAACGGGCAAGGTATTGGTGAAGGTTAATCCTAAGTTTTATCGTCCCGCAGAAGTCGAGTTGCTCATTGGTGACCCGCAGAAGGCGAAGGATGATTTAGGTTGGGAACCGAAGACCTCGCTGGAAGAGCTGTGCAAGATGATGGTCGAGGCTGACCTGCGCCGTAACAAGCAAGGTTTTTCGTTTTAACTATTCATTTTTAACTACACGTTTCTTCAGGAGGCTATATGCCAACTGCCCTGGTAACGGGAGCGTCCGGCTTTACCGGGCGCTACATGATCAAAGCGTTACAGGAAAAAGGGTTTCATGTGGTGGGCTTGGGCTCAACCTCATGTGGTGCCGATGAAACCCAGGCATGTGATCTCACTGATGCGGCGGCCGTTAAGGCCGCCGTTTCGCATGCGCAACCTGAATGGGTCGTACATCTAGCGGCATTGTCTTATGTGGGCCACGCTGACCAGGAAGCGTTCTACCGTACCAATGTCTTTGGTACGTTGAACCTATTGGAAGCGTTGGCGGAACTCGAAACACCGCCTTCCAGGGTTCTCGTTGCCAGTAGCGCTAATGTGTATGGCACACCTGGCATTGAAGTGATTGATGAGACGGTATGCCCTACGCCGGTTAATCATTACGCGTGTAGCAAGCTGGCGATGGAACACATGGTCGCCAACTATTTTGAGCGGTTGCCAATCGTGATGACTCGACCGTTCAATTACACCGGGCCAGGACAGGATGACCGCTTTCTGATCCCCAAAATTGTCAAGCACTTTGCACGGGGCGAGCATGTTATTGAGTTGGGCAATATTGATGTGAGCCGCGATTTCACCGATGTGCGCGATCTTGTCGGTGCCTATATCGCTTTGTTAGATAGTGAGGCTGTTGGCTTACGCGTGAACATTGCCTCGAATACAGCCACCGCACTGCGCGCGTTGATTGAAACCATGAATGAACTGGCGGGCTATGAAATTGAGGTTAGGGTAAACCCCAATTTTGTCCGGCCCAACGAGATTCCAAGCTTACGTGGCGATAACACCCGCTTGAAAACATTGACCGGGTGGCAACCTAGCTATCCCCTGCGCGATACACTGGCCGATATGCTGGCTCATGAACAAGGAATGTTGGGGTGAAGCTAACGGTAGGATTAGATGCACTGACACCACCGTTAACAGGCATCGGATATTACACTTTGAACCTGTTGCAAGCGCTACAGGATTGCTCTGATATCGAGTTGAGTGGTATTTCGTACCACGGGCTATGGTCTCGTGAGCAAGTTGAAAAGGCGCTTAAGCAAGCTACCCAGCCAACTGATGAGCAAAGCCAGAAGGGGGCACCCACTGCCCGCTGGCACCGCCTGCGAGTAGCTGCCCGCGACGTGCCAGCGGCTTACCATGCCGCCAAGTGGTGGCGCAGTCGAAAGTGTGGGCGATTACTGGAAAGCCTGGACAGCGAAACGATTTACCACGACCCTAATTTCGTCGGCTATCCCTATAACGGTAAATCAGTGATCACCGTTCACGACCTGTCTCATATACGGTTTCCGGAAGCCCATCCGCCTTCGCGGGTTGCGTATCTGAATCGGCATTTGCCAAATGCCGTTGCAAAAGCATCCGCGATCATTACCGATAGTGAATTCGTCAAATGCGAGTTGCTTGAGCTGGGCTTAGAGAAAGATCCATCGCGTATTCATGTCACCTATCTTGGCTGCGAAGCGGGGTTTCAACCGCGCGATGAAGCGGCCACATTAACATGCAGAGAACGGCTGGGTTTGCGCTGGCGAGGATTTGTCTTGTCAGTGGGAACGTTGGAGCCACGTAAGAACCTCGAAGGATTGCTTCGCGCTTATCAGGCATTACCTGCAGAGCTTGCCAAAGACTTCCCTCTGGTTCTGGTGGGTGGTGGTGGATGGAAAGGCGAAGGTTTGAAACGCTTGATCGCCGATGTAAAGCCACCACATCGAGTGATTGTTACGGGTTATCTAACGCGTTCCGACGTGCAGGTATTGATGTCTTCGGCTGCCGTATTTGCCTATCCCTCCCTTTATGAAGGGTTTGGGTTGCCGGTGCTTGAGGCCATGACCAGTGGTACACCGGTGCTTACTTCCAATAATACGTCGTTAGGTGAAATCGCTTCCCAAGCGGCGTTAACGGTTGTTCCAACCGAGGTGGAGGCGATTGAGCAGGGGTTAGCATCGCTGCTGCGGGATGCCACGTTGCGTGATAAACTCCGCGCCCTTGGCGAGCAGCGAGCCGGTGAGTTTTCCTGGCGGCGCTGTGCCGAACAGACACTGGATGTGTACCGCATGGTTGAAAGGGATGTAGCTAAGGGGACTCATGGCGGTTAGTTCGATAAAGCCAGGTAAGAAGGTTTTGCTGGTATATAAACACTATGCCCCCGATACCGGTGGTATCGAAACCGCTATTAAGCAGTATACGGGCTGGTATCTGTCCATGGGGCTTGAGGTGACCGTGCTGTGCTGCGCCACCTCTGTTAGGTCGACGCGCATCGAGTTTATCGACGGCGTTCGGGTCATTCGTTGTGGCTCGTGGGGTAATCTGAAGTCGGTTCCTTTATCTCCTGCATTCTTTTGGCACTACTGGCGAGAAACGCGTCTCGCTGATTTAGTGCATGTGAACCTACAGTTTCCTTGGGCGAGCAGTGGATACTGGCTGTTCGGAAGAAGGCGGCTGTGCCGCTGGCTGGTGAGCTATCATATGGATGTACACCGGCAGAAGTGGTTGAAAGGGTTGACTTATCCTTTTGATCGCTACCTGCTGGCGCGTGCTGACCAAGTAATTACTGGCAGCCCTAAGCTGTGCGAACACTCAGAAATGCTTTCGTCTCTTGAGCGTGATATCGCCATTCTCCCTTATGCACTTGAGGAAAGGGGAGTGGCGTCTGCTTTGGCTTCACCTGAGTTTGACGATTCAGAAACAGAGCATCAATTACCCGCTCCGGGCTACTTCGTCTTTTTTGGTCGTTTAGTGGAGTATAAAGGGACGCGCCCTATGGCGGCGGCTATGCGGCAATTGGCGGTGGAATCGCCTGATATTCGCTTTGTGGTGTTTGGCCGTGGCCCTGAACAAGGCGCTTTTGATCGGCTGGCGGTGGAATTTCCTCAGCAGGTCACCGTGATTCCTGAATTTGTCAGCGAGCGCCGAAAGTATCAATTAATCGATCGATCCACGGCGATGCTTTTCCCTTCGGTACACCCCTCGGAAGCCTTCGGTATCGCCCAGTTAGAGGCGATGGCCTGTGCTAAGCCCATCATCAACTGCTGGCTAAATACAGGTGTCAACTGGGTGGCCCCATCTGAGGAGTGTGCTATTACAGTGGCACCGGATGATGTAAATGCATTAAGTGAAGCTATTCTTACCCTGCATACTCATCCGCAGCGATGCAACGAACTAGGCGTTGCTGCCCGTGAGCGTTTTATGAGGAAATTTTCAGAGCCGGTGGTCGCTAAGCAATTTCAACAGTTAGTTAAGTCGTTGTTAGATGGGTTGGAATAGAGGTTGCAGTCTTAATGAGGCAAACTAAACGTAGTCCCATCACTGAACGCTACCCAGCGCAAGTGTTCGTTCCGTTTATCGATTCGTTCCTGGTTTTTGTGAGTGGTTTCATTGCTTACTACTTGCGCTTTGGTAGCTTCGATGTACACGAGCGCTTCATCGTCGGGTTGCTATTAATCTCTGTTTTCATCGTGATGGCTAACTTCATTGACGATGCTTACGTTCGTTGGCGCACTACACGGCTTTCCACCATTCTTTTCCGATTGGTAGGCGTTTGGGTAGGGGTCACGCTGGCGGCCGCCTCGATCATTTACCTGGCTGAAGCGTCGGTGCGTTATTCGCGCCTGTGGCTGGGCATGACCATGCTGATCTCGCTTGTGTTGGCAGGCGGCGTCCGCGTCACGATTATGTTGGTTTTGAAATATGCCCGCGCCCATGGTCAGAACCTGCGTGGGGTATTCCTGGTGGGGCCAGGCTCGAACTTGCTCAACGTGGCCAGGAGTATGCGCCAATCACCTGGCGAGGGTTTTGCTATATCAGGGGTTCAACGGTTAAAGGGAGCGCCTGATCAGGCGTTTTTGGAGTGCTTGGCGCGGCGTGTGGAAACATCCGAGGCGAGAGAAGTTTGGATCTGCCTGCCGCTGGAGATGGGCAGCACGGTGCGTGAAATCGTCCATAGCTTGCGGCATCAAACAGTGGAAGTGCGGTTTATCCCTGAGTTTGGTGAAATTCAGCTATTGAACCACCAAATTAGCGAAGTGGCTGGGCGTTTTGCCATCGACCTGAGCGTGACGCCTATGGTCGAAACGGCGCGGTTTTTGAAGCGAATTGAAGATGTGGTGATGGGGTCGATCTTTCTGCTGGCATCGCTACCGGTCTGCTTGGTCATTGCGCTGGTGCTTAAATGCCAGTCGCCCGGCCCGGTGCTGTTTAAACAGTATCGCATGGGTATCAATGGCAAGCGGTTTAAGGTGTACAAATTCCGCTCCATGGAGGTTCATGAGGAGTCGAGTGGCCATGTCACGCAGGCAAGCCGCGGTGATCCGCGAGTCACCAAGTTTGGTGCTTTTTTGCGGCGTACCTCTTTGGATGAGCTGCCCCAGTTTTACAACGTGCTGCAAGGCAGAATGTCCGTGGTTGGCCCGAGGCCCCATGCGTTAGCACACAATGATCAGTATAAAGAGCTGGTCGAATCTTATATGAAGCGCCATAAGGTGAAGCCGGGAATGACCGGCTGGGCGCAAGTGAACGGCTTCAGGGGCGAGACCGATACCCTCGATAAGATGGAACGCCGCGTCGAACATGACCTTTGGTATATCGACAACTGGTCGTTGTGGTTGGATTTACGCATCATCGCGCTGACCATTTTCAAAGGGTTTGTGAACCCGAATGCCTATTAAGCAATCTAGCCAAGTGAGTAGTGCCTGAGCTGCTGGGCGAAGCCATCTTCGCGATGGTGTGCGCCTTCAAATTAAGATCTTTATGTTAAAGTGGTCGGCCTTTGTGCCGACCTTTTTTGTTTTTACCCCTTACTTAGTTGATGGAACAGCTATGCCCAGCTTACCCAATGCGTCTCCCTTTTCTCTTGCGGCGGTTATGCGCGTTTATACCAGCCTGGCAGTATTTCTACTGGGCGCCATCGCGTTGATCGTGCCGAGCGGTTATTCGCTGGGGGCGGTCATGCTGCTGCTGGGGAGTGTGCTCTTATTGTTTACCCAACCCGTGCTTGGGTTGAAACGCCAGGACTACTTAGTGATGGCGGCGTTAATGGCTTACGCCTTCATTGGCATGTTGGCCGCGTGGTGGGATGGCCAAGGCACCCGGGGGTTCGATGAGCCCATACGCTTTCTACTGGCCGTGCCTGCCATGCTGTTAGTGATGGCTTACCCACCCCGTTTGGGTTGGTTGTGGAGTGGGTTGGCGGTTGGGGCTATCGGGGCAGGCTGTTGGGCTGGCTGGCAGAAGCTGGTTGAGGGAGCCTTGCGCGCGGGCGGTTTTACCTTCGTTATTCAGTTTGGCAACTTGAGCATGCTGCTGGGGATTCTCTGTTTGGCGGGGTTAGGTTGGGCGATGGTACAACCGCACCGAACGGGCTGGGTCGCTTTGCTCTTGGTAGGGGCCGTGGCAGGCATGCTTGGCTCACTGTTTTCAGGTAGCCGAGGCGGCTGGATTGGCTTGCCCTTCGTGCTGCTGGTGCTTTATCGGGGCTATGGTCACCAATTACCGAGTCAATTGAAGATAGGCGCCTTGCTTGCCGTGGTGCTGGGTGGGCTATTGGTCTATTTCCTGCCGCAAACCGGCGTTCAGCTGAGGGTGGAAGAGGCATTTAGTGATATTGCGCTTTATGTGTCGGGGGAAACCTCTGTCACTTCCCTTGGGGCGCGTTTTGAGATGTGGAAGGGTGCCTATCACTTGATACTGGAAAAGCCGTTCTTTGGGTGGGGCGAAAATGGCTATCAAGCAGGCATCCAAATGCTGGCCAATAATGGGGTGATCGATCCGATCGCGACCCACTATAGCCATGCCCATAACGAGTTCATCGATGCTTTTGCCAAGCGTGGCGTGGTGGGCTTGGCGGTGTTGTTAGCCCTTTATCTCGTTCCAATGCGGCTTTTTGCACGGCACATCGCTGCCACCAATCTTGAATTACGCGCGCTTGCGGTGGCGGGTGTGCTGCTTCCCGTTGCTTTTATCGATTTCGGTTTTTCGCAGGCATTTTTAACTCATAACAGTGGGGTGATGATGTATGCCTTTTTGCTTGCCGTTCTGTGGGGGTGTTTCTCGGTACGCGCTAGGCAGCATCAATCAACTTAATAAGGCTACTTGTTATGCGCATTGTCAGTCCGGCGGCATGAGTGCCTTTGAAGCTACTTAATGACAGTGTCAACGTAGGTTGTACTGGATTAGGAATCTCAGTAGTCTCAGATGGCGGGATTAACAATTTGCTACACATGATTTACGAATGCTGAAGTAGAATTTGTTGGTTCGGACTCATGCCTGGGGTGACGCATAAGTAGCAGGAAACGCTGTATGGTGGGGTCTCCGTACAATAACAGCCGAATAAATTTCAAGGGATAATGAAAACGATGCTTAATACGAAAAAAACACTCGCATTAGCCGTCAGCGCTGTCACGTTGACGATGCTCGCCGGGACTAGCTTTGCTTACGATAAAAAGGTTTCTGTTTCCGCTATTGCGGGTACCACGGGCTTTGGTGCCGATGCCTCTTGGCGTTTCCATGAAAACCTAGCGGTAACCGCCCGTTATACGGATGGTTTGGATTACGATACCGACTTTGATGAAGATGATGTCAACTACGACGCTGACTTTGAAATGAAAGCGTCTAGCGTCAAATTGGATTATTTTCCGTTTGGCGGCAGCTTCTTTTTATCGGCAGGCATCATGATGCCGGATATCGAAGCGAACGTGGTCGGCACACCGGATAATGACACCACTTACGAATTCAATGATCGTACTTATACCGCCGCTGAGATCGGTTCGGTCGTGGGGACTGCGACCGTGTCGGATGGCACTCAGCCGTATGTAGGGCTTGGCTGGCGCAGCTCTCACCAGAGCGGGTTCTCGTTCTTCTCTGAGTTCGGCGTTGTGGCCACCAACGTGGATGTGTCTTTGAGCACTAGCCGTAACTTCGAAGCGCTCAACCCGCAGTTACGCGATGATATTCGTGCTGAAGAGCAAAGCCTTGAAGACGATATCGATAAGTTCCCGCTCTTCCCAGTAGCGGTGCTGGGTGTTACTTATACCTTTTAATCGCTGAGCTTGATTCTTAGCTGCTGATACAGGCGCTTGTTAACCCGCCATCACCCATAAGGTGTTGGCGGGTTTTTGCTAACTAAATATTGCCTTTCGTGCTCTCTTATTGCATCGTCGAACTGTTATTAGTTTTATTTAATAAAGCTAATGGCTTTATAGACGCTACTTGGAGAGCTGATGATGGCAACACATCCCATATCGAATTCCTTTTCCACGATCGTTCATCACGGCGGTGCCAGCGGCGTTACCGGTAGTTGCCATCAACTCTTCAGCCATAGTGAGTCTTCACTGCTAATCGATTGCGGCCTGTTTCAAGGCGAAGATGCCCAGCAGGATAGCTTCGCGCAGCTCTCGATTGATTTTGATATTTCCACGGTCAAAGCGCTGGTGATTACCCATGTGCATATCGACCACGTGGGGCGGTTGCCTTATCTCCTGGCGGCGGGGTTTACCGGCCCCATCATCTGCTCAAAGCCTTCCGCCAAGCTATTACCGTTAGTGATTGAAGATGCGCTGAAAATCGGCTTTACCCGTGATTCGCGTTTGATTGAACAGTTTTTAGATCGGGTCGATCAGCAGCTAGTGCCCATTGATTATGCGAAGTGGTACACCGTAGAAGAGTCTTCCTCTTTAAGTATGAAGATAAAACTGCAGCGGGCGGGCCATATTCTGGGGTCGAGTTACGTTGAGGTGGCATTAGCCGATCCTCGTTCAAAGCGCCGTGAGCGGGTCGTGTTCTCCGGTGATTTGGGGGCGGCCAATTCGCCTTTGCTTCCCGCGCCGAAATCGCCTGCTCGGGCAGATGTGTTGGTGCTTGAATCAACCTATGGCGACCGCCTGCATGAAGGGCGTAATGAAAGAGCGACGTTGCTGAAAAAGGCGATCGAGCAGGCGTTGGCGAATAAGGGCACGGTGATAATTCCTGCCTTTAGTATTGGGCGCACTCAAGAGCTGCTTTATGAGTTAGAGGGCATTATTCATCGGGCGGGCAATGATGCGCTGTGGCAGTCGCTGGAAATTATTGTCGATTCGCCGTTGGCGGCGCGCTTTACCCGGGTTTATCGCGATTTAAAACCCTTTTGGGACGCGGAAGCGCAGACGCGCTTGAAGGCAGGGCGGCACCCCCTCAACTTCGATGCGCTGTATACCGTCGATAGCCATGAAACTCATGAACAAACGGTTCGCTATTTAGCCGAAAGCGGCCGACCCGCGGTAGTGATTGCCGCCAGCGGGATGTGCGCCGGTGGGCGGGTCGTTAATTACTTGAAAGCGATGCTGGGCGACCCGCGCCACCAGGTGTTGTTTGTGGGTTACCAAGGCGCGGGCACACCGGGGCGCGATATACAGCGTTATGGGCCCCAGGGCGGTTGGGTGATGTTAGACGGCGAGCGTTATGATATTCGCGCCGGGGTGACCACCATTAGCGGTTACTCCGCCCACGCTGACCAGCGCGATTTACTCAATTTCATAAAGCGCATGCGCCACTGGCCGCGGGAAATCCGCTTGGTGCATGGTGACGCAGAGGCCAAACGCGTGCTTAAAACCGCCATTGAAGCAATGGCGGCGAAGCATCAGCGTTCGGTGGTGGTGGAATTACCTGAGAATTCACCAGCGTAGTTGTTTGTCATCGCGAGCGAAGCGTGGCGATCTTGGTGTGGTTTGCCGCCGTTGGTTGAGATTGCCGCGTCGCTGCGCTCCTCGCAATGACATGTGGGCTGTTATGGTGGGCGCTGCGCTTTATGTCATTGCGAAGCTTCTTTCTTCGTCATTGCGAAC
>OJIL01000258.1_pt1 | contig 9916 bp, 10 predicted proteins | sample 1595731 | NCBI WGS metagenome assembly OJIL01 (sample SAMN05416787, study PRJEB24817) | seawater metagenome | isolation source: Sea water | place: Canada:Atlantic | collected 2013-11
ACGAGATGAGATTCGTGACTGGAGTTCAGACGTGTGCTCTTCCGATCTCTCAGATGCGCTGGGAACAGCTACTTTCCCCTCGTCGTCTTCACGACCAACGTTCAGCCAGTAACCGCGAAATCGGTCGCAGCCCATTTCATAAAGACCATGACCGAATTGTTTTCTCAGGCTCGTTTAGGCGTCTGGGGCGTAAAACCCAAGTGCACCCGCTAACAGAAAACGATCATATCCATACGCGCTTAACCCATTCGCTGGAAGTGGGCTGTGTGGGTCGTTCACTGGGGATGATTGTCGGCGAGTTACTACGTGTCCGTTTGCCAGACTGGATAACGCCTGCCGATCTTGGGGTCATTGTACAAACGGCATGTCTAGGACATGACATTGGCAATCCACCTTTTGGTCACGCAGGTGAGTATGCCATTCGCGACTGGTTTCAGCGTGCTCAGAGTAGTGGCCTATTAGAAGGGCTTTCGGAAGCCGAGCGCGAAGATCTACTCACCTACGAGGGTAACGCTCAGGGCTTTCGGGTTATTACCCAGATCGAATACAACCAGTTCAATGGCGGTATGCGCCTATCAGCTGCCACGCTTGGTGCACTGCTCAAGTACCCATGGACCGTTCGTTACAGCGGGCGCGCAGGCAAATTCGGCGCCTACCAATCCGAGCAGACACAGCTCAAAGAGGTCGCTGAAGCCGTGGGTTTGCTACCCAATGGAGAGCAGCGTTGGTGCCGCCACCCGCTGGCTTGGTTGGTAGAGGCCGCTGATGATATCTGCTATGCCTTGCTAGACCTAGAAGATGGTTTAGAAATGGGGATACTGCGCTATGAAGAAGTGGTTGAAATACTTCGCCAAATTGCCGGCGAATTTCCCCCTGAATATGATGATATGCAAGCCCGTAATGTCTCCCAGCGGCGGCGTATCGCGTTACTCCGTGGTGCCGCTATGGAGCGTGCCGTCAATGATGTGGGGGTCGTGTTTGTCCAGCACGAACAGGCGCTACTCAGCGGTACCTTAAGTGATGACCTGCTCGCATTATGCCATCCCGATTTAGGCTGGGGAGTACAGGCGGCCAAGCAATTAGCGCGAGAACGAATCTTCCAAAACGAGCGTAAAGCGAAACTGGAAATTGGTGCCTATACGACGCTGGGGATACTGTTGGAAGCTTTTATTGGCGCTGCTCACGAGCTTCACCATACCGGGCACTCATCGTTTAAGCATCAGCGTGTGCTGGCTCTTATTGGCGAAAACACGCCGCTGCCCTCCTGGCCTCTCTACGATAGCTACCGCCGCATGTTGGATTTTATCGGGGGAATGACGGACCACTACGCCGTTGATTTAGCTCAAGAGATGGGAGGACGGCTGCGCGGTGATTAAGCGGTAGCCGTTTATACCGAAGGTTGGCGCAGGTGCTTTAGCTCCATCGACTTGGCGCGTTCTAGTAGCACATTGATCACCTCGTCGTGGGTCGCGTCGGTGAGGGGGCCAGGCGTGATTTCCGTGATTTGTTTAGCTAAGGTATCTCCGCTGACCACTAAAATGTCGGGGGCGGCCTCACTGCTATCTATTTTCCAGCCTGGCAGCACCAGCACGCCTCGTACAGGCACAGACACGCCACAGCGTTGCTCCAACCAGTGGGTAAGCCAACTGACGCCTTGGCGTGTTTTATGAAGCGGTCGGCGCTCTTGCCAATGGGGGAAGCGTAGCCGCTCACGTTCTACTGCCACGGTGTTGAGTTCGTTGCCATCCGGGCCGATAGCCAGTGTTCTAGCCCGTGTTTCCACCACGAACACGCCGTGGGGAGTTACCACGACATGGTCGATAGTGAAGCTATCGGTGGGGACATCATGAAAGACGTAGTACGGGTGAGCCTCTGGGCGAACTAAGCGCTCTAACTCTTGACCCACGGCAAGCTCGCAGGCGAGACCCAATTTCAGCCGCCGAATGCGCTGATAATCACGCACCAGCAGCAATGAAAACGTGAGTACCAGTAGCGTGCTGAGCAGCCCATAGAGGGCCCATTCGACCCAGTCCTGCCGGTCAACAAAGAGCATTCGACCCATGCCATATACCAACGGCGCCAAGCTGATGATGGGGCCTAATGCGCCGTTTAAAAATAGGCTGGAAAAAGCTTGGTCAAGGCGGTGGCGTAGCGCTTGCCCCGGTTCATGAAGAGGCGCATTGAAGGGCGAATTAACACGCGCATCATGAAGGCTACGCAGCGCCAAGACGATACTGGCCATGGCCGCCATAGGGAACAAAAAAATGAGGGGTAGCAAGTATTCCAGCCAAGCCATTGCAGTGCCTTGCCCTTTAGTGACTTACCCGAAGGCAAGCCATGGTGGTATAGAGTCTTAACCCCCTGCGAGTTTAACCTGATAGCCAAGAGCGCTGAGTGCTTGGCGCAGATCGTCGCGGTGGTCGCCTTGAATTTCAATAATGCCGTCTTTAACGGCACCGCCCGTCCCGCAACGCTTTTTAAGCTTCTTTGCCAGCGTTTTTAGCTCTTCATTGGATAAAGGAATGCCGCTAATAGTGGTAACGCCTTTCCCTTTACGGCCACTGGTTTCCCGCCGAATGCGCACAACGCCATCCATAGCCGCCAAGCGCTGCTGCTCACTTATATCATCACATTGGCAGTCGTCGAGGGCTTCCCGACAGGTGGGGCAGGTTTTGCCATGTTCGGTGGAGTACACCAGCCCGCCAAGTTGATCACGTAATGAGGCCATTATTATCCTCCGACAGAGTGTTGAGGCACGGGTACTTGCCAATATTCACGTGTGAGACGCTCTACGACGGCGGGTAATTGATACATGTTGCTAATCATAATAGCGTTTTCGGGCGTCTCTTCGGCGTCTGGAAAACGATTTAAATGAATGACTGTCATTCCCGCTTGCAGTGCTGCGCGTACGCCTACCAATGCATCGTCTATCGCAATACAGTCACGCGCTGCATAGCCCATGATACTGGCTGCATGTAAATGTAAACAGGGCTCAGGCTTCCAACAATTGGCAGTATAACCGCTGAAAAAACGCTTCCCAAAGTAGTGAGTCAGCCCAGTGGCTTTCAATGCCGTGAGTATTTTAGACTCAGGCCCATTAGAGACGACGGCGCTGGGGTAGGCATCCAATATATCTAACGCTTCACGAGCGCCGGGGATGGTGGTTAACTCTTGGGCAAGGCGCGTGGCGAGCTTGGCGCGCATGGCAGTTTCCATGCGCTCAAGCTTGTTAGGATCAACGTCACCGTGACGCTGCTGTAGTTCAGCAACGATACGCCGAAAGCGTGCTCCGCGAAATTCACCAAGGTAATCAGACACGGCGAAAGGTAGCCCTACGGTGTTAAGGCCAGCGGCCATCTCTTCAGCCAATAGCGGTTCACTATCAACAAGGGTCCCATCACAGTCAAACAGCAAAAGTGGGAGCGGCATTGTATTTCCTTGCAGCGGCTCTAGCGCTGCCAGTGTTAGTTAAAGCCATCCATATTCCTATTGAACGAGATTCTACGCTATTTGTGAACACTGTTTTATTATTTTTTACTTGCGCGCGATGCGCTTGAGCCAGCTTAAACGGCTATGCTCATTTGAATGCCTATCCGTGGAGGCCATCTAGCGTCAGAATAGGCGGGCGCTAGCGTTGGAAATGCCCAAGCTGCGCTGAAGCGATAGTAGGGATACACTACGCTGTCATAACCATAAAATGGAGAACGTCCAATGCGCCTAACCCCTTGGTTTCTAACTTTTGCACTGAGTGCTGCCTTACTGACAACGGCTGGCTATACGTTTGCTGATAACCATGAGTCAGAAGGTGAACAGCATACACCGTTGGATGATCAAGCTCTCGAGGAAGAGTATGGTATTAAAGCGGGATCGGTAAAACGCGAGGAAGAGGCATCATCAAGCAATTCAAATGATGCAGATGAGCAGGTTCGAGTTCGTGAAGAAGAGGAAGAAGAAGAGAAGGGTGAAGAAGAAGCGACCCGTGCTGGAGAGGATGACGTAGCGCTTGAGCCCGGAAAAAGTGAAGAAAGAAGCCCCGCGGCGGGAACTGGTGGCACGGGTAGTCCAGAAGACGCCATTCATAGCAGTGAAGAAGAAAATAGCGAAAAAGATAAAAACAATGACACTGACGATAGCGAGTAACGTCAGTGTCTGAGGCCTTATTTAGCCAGACGGCGTGAGTTAGCGCTGCTGCGCTGGTGATAAGGCTTCATGGTGCGCTGGCTAGTGATCCACCAGGGGGCTAGCTGGCCATTCATTAAGTTAACCAGAGCTTTCTGCATTTCGAGGCCAGCTTCCATGCTGGCTTCGAGCTTTTCAGTGACCATTTTTTGATTTTCTTTCATCATATTCGCGCTGAAAAAAGGCTGGGTTTGCCATAAATGATGGCGCATGGTGATGGTTGATAGAGACGTGGACCATAGTTCAAACGCCATTAAGCCTGCTTTCCACATATCGAACATGGCAAGCGGGGTCGTAGGCAACAGTGGCAGCATGGTGGGACTTTTCATGGGGAGTGGCCTCTCTCTAGGAACACGAAACAGCGTGGACTGTTTGCCAGTGTTGGCTGATTAATGCTGCATTGCAATATGTATTTCTTTAAGCATAACGTAGGTTAGGTAAAAAAAAGACGACCAATGGTCGTCTTTATATTGAGCAGCGTCAGTCATCGAGTTACTTGATCTTTGGAGCCAGCTCACCGCGCTCGTAGCGCAAGGACATTTGCTCGAGGCTAACCGGCTTGATCTTGCTGGCATTGCCAGCCGTTCCGAAGGCTTCGTAGCGAGAGATACACAGGTCGCGCATTGCCGTTACGGTTTCCTTGAGGAATTTGCGCGGATCAAATTCAGACGGGTTTTGAGCCATGAAGCGGCGAACCGCCCCGGTGGATGCGAGGCGCAGGTCAGTGTCGATATTGACCTTACGCACACCGTGCTTAATACCTTCGACGATCTCTTCTACAGGTACGCCATACGTTTCTGAGATCTGGCCGCCATACTGGTTGATTACTTCCAGCCACTCTTGCGGCACGGATGAAGAGCCGTGCATAACGAGGTGAGTGTCTGGGATCCGCGCATGAATCTCTTTAATGCGCTGGATAGAGAGCGTATCCCCGGTGGGTGGCTTGGTAAATTTATAAGCGCCGTGGCTGGTACCAATCGCAATGGCCAGCGCATCGACGTGGGTAGCTTTGACGAATTCGGCGGCTTCTTCGGGGTCGGTCAGCAGCTGCTCCATGTCCAGCTTGCCTTCTGCGCCAATACCGTCTTCTTCACCGGCCATGCCCGTTTCCAGGCTACCCAGGCAGCCTAGCTCGCCTTCCACCGAAACACCGCAGGCGTGCGCCATTTCGACGGCACGACGCGTAACGTTCACGTTATAGTCGTAATCGGTAGGGGTTTTGCCGTCTTCGCCCAGTGAACCGTCCATCATGACCGAAGAGAAACCAAGCTGGATAGAGCGCTGACAAATCGCCGGGCTAGTGCCGTGGTCCTGGTGCATGACCACCGGAATATGCGGAAATTCCTCAACGGCGGCTAAAATCAGATGGCGTAAAAACGGTGCTCCCGCATATTTCCGAGCGCCAGCAGAAGCTTGCACGATCACCGGTGAATCGGTGGCATCGGCAGCTTCCATAATTGCGCGCATCTGCTCAAGGTTATTAACGTTAAACGCCGGTATGCCGTAGCCATACTCAGCGGCGTGGTCGAGCATCTGGCGCATGCTGATCAGAGCCATGAAATCACCTTATCTAAGTTATAAAAAAGCATGTAGTCACAAGGGGCTAGTAACGCCGCGGCGTGAGTGCCCGCGGGCCGTTCAAGTTGCCTAATATTAACCGCGATTGGCGGCCGCTTCGAGCGCTGCTACGGCGGGTAGCTGTTTACCTTCGACATACTCAAGGAAAGCACCGCCGCCAGTGGAAATATAAGAAACACGATCCGCAATGGCATATTTATCAATAGCCGCTAACGTATCCCCGCCGCCGGCAATCGAGAAACCTGCGCTATCCGCGATAGCCTGGGCGATCACCTGGGTGCCTTTGCCAAACTGATCGATTTCAAATACCCCAACGGGGCCATTCCATAAAATGGTACCGGCATCTTTCAGTAGGCTGGCCAAATGGGCGGCGGTATCAGGGCCAATATCTAAAATCATTTCGTTATCAGCGACTTGATCCACCGGCTTGACCACCGCTTCCGCCGATTCAGAGAATTCCGTCGCCACGACGACATCGGTGGGTAGGGGTATCGACACCTTCTCCATCAGCGACTTCGCTTGGCCTACCAAATCAGCTTCATGTAACGATTTGCCGACATTGTAACCCGCCGCGGCAATGAAGGTGTTGGCGATACCGCCGCCGACAATCAGTTGGTCACACTTATCTGCCAGTGCGGTGAGCACATCCAGTTTAGTGGACACTTTGGAGCCACCCACGATCGCGGCCATGGGGCGTGCTGGATTCGCCAGGGCTTTCTGTAACGCGTCGAGCTCTTGAGCAAGTAGTGGCCCCGCACAAGCGCTGGGGGCAAAGCGCGCGACACCATGGGTGGAGGCTTGTGCACGATGGGCCGTGCCGAACGCATCCATGACAAAGATATCGCACAGTGCCGCGTACTGCTTCGCCAACTGTTCGTCATCTGCCTTTTCGCCGCTGTTGAAGCGTACGTTCTCTAGCAACACGACATCGCCATTGGCGAGCTCCAGCGTTTTGCCCAGATACGTCTTGATGAGGGGAACAGGGCGACCTAGCAACTCTCCCAAGTGTTCAGCCACTGGCGCAAGCGAGAATTCATCGTTGGGTTCGCCTTCGGTAGGGCGCCCCAAATGGCTCATTAACATTACTTTGGCACCCGCTGTCGCGGCCGCCTCAATCGTCGCTAGTGCTGCACGCAGGCGGGCATCGCTGGAGACGCGGCCATGTTTGATGGGCACATTCAAATCTTCACGGATCAGCACGCGTTGCCCTTCCAGGGGAAGGTCAGTCATCTTCATCACGTTCATGTGAGCGGTTTCCTCGTGTTTATGCCGTTGGACAAAAGGTGGCAGATAATGCCAACAGGTTACGTCTCTGCCGAAAGTGTGGCCAATCGTTGGCTAATGTCGAGCATCCGGTTAGCAAATCCCCACTCGTTATCGAACCAGCAGAGCAGCTTGATAAGGCGCTTACCGGCCACTCGGGTTTGGGTCGCATCGAGAATGCCGGAGCGCGGGTCATGATTAAAATCAACCGATGCCATGGGGGCTTCAGTATAGCCAAGCACGCCCATTAAGCGCTGCTGGGCGGCGGTCTGGAGTAATGCATTCACATCATCCCGGTGCGTATCACGGCCAACCGTCAGCGCGACATCCATCGCCGAGACATTGATGGTCGGAACGCGCACGTGCAGACACTCAAAGCGGCCCGCTAAATGGGGCATTAAGCGGCTTATGCCGAGTGCCAAGCCGGTGTCTACGGGGACGATAGAGTGCATCGCCGAGCGAGTCAGACGCAGGTCGGTTTGATGATAGGCGTCAATCACCGGCTGATCGTTCATGGCCGAGTGAATCGTTGTGGTGACGCCGTGCTCAAGACCGAGCGCTTCATCTAAAACGGTCAATAGCGGTACAAGACAGTTGGTCGTGCAGGAAGCTGCAGAGAGAATACGCTGTGACAGCGACAGCTCATCTTCGTTAATGCCCCATACGATGGTGGCATCGACATCATTTTCCGCTGGCTGAGAAAACAGTAGCCGTTTAGCGCCCGCCGCTAAATGCAGCTCGGCGGTGGCACGATCTTTAAAGCTTCCCGAACATTCAAGCACCAGATCGACATCGAGGGCCTGCCAAGGCAGTCGGCTGGGGTCTCGTTCACAGAGCATTTGGATACGCTGGCCGTTGATTATCAGATACTCGCCGTCGTTATCCACTTCCCCTGGGAAACGGCCATGGGTGGTGTCATAACGGGTCAAGTAAGTGATCGTTGCAAGGTCAGACAGCTCGTTAATGGCAACGACTTCAAGCTCGGGGTGGTGTCGCTCGACCAGTGCGCGAAGCACGCATTGTCCAATACGTCCGTAACCGTTGATGGCGATGCGATACCGGGGAGCAGGATTAGCCATGCAGAAGGGCGGCTCTTAAAAGTGGATCAAAGGTGAAAATGGCAGCAAAAACGCTGGAATGATAACGCATTTCTGTCAGCGATTCTTATCGGTTGTCGGTGGCTATTAACTGCCTATACCTAGCAACCGCCAGGCGATGGGTAGCAGCATAGCGGTAAAAATGCCGGTAAGGCTCATTCCCAGTGAGGCGAATGCGCCCGCGGTCGGGCTGATCTCAAAAGCCCTGACCGTGCCAATCGCATGGCCGTTAAGCCCCAGCGTGAAACCAATTAAGCGCTCGTCATCGATGCGTAAAAAACGGGCGGCCAGGCTAACGCAAGGGATTGTGATCACACCGGTGATCAATAATGCGCCCATTAGCAGCGCGACCGTACCGCCTAACTGTTCGGTAATACCCATAGCGATCGGGGCCGTCACCGATTTGGCCGCAATCGACGCGAGGATGACGTCGGCGCTACCCATGAGCCAAGCAATCGCCAATGCATAAAAGGCCGCCAGGGTCGCGGCGATGGGCAGGCAAATGGCCAGTGGCCGCCATAGTTCAGCGATGCGTGGCAGCTGTTGATAAAGCGGCATACCTAACGCCACTGTGGCCGGCCCCAATAGCACCGTTAGCCAAGAGGCGCCTTGATGATACGTCGCATAGGGTAAACCGATGAGCGCTAATGCCCCTGCCAGCAGCAGTGCCGCGATTAAGATCGCGGGCAGCCAAGAAGGACGCTTAAGGCGCTGGAATAGCCCATTACCGATGAGGTAAGCGGCAAGCGTTAACCCCACCGCAAACAGCGGGGTGGTGGTTAATAGATCGAGTAATGATGACTCAGCGAACATCCGGTTGTCCGATTAGCCGCTTCAGCAGCCACAGCGTTGTGATCACGCTGAGTAATGTACCGACCACTAACGCAGTGAGGATAGCGCTCCACTGCCCGGCTAACTCGCCAACAATAAAAAACACCCCGACCACGCCGGGCATTATCAGCATCGCGAGTAGAGCAATCAGTGGCTCAGCAGCAGCGGCAATGGTGCTAGGGACGCGGCCGCGTAGGGCAAGCGTTGCGCACAATAGCAGCATGCCGATCACACCTGATGAGATCGGCAAAGCGGTGAAGTGGATCACCACTTCACCGATCAGCCAGTAGCTAATCAACCATAGAAAGCCACTGAGTGCGGGCATGGCTTAGCCGAGTAGTTCGTTGGCGTGCTTGACCACATTCTCGACGGTAAAACCGAAGTGTTTAAACAGATCACCTGCCGGGGCGGATTCGCCGTAAGTGGTCATGCCGATCACACGGCCGTCCAGACCTACGTACTTGTACCAGTAGTCGGCGTGAGCCGCTTCGATAGCGATACGCTTGGTCACCGCTTTGGGCAGTACGCTTTCACGGTACTCGGCATCCTGACCGTTGAAGCGATAGGCCGATGGCATGGAGACCACACGCACCGCTTTGCCCTGCTGCTCGAGTTCAGCGGCGGCGTCCATCGCCAGGCCGACTTCAGAACCGGTCGCGATCAGAATCAACTCCGGCGTACCTTCGCTGTCCTTAAGCACGTACGCACCGTTCTGAATCGCTGCCAGCTGTGCTGTAGTGCGCTGCTGATGGGGCAGGTTCTGGCGTGACAATACCAGTGCCGTGGGGCCAGAGTGACGCTTGATGGCGGCATCCCAGGCGGCGGCGGTTTCGACCGCGTCACAAGGGCGCCAAGTGTTGAGGTTCGGCGTGGTGCGCAGGCTGGTGAGCTGCTCAATGGGCTGGTGAGTCGGGCCATCTTCACCCAGGCCGATGGAGTCGTGGGTAAACACGTAGATCACCTGTTGA
>OJIL01000261.1_pt1 | contig 9863 bp, 8 predicted proteins | sample 1595731 | NCBI WGS metagenome assembly OJIL01 (sample SAMN05416787, study PRJEB24817) | seawater metagenome | isolation source: Sea water | place: Canada:Atlantic | collected 2013-11
CGACCACCGAGATCTACACTCTTTCCCTACACGACGCTCTTCCGATCTTTTTAAGAGAACGTCACCATGAGCAAAACCTACTCGATTAGTGAACTGGCCAGCGAGTTTGACTTGACCACCCGCAGCATCCGTTTTTACGAAGACCAGGAATTGCTTCACCCCACGCGCCGTGGCCAAACCCGGGTGTATAGCAGCAAAGACCGGGTAAGACTAAAGCTCACCATCCGCGGTAAGCGCTTAGGCTTCTCGTTGGCCGAGATCCGCGAACTATTCGAGCTATGGGACGAAACCCGCAGCGGCAGTAAGAAGCAGTTGCACCTGATGCTGAGCAAGATAGGCGAGCGCCGGGCGGCACTCGACCAGCAAATGAAAGACATCACGATGGTGCAGTTAGAGCTTGAAAGCGCTGAAATACGCTGCCGACAGGCGCTTGAAGAACTACTCGAAAAAGAGCCCCAGGAAAAGCAGAACGAAGAGGATCGTGGGGGTTCGACCGACAAAGCGTCTGCCCCCTCTTCCGCCACGATGCACTGATTTGGCATCCGGTTATTCGTGCCGCCAGCTCGACTTGCCGACGCCGCTAGCCAACATTATTAGCCAGTACAATTAACAACAGGTGATTGACCATGTTTTCACACTACTCAGAACTCAACTTCGGTCTTGATGACGAACTGAACATGCTGCGCGAGCAGGTCAACGCCTTTGCCGCCAGCGAGATTGCTCCCCGCGCGGCTGAGATCGACCAGTCCAATGAATTTCCCAACGATCTGTGGAAGAAGTTTGGCGACATGGGTCTGCTCGGCATTACCGTTTCCGAGGAAGATGGCGGCAGCGGTATGGGCTACCTTGCCCACTGTATCGCCATGGAAGAGATCTCGCGGGCCAGCGCGTCGGTTGCGCTTTCTTACGGCGCCCACTCCAACCTGTGCGTGAACCAGATCAAGATCAACGCCTCACCCGAACAGAAAGCCAAGTATCTTCCCAAGCTGATCAGCGGCGACCATGTGGGCGCGCTCGCCATGTCGGAACCCGGCGCCGGTTCTGACGTGGTATCTATGCAACTGCGCGCCAAGCAAGATGGCGACCACTACATCCTTAATGGCAATAAGATGTGGATCACCAACGGCCCGGATGCGGATGTGCTCGTGGTGTACGCAAAGACAGATCCCGAAGCCGGTTCCAAAGGCATTACCGCCTTTATTATCGAAAAAGGCATGCCCGGTTTCTCTACCGCGCAGAAGCTCGACAAGCTGGGCATGCGGGGTTCCAACACCTGTGAACTGGTCTTCCAGGACTGCGCCGTTCCCGCTGACAATATCCTTGGCGCGGAAGGTAAAGGCGTACGTGTTCTGATGAGCGGCCTGGACTACGAGCGTACCGTGCTGGCCGCAGGCCCGATTGGCATTATGCAGGCCGCCATGGATGTGGTGATGCCCTATATCCACGAGCGTAAGCAGTTCAATCAGTCGATTGGTGAGTTCCAACTGGTGCAGGGCAAAGTGGCGGATATGTACACCACCCTGAACGCCTGCCGCGCCTATTTATACGCCGTAGCGGGTGCCTGCGACCGTGGCCAAACGTCCCGCAAAGATGCGGCTGGGGTGATTCTCTACTGTGCCGAAAAGGCCACTCAGGTAGCACTGGATTCGATTCAACTGCTTGGCGGCAATGGCTATATCAACGAATACCCCACCGGGCGCCTGCTGCGCGACGCTAAGTTATACGAAATCGGTGCGGGTACCAGCGAGATTCGCCGGATGCTGATTGGCCGCGAACTGTTTACTGAAACCAAATAAAAGGTCGCGCCATGAGCACTGTGAATAGCCAGATCAATCCGCGCAGCGATGTGTTCCAAGCCAACGAAGCGTCAATGCTCGGTGAAGTTCACAAACTGCGTGAACTGACCGCCGCCGTCGCCCAGGGTGGCGGTGCCAAAGCCCGCGAGCGCCATGAAAGCCGGGGCAAGCTGTTTGTGCGGGACCGCATTGATCACTTGATCGATGAAGGTTCGCCGTTTTTAGAATTTTCCGCCCTGGCGGCGCACAACATTTACGATAGCGAGATTCCTGCGGCGGGTGTCGTCACCGGTATTGGCCGGGTTTCTGGCGTCGAGTGTGTGATTGTCGCTAATGACGCCACGGTCAAAGGCGGCACCTACTTTCCGCTCACGGTTAAAAAGCATATTCGCGCCCAGGAGATTGCCCGCAAGCATCGCCTGCCGTGCATCTATCTGGTCGATTCTGGTGGTGCCTTCCTGCCCCGCCAGGACGAAGTCTTTCCAGATCGCGAGCACTTCGGGCGTATTTTCTACAATCAGGCGACCATGTCGGCGGAAGGCATTCCGCAAATTGCTGTGGTGATGGGTTCCTGCACCGCGGGCGGCGCTTATGTGCCCGCCATGGCAGACGAGTCGATTATCGTTAAAGAGCAGGGCACGATTTTCCTCGGTGGCCCGCCCTTGGTAAAAGCCGCCACCGGCGAAAGCATTAGCGCCGAAGATTTAGGCGGCGCCGATGTGCACGCCAAAGTCAGCGGCGTGGCCGATCACTACGCCGAAAACGATGCCCATGCGCTGCAGCTTGCCCGCGCCTGCGTATCGCGCCTGAACTGGCAAAAGCGCGGCAAACTCGCCATGCAGGCGCCCAAGCCGCCCAAACTCGACCCTGCCGAGCTGTACGGCATTGTCGGCACCGACCTGAAAAAGCCTTACGACGTGCGCGAAGTCATTGGCCGCATCGTCGATGACTCCGACTTTGACGAGTTCAAGCGCTACTACGGTGAAACCCTGGTCACTGGCTTTGCCCATATTCACGGCTACCCGGTGGGCATCGTGGCCAACAACGGCGTGCTGTTTTCAGAAAGTGCGGTGAAAGGCGCGCACTTTATCGAGCTATGCGCCCAGCGCAATATTCCACTGATCTTCCTGCAAAACATCACCGGCTTTATGGTCGGCTCCAAGTACGAGCACGAAGGTATTGCCAAGCACGGCGCCAAGCTAGTGACCGCTGTGGCCTGCGCCAAGGTGCCCAAGTACACCGTGCTGATTGGCGGCAGCTTCGGCGCGGGTAACTACGGCATGTGTGGCCGCGCCTACGACCCCAACCTGCTCTTCATGTGGCCCAATGCGCGCATTTCAGTGATGGGCGGCGAGCAGGCAGCAGGCGTGTTGGCCCAGGTTAAGCGTGAGCAGCACGAACGCGAAGGCCGCGAGTGGAGCAAAGAGGAAGAAGAAGCCTTCAAGCAGCCCACTCGTGAGCAGTACGAGCACCAAGGCCACCCCTACTACGCCAGTGCGCGACTGTGGGACGACGGCGTGATCGATCCGCTGCAAACCCGTGATGTGCTCGGCCTGTCACTTGCCGCCGCGATGAATGCAGAAATCGAAGAGACACGCTTCGGCGTGTTCCGGATGTAAGGGTAATCACCATGGCGTACTCAACATTGATCATTGAAGGCGGCGTCGCCCGTCTGACCTTAAACCGCCCCGAGGTGCATAACGCCTTTGACGACAGCCTGATTGCCGAGCTAAACGCACACCTTGAAGCGCTGCATAGGCAAGCCGAGGCAGGCGAAGTGCGCGCGGTAGTACTGGGCTCCGAGGGCAAAAGCTTCTCGGCGGGGGCCGATCTGAACTGGATGAAGCGCATGGTCGATTACGACCTTGACGATAATATCGCCGATTCCCGCAAGCTGGCAGCCCTGATGCACGGCCTGGATACGCTACCCTGCCCGACCGTCTGCCGCGTTCAAGGCGCTGCCTTTGGCGGCGCGGTGGGCTTGGCCGCTTGCTGCGATGTGGTAATCGCCTCAGACAAAGCCAAGTTCTGCCTTTCGGAAGTCAAAATTGGCCTTTCGCCCGCCGTCATCAGCCCTTACGTGCAGCGAGCCCTGGGCGAGCGACAGATGCGCCGCTATGCGTTAACCGCAGAAGTCATGGACGCCGAAATAGCGCTCGCGCTGGGTTTAGTCCATCTGGTAGTGGAGCACGATAAGTTAGACGACGAAGTGAACACCATGCTGGCAACCCTATTAGCTGGCTCACCCCAAGCCCAGCGCGCCAGCAAGGCGCTGATGGCCTCGGTCGCTCAAGCGCCTGACAGTGACGATACCCGAGAGCATACCTGCCAGGTGATCGCCAAGCTGCGGGTAAGCCAAGAGGGCCAAGAGGGTTTATCCAGTTTCTTTGAAAAGCGCCGCCCCGCCTGGGCCGATTCTAATAACACACCCCACGCTTCGGAGCGTCGCCCATGAGTCATGCACCCCCTATCGAAAAAAACGAAAGAGCCGAAAACGCCACTCGTACGACGCCTTTTGACACGCTTCTAATCGCCAACCGCGGTGAAATCGCCTGCCGGGTAATGCGCACTGCGCGCCGAATGGGCCTGAAAACCGTCGCGGTTTATTCTGACGCCGATGCCAGCGCCCGCCACGTACGTGAAGCCGACGAGGCCGTACGCCTGGGCCCTGCTGCCGCCCGGGAAAGCTATCTCAATATCGATGCCGTCATCGACGCTGCCAAGCGTACCGGCACCGGCGCCATTCACCCCGGCTACGGTTTCCTGTCTGAAAACGGCGGCTTCGTCAAAGCCCTTGAAGAAGCGGGCATTACCTTTGTCGGCCCGCCCGCCTCAGCGATTGCCGCCATGGGCGATAAATCCGCCGCCAAAGCACGCATGGCCAATGCGGGCGTACCGCTGGTGCCGGGCTATCACGGCGACGATCAGGACGACGCCCTGCTGCGCAGCGAAGCCGACAACATTGGCTACCCGATCATGCTTAAAGCCAGCGCCGGTGGCGGTGGCAAAGGCATGCGTGTCGTCGAATCAAGTGATGGCTTTCAGGCTGCGTTAGATGGCTGCCGCCGTGAGTCTAAAGCCGCCTTTGGCGACGACCGCATGCTGATCGAGAAATACTTGGTGCAGCCACGCCACGTGGAAGTTCAGGTATTCTGCGACCGCCATGGTAACGGCGTTTATCTGTTCGAGCGGGACTGCAGCGTTCAGCGCCGCCATCAAAAGGTGATCGAAGAAGCCCCCGCCCCCGGCATGACCGCCGAGCTGCGCAGCGCCATGGGCGATGCCGCCGTGCGCGCTGCTCAGGAGATCGGCTACGTGGGCGCAGGCACCGTCGAGTTTCTGTTAGATGCGGATGGCTCGTTCTACTTTATGGAGATGAATACCCGCCTCCAAGTAGAGCACCCGGTCACCGAGATGATCACTGGCCAGGATCTGGTCGAGTGGCAGCTACGCGTGGCCATGGGCGAACCGTTGCCTTGCACCCAGGATGAACTGACGATTACCGGCCATAGCTTTGAAGCACGCATTTACGCCGAAGACCCGGAACAGGATTTTCTGCCCGCCACCGGCCTGCTGAACCGCTTCGCGCTGGACTTGGTCGGGGCTGGTTTAAGCGCTGATCAGGTGCGTTTAGACAGTGGTGTAGAGAGTGGCGATACGGTGTCGATGCACTACGACCCCATGCTTGCCAAACTAATCGTGCATGGTCCTGATCGTGAAGCAGCGCTGGCCACGCTCAACCGCGCCTTGGCGGCACTGGACGTACAAGGCGTAGTGACTAACCGTGCCTTCTTAATGCGCTTGGCAACCCACCCTGGTTTTAAGAACGTCGAACTGGACACACGCTTTATCGAGCGAAACGAAGCCACGCTGTTTGCGCCTCGCACTTACAGCATAGACGCCTACGCCAGTGCGGCACTGATTGGCCTGCACCACTTGGCCCAGGAGTGTGAAAGCGATTCACCCTGGGATCGTCACGATGGCTTCCGCCTAAACGCGCCACACACCATTCGTATTGCGCTGTGTGACCCGGCAAACGTTCAAGCCGCTGACAGCGATGATGCAGTAGAGATCGTCGAAGGTAAACGCAACGCGGGCGAATCACTGTGGAACCTCACCATCGGCGATGAAACGCTAACCGCGAGCCTGCAGCCGCTCACCGGTGACGCGGTCGCCGTTACCTTGAATGGCCATCGTCGCCGCTTGCAGGCACGCCAGGATGGCCATGTCGTCGTAATGGCCGACCCGAGCGGCGAGACCCGCCTGTTCTGGCGGCGAATCGATGCCATTGATCACGGCCACCACGAAGCGGAGTCTACCCTCACTGCTCCCATGAATGGCACGGTGGTAGCTCTCTTGGTGGAGCCTGGAAAAGCGGTTGAGAAAGGCATGCCGCTGATGGTGATGGAAGCGATGAAAATGGAGCACACCATGACCGCCCCGGCTGACGGTAGCGTGGAAACCTTCCATTTCCAGGCGGGCGAGACGGTCAGCCAGGGCGCTATCCTTCTCGACTTTGCCCCCAGCGAATAGGAGCTCATTCATGGCACTGCCTACGTCCGTCAAGTTATTTGAAATGGCCCCTCGGGACGGCTTACAAAACGAGCCGGGGGCGATGGTACCCACCGCGACCAAGATCGCCTTGATCGAGCGGCTCGCCAACGCGGGGATCACCCATATTGAGGCGGCCAGCTTCGTCTCACCTAAATGGGTACCGCAAATGGGCGACGCTGTTGAGGTCATGGGCGGCATTCAGCGCCAGCCCGGCGTGGTGTATTCCGCGCTGACGCCTAACCTAAAGGGACTGGAAAACGCCCTGTCGGTGGGCGTTGAAGAGGTCGCGGTGTTTGGCGCGGCATCAGAAGCCTTCTCGCAAAAAAACATCAACTGCTCGATTGCTGAATCGCTGACACGGTTTGAGCCTGTGTTAGAGCGCGCCCGAGAGGCGGGCGTGCGCGTGCGGGGCTATGTTTCGTGCGTGTTGGGCTGCCCTTACGAAGGCGAGATTGCCCCCGCCAAAGTGGCTGAGGTAGCCAAAGCGCTTTATGAGATGGGCTGCTACGAAGTGTCCCTGGGCGACACGATTGGCGTTGGTACGCCGCTAGCGGCTAAACGCATGATCGAGGCGACGCGCCAGCAGGTGCCCATTGAGTTTCTGGCCGCCCACTTTCACGACACCTACGGCATGGCGCTGGCGAACCTTTATGCGGTGATGGAAGAAGGCGTCAGTATCATCGATGCCGCTACCGCCGGTCTCGGTGGCTGCCCCTATGCCAAGGGCGCTTCCGGCAATGTGGCGACTGAAGATGTGCTCTATCTGCTTGAGGGGCTGGAGATCAAGACGGGCATCGACCTGCAGGCGGTGATCGATACCGGTTATTGGATTACCCATGCGCTAGGCCGCAAGCCCAGCGCCAAAGTCGCGCTAGCACTAGGCACCCTTAAATAATAATAAATGTCGCCTGACTTCCCGTTTAGATAAGAAAAAGACATCGGAGAAATACCCATGGCATCATCAACTCTTACCCAACCCAGCTACACCAGCAGCATGGCCGACAAACCGCTGCTGGGCATGACGATTGGCGACAAATTCGACCAGATCGCCACACAATATGCCGATAACGACGCGCTGATTGTGCTGCACCAGCATATCCACTGGAGCTACCGGCAGCTTCAGGAAGAGGTCAACCGCTGCGCCCGCGCCCTGCTCGCGATCGGCGTTCAAAAAGGCGACCGTGTGGCTATCTGGGCACCCAACTGCAGCGAGTGGACGCTGACCCAGTTTGCGACCGCCAAAATTGGCGCCATTCTGGTCAATATCAACCCGTCTTACCGCACCCACGAATTGGAGTACGCACTCAACCAGTCCGGTGCACGCTTTTTGGTCACCGCTAACAACTTTAAAAGCTCTGACTACAGCGGCATGCTTTACGAGCTGGCCCCCGAACTCAACGCCTGTGCCGAAGGCGAGCTGAAATCACAGAAATTACCCGACCTTGAGTGCATCATTAATTTAAGCGACGAAAAATACAGCGGCATGCGGCGCTGGTCTGATTTGATGAGCGAGGCCAACAAGGTCAGCCAAACCGATGTGGACGACCTACAGGCAACGCTCCAGTTCGATGACGCGATCAACATTCAGTACACCTCAGGCACCACGGGCTTTCCTAAAGGTGCGACCCTTTCTCACCACAATATTCTCAACAACGGCTTCTTCGTGGCGGAAAGCATGGGCTTTACCAGCGAAGACCGCTTGGTGATTCCGGTACCGCTCTACCACTGTTTCGGTATGGTGATGGGCAACCTGGGCTGTGTGACCCACGGCGCGGCCATGATTTATCCCGACGAGGGCTTCGACCCCGGCAAAGTTCTGAAAGCCGTTCACGAACAGAAGGCCACCGCGCTTTACGGCGTGCCGACTATGTTTATCGCCGAGCTGGATCACCCGGATTTCCCCAGCACCGATCTCTCGTCGCTACGCACCGGCATCATGGCGGGCTCGATCTGCCCGGCAGAGATCATGAAGCAGGTGATCAGCAAGATGAACATGAAGGGCGTGCAAATCGCCTACGGCATGACCGAAACCAGCCCGGTGTCTACGCAAACTGGCGCTAACGACAGTATCGAGAAGCGCGTTTCTACCGTAGGCCGCACTCAGCCCCATCTGGAAAATAAAATTGTCGACCCCGGCAATGGCGGCATTCTCCCCCGAGGTGAAATCGGCGAACTATGTACCCGCGGCTACAGCGTGATGTTGAAGTATTGGAATAACGACAAAGCCACCGCCGAAGCCATCGACGAAGCGGGCTGGATGCACACCGGCGACCTGGCCACCATGGATGAAGAGGGTTATATCCAGATCGTGGGCCGCATTAAAGATATGGTCATCCGCGGCGGAGAGAACGTTTATCCCAAAGAGATCGAAGAATTCCTTTATGCCCACCCGGCCATTTCAGAGGTACAGGTCACTGGGGTACCCGATAAAAAGTACGGCGAAGAGCTGATTGCTTGGGTAAAACTCAACAGTACCGCGGGCGAAGTCACCGGTGAAGAGCTGCGCGAGTACTGCAAAGGCAAAATTACCCACTTCAAAATTCCACGCTACTTTAAGTTCGTTGATGAATTCCCCATGACGGTCACCGGCAAGATTCAGAAATTCAAGATGCGCGAAATTTCGATTCAGGAGCTAGGTTTAGATAAAGAGTCATAACACGCAATGACCAACCCCAACCGTTTAGCGGATCACTATCAGCGCGCCCTGCGCGCTGATGAAATCCTGGCCCAAATAGATGCCCACTACCCACATGGCCCCACGCTGCACCAACTGGCCCCGCTGGATCAGCTACATATTGGCGGCGTGGCAGCCTCTGCTCGGCTGCTTGAACGACTTAACCCAGCTACTCATGGCAAGGTGCTGGATATGGGCGCGGGGCTGGGAGGATTGATGCGCCAGGGCGCAATGCTCGGCTTTCAAATGACCGGGCTGGATATTACGCACGGTTTCAATGCGCTTAACAAAGCGCTGAGTAGGCGGGCGATACCGCCCGGCACCGCGCCGCTTGCCTGGGTGACCGGCGATGCCAGCGCCCTGCCGTTTGCCGCTAACTGCTTCGATGCCGTTGTGTTTCAGCACAGCCTGCTCAATATGCCCGATACCATCAGAGTGCTTGCTGAGAGCTTGCGCGTGCTGCGCCCTGGTGGGCAGGTGGTCATGCACGAAGTGGTTAGCGGCCCCAACGTGGCACATCTCAGCTACCCAGTGCCTTGGGCAGCGAGTGCTGAACATTCGCATCTGCTCACCCTTGAGACGTTAAGCGATTTGCTCAGCACAAGTGGCTTTGTAGTGGAGCAGAGGGAGGATTGGAGCGAACTCGCGCTGACATGGCGCCAGCGCCAGCGTGAAAAAGAGCAGACACCTCGCCAAGCCGTTCTCTCGCCCCAATGGGTATTTGGCGAGCGTTTCATCAACATGGGTAAAAATTTAGTCGATAACCTCGCCAAGGGCGCAATTAAAGTGGTGGAAATCCAGGCCAGTTGCTAACCTGAATAGGAATAGCTTTTTCTCTC
>OJIL01000262.1_pt1 | contig 9861 bp, 14 predicted proteins | sample 1595731 | NCBI WGS metagenome assembly OJIL01 (sample SAMN05416787, study PRJEB24817) | seawater metagenome | isolation source: Sea water | place: Canada:Atlantic | collected 2013-11
CGACCACCGAGATCTACACTCTTTCCCTACACGACGCTCTTCCGATCTGTTACCGGGGCGTTCTGTGCCAATGGCCTGCTTCTTACAGGATTCTCGGCGGGGCGCAAGGGCCCTCGCCTCAAATCTTACTCATTAAGCCTGGACGGCCTCGACGACAGTCCAGCGCTTGTCTTTCGAAATAGGCGCGCATTCCTGAATGGAAACCTCATCGCCTACCTTGTACTGATTGTTTTCGTCATGCGCCTTGTAATTCTTGGTGCGACGAACAATCTTCCGCATGACCGGATGCGCGAAACGGCGTTCCACCCGGACAACCACGGTCTTTTCGTTCTTGTCACTGACAACAGTGCCCTGCAGAATGCGTTTTGGCATTTTTCTTCGGTCCTTAGGCCTTAGCTTCGGCCGCCTTCTGGCGGGCAATAGTCTTGATTCGAGCGATATCGCGGCGAACTTCCTGTACGCGCGATGTCTTTTCGAGCTGGCCGGTAGCGCCCTGGAAACGCAGATTGAACTGCTCTTTCTTCAGCTTGGCAAGCTCATCATTGAGTTGGTCGACGCTCAAGGCGCGAACATCAGCGGCTTTCATATCCGTCTCCTTACTCTGCGATGCGCTGTACAAAGCGGGTCTTGACCGAAAGCTTGGCAGCGCCGAGACGCAGAGCTTCACGGGCCAGTTCTTCGCTGACGCCATCGATTTCGAACATGATCCGACCGGGCTTGACCTTTGCAGCCCAGTAATCAACCGAGCCTTTACCCTTACCCATACGGACTTCGGTCGGCTTGGACGTGACCGGAACATCAGGGAAGATACGGATCCACACGCGGCCAGCACGCTTCATGTGACGCGTGATAGCCCGGCGGGCTGCTTCGATCTGACGTGCATTCACACGGTCAGGCTCTTGTGCCTTCAAGCCGTAGGAACCGAAATTCAAGTCCGAGCCGCCCTTGGCGACGCCCTTGATGCGGCCCTTAAACTGCTTGCGGTACTTGGTACGCTTTGGCTGCAACATTGTTTAATTCTCCGAATTATCTGCCTGGCGCAAAATCAGGCGTTTTCGCGCCGGCGATTGCCGCCAGAAGCGTCGCCTTCAGTGGCACGACGTTCAGACGCCATTGGATCATGCTCAAGAATCTCGCCCTTGAAGATCCAGACCTTGACGCCGCAAATACCATAAGCTGTCTTCGCTTCGGCTGTGCCGTAGTCAATGTCCGCACGCAAGGTGTGAAGCGGAACCCGGCCTTCGCGATACCATTCGGTACGCGCGATTTCCGCGCCGCCAAGACGGCCGCCGCAGGTGATCTTGATGCCTTCGGCGCCAAGACGCATTGCCGACTGAACCGAACGCTTCATGGCGCGACGGAACGCGATACGGCGCTCCAGCTGCTGGGCGATCGACTGGGCAACAAGCGTTGCATCAACTTCGGGCTTGCGTACTTCAACAATGTTGAGGTGCGTTTCCGAATTGGTCATTTCACCAAGCTTGCGGCGCAGCTTTTCGATGTCCGCACCCTTCTTGCCGATGATCAGGCCAGGACGGGCAGCGTGGATCGTGACGCGGCACTTCTTGTGCGGACGCTCGATGACAACCTTGGAAATGCCAGCCTGCTTGAGTTCAGCAAGCAGATACTTGCGGATCTTCAGGTCTTCATGAAGCAGCTTGCCGTACTCGGCATTGTCGGCGAACCAACGGCTGTCCCAGGTACGGTTAATGCCGAGGCGGAAACCGATAGGATTGATTTTCTGACCCATTATGCGGCCTCCTCTTTGGCTTCCATCTCACGCACGACGATTGTCAGGTGAGCGAACGGCTTTTCGATGCGCGAAGAGCGACCGCGGCCGCGAGCATGAAACCGCTTCATGACAATGGACTTGCCAACATAGGCCTCGGCGACGACCAGCGAATCAACATCGAGATCGTGGTTGTTTTCTGCGTTTGCAATTGCAGATTCAAGCGTCTTCTTGACGGTCGATGCAATCCGCTTGCGCGAAAACTCAAGCTCGGCCAACGCCTTATCAACCTTTTTGCCGCGGATGAGAGCTGCAACAAGGTTGAGCTTCTGCGGGCTGATACGAATAGTGCGGGCGACTGCCTGCGCTTCGTTGGTCTTGAGCCGGCGTTCGGTTTTTGCCTTGCCCATGGTTACTTCCTCTTCGCTTTCTTGTCGGCGCCGTGGCCATAATAGGTCCGCGTCGGGGAATATTCGCCAAACTTCTGGCCGACCATCTCTTCAGAGACATTGACCGGAATGTGCTTGTTTCCGTTGTAGACGCCGAATGTCAGGCCGACGAACTGCGGCATGATGGTGGAGCGGCGGCTCCAGGTTTTGATCACTTCATTGCGGCCGCCTTCGCGAACCTTCTCAGCCTTCTTGAGAAGATAGCCGTCAACAAACGGACCTTTCCAAACTGAACGAGCCATTGGAGACTTCCTCTCTTATTTCTTACGCTGATGGCGCGAGCGCATGATGAACTTGTCTGTCGACTTGTTCGACCGTGTGCGCTTGCCCTTGGTTGGCTTGCCCCATGGGCTGACAGGGTGACGACCACCGGAGGTACGGCCTTCGCCGCCGCCGTGCGGGTGATCGACCGGGTTCATGGCAACGCCGCGAACATGCGGGCGCTTGCCCTTCCAGCGCGAACGACCGGCCTTGCCGTCGTTGATGTTGCCGTGGTCCGGGTTGGAGACCGCGCCGACTGTCGCAAGGCAGGAGCCCTGAACCAGACGCTGCTCGCCCGAATTGAGACGCAAGATCGCCATGCCCTGGTCACGACCAACCAGCTGAGCATATCCGCCGGCCGAACGGGCGATCTGGCCACCCTTGGCAGGCTTCATCTCGATATTGTGGATGATCGTGCCGACCGGCATGAACTGAAGCGGCATGCAATTGCCAGGCTTCACGTCCACAGCCTTGTCAGACGAGATGACCTTGTCACCGGCAGTCAGACGCTGCGGTGCGATGATGTAGGACTTCTCGCCATCAGCATAGGTGATCAGCGCAATGAATGCGGTCCGGTTCGGATCGTATTCCATGCGTTCCACGGTGGCTTCAACGTCGAACTTGCGACGCTTGAAGTCAACCATACGGTAGGTGCGCTTGTGACCACCACCAATCGACTGGGCTGTAACCCGGCCAGCATTGTTGCGGCCACCCTTGCTGTGGAGGCCCTGGGTCAAGGACTTGACCGGCTTCCCGCGATGAAGACCCGAACGATCAACGATGACCAGCTGGCGCTGGCTCGGGGTCGTCGGATTGTAACTTTTCAGTGCCATTTTCCTGTTCCCTTTTGGGGGCTTGTTTCCGCGCGGACCTTACAGACCGGTAGAGACGTCGATCGACTGACCTTCGGCAAGCGTAACATACGCCTTTTTCACGTCGGTCTGGCGACCAGCGATGCCACGGAAGCGCTTGGTCTTACCCTTGCGCAGCAGCGTGTTGACAGCCGTTACCTTGACACCGAACAGCGCTTCAACTGCAGCCTTGATTTCAGGCTTGGAAGCACGCCGGGCAACGTTGAAAACCACCTGGTTCTGTTCCGATACCATGGTCGACTTTTCGGTGATCGCCGGAGAGACGATTACATCATAATGGCGAATATCCGTCATTTGAAGCGCTCCTCCAGAGCAGCAACCGCGTCCTTGGACAAGACAAGCTTGCCGCGACGCAGGATGTCGTAGACGTTGATACCCTGGACCGGAAGCACATCCACATTCGGAATGTTCTTGGCCGCAAGGCGGAAGTTCTGATCAAGTTCGGCGCCGCCGATGAACAGAGCGTTGGTCAGGCCCAGCTTGGAAAGCGAACCGGTCAAAGCCTTGGTCTTGGCTTCGGAAGCCGACAGGTTGTCAACGACGATGATGTCGGATGCCAGTGCCTTGGCCGAAAGCGCATGACGCAAAGCCAAAGCGCGAACCTTCTTGGGAAGGTCATGCTCGTGGCTGCGAACAACCGGACCATGAGCCCGGCCGCCGCCACGAAACTGCGGCGCGCTTGCTGCATGGTGACGAGCACGGCCTGTGCCCTTCTGCTTGAACATCTTGGCGCCGGTGCGAGCAATCTGCGAACGGCTGAGGGTCTTGTGACCACCCTGCTGCTTCTTGGCAAGCTGCCAGCGCACGATGCGCTGGATCAGATCCTGGCGCGGGTCGAGACCGAAGATCGCGTCGGAAAGAGAAATCTTTCCTGCGTCTTTGCCCTCGAGTGTGGTGACGGTGAGATCCATTATTCGGCTCCCTCATTCGATACGTTGGCCGCGGCGCGGAGCGCTGCAGGAAGAGGCGCATCAGCCGGGATGCCGGACTTGACGGCGTCGCGAACGACAATCCAGGTTCCCTTGGAGCCTGGCACCGCGCCCTTGATCAGGATCAGGCCGCGATCGACATCGGTCGAAACAATTTCGAGGTTCTGCGTGGTGACACGGGTCTGACCCATGTGACCTGCCATCTTCTTGCCCTTCCAGACCTTGCCCGGATCCTGGTTGGAACCGGTCGAGCCGTGCGAACGGTGCGAGACCGAAACACCATGGGTAGCGCGAAGACCGCCGAAACCGTGACGCTTCATGGCGCCGGCAAAGCCCTTACCCTGAGTGATACCGGATACATCAACCAGCTGGCCGGCAACAAAGTGCTCGGCAGTGATCTCGGAACCGACGTCAATCAAGTTGTCTGCGCTCACACGGAACTCGACAAGCTTGGCCTTGGGTTCGACATTGGCGATGGCAAAGTTGCCACGCATAGCCTTGGACGTATTCTTAACCTTGGCCACGCCGGCGCCGAGCTGAACAGCAGTATAGCCGTTCTTCTCTTCCGTACGCTGGGCCACCACCTGGCAGTTTTCCAACCGCAGGACGGTTACGGGCACATGATCACCGGCGTCATTATAGACCCGCGTCATTCCCAACTTTTGTGCAATCACACCTGAACGCATCGGTTCATTCCTCTTGAGATGAGCCTGTCGGGGGCTTGCCCCTCCATGCCTCGTTCCCTGTCTTCAAGGCCCAGGGCCTTAAAGCTTGATTTCCACATCGACGCCCGCGGCGAGATCCAGCTTCATCAGCGCATCTACGGTCTGCGGTGTCGGGTCAACAATATCGAGAAGACGCTTATGAGTGCGCATTTCGAACTGCTCGCGGCTCTTCTTGTCGATGTGCGGCGACCTGTTGACAGTGAATTTTTCGATCCGTGTCGGCAGCGGCACCGGGCCACGTACGCTTGCGCCGGTCCGCTTTGCCGTCGACACGATTTCACGCGTGGAGGCGTCAAGGATCCGGTGGTCAAACGCCTTGAGGCGGATGCGGATGTTCTGGCCGTTCATTCGACTTGTCCTTGCTTGTGTGAGAACCGCATGGTCCGGATCAATCCGAACCATGCGCCCTGACCCAGTTTGTTACTCGATGATCGTTGCGACGATGCCGGCGCCGACGGTGCGGCCGCCTTCGCGGATCGCGAAGCGCAGCTTTTCTTCCATCGCGATCGGCACGATCAGCGCCACTTCAGCCGAGATGTTGTCGCCAGGCATCACCATTTCGGTACCTTCCGGCAGTGTCACAATGCCCGTCACATCGGTCGTGCGGAAATAGAACTGCGGACGGTAGTTGGTGAAGAACGGCGTATGACGGCCACCCTCTTCCTTGGTCAGGATATAGGCTTCCGCAGTGAACTTGGTGTGCGGCTTGACCGAACCAGGCTTGCAGAGAATCTGACCGCGCTCGACGTCTTCACGGCCGATGCCGCGAAGCAGTGCGCCGATGTTGTCGCCGGCCTGGCCCTGATCGAGCAGCTTGCGGAACATTTCAACGCCGGTGCAGACGGTCTTCTGGGTGTCGCGGATACCGACGATTTCGATTTCCTCGCCAACCTTGACGACGCCACGCTCAACACGCCCGGTCACAACAGTACCGCGGCCCGAGATCGAGAACACGTCTTCGATCGGCATCAGGAACGGCTGGTCGATCGGACGCTCAGGGGTCGGGATGTACTCGTCAACGGCTGCCATCAGCGCGCGGATCGCGTCTTCGCCCATGGCCTTGTCGCCATCATTGAGGGCAACCAGAGCCGAACCCTTGACGATCGGAATGTCGTCGCCGGGGAAGTCGTAGGACGACAGAAGCTCGCGCACTTCCATTTCGACGAGCTCGAGCAGCTCTTCGTCGTCGACCTGGTCGATCTTGTTGAGGAACACGACCAGCGAAGGAACGCCAACCTGACGGGCAAGCAGGATGTGCTCGCGGGTCTGCGGCATCGGGCCGTCGGCAGCGGACACGACGAGAATGCCGCCGTCCATCTGGGCAGCACCGGTGATCATGTTCTTGACGTAGTCGGCGTGGCCGGGGCAGTCGACGTGGGCGTAGTGACGGGCTTCCGTCTCATACTCGACGTGCGCGGTCGAGATGGTGATGCCGCGTGCCTTTTCTTCCGGTGCAGCGTCGATCTGGTCGTAGGCCTTGAAGTCACCGAAATACTTGGTGATTGCGGCTGTCAACGAGGTCTTGCCGTGGTCAACGTGACCAATCGTGCCGATGTTAACGTGCGGCTTATTGCGCTCGAACTTACCCTTTGCCATCTTCGGCTCTCCATTCTCATTCAGCCCACCTGGGGCAAATTACTGTTTCAGTCTCCGGTCCGGTCCGCACCCTCAGGCGCTGGACCGGCAAACCGGCAAATTATGCGTATTTCGCCTGAATCTCCTGGGAGACGTTCGACGGTACCGGCGCGTAATGATCAAATGTCATCGAGTACTGAGCCCGGCCCTGGGACATGGAGCGCAGCGTATCGACATATTTGAACATGTTGGCCAGAGGCACATGGGCGGAGATGACAACGGCGATGCCGCGCATTTCCTGGCCCTGGATCTGACCACGACGGGAATTAAGGTCACCGATCACGTCACCGACGTAATCCTCAGGCGTAATCACTTCGACAGCCATGATTGGCTCGAGCAGCTGCGGACCCATGAACTTCGAGTTTTCCCGGAAGCAGGCGCGACCGGCAATTTCGAAGGCGAGGACGCTGGAGTCCACATCGTGGTAAGCGCCATCGATCAGAGTTGCCTTGATGCCGAGCATCGGGAAGCCGGCAAGCGGTCCGGAATTCATCACCGAGTTGATGCCCTTCTGGACACCCGGGATATATTCCTTCGGAACCGAACCACCGACAACCTTGGATTCGAAGATGAACTCTTCGCTCTCGTCGTTGGGTGCGAACTGGATCTTGACGCGAGCGAACTGACCCGAACCACCCGACTGCTTCTTGTGGGTGTAATCGGCTTCGTAGGCCTTTGTGATCGATTCACGGTAGGCAACCTGCGGCGCGCCGACATTGGCCTCAACCTTGAACTCGCGACGCATGCGGTCAACGAGAATGTCGAGATGCAATTCACCCATACCGGCGATGATTGTCTGACCGGATTCTTCGTCGGTCTTGACGCGGAACGAAGGATCCTCGGCAGCCAGGCGGTTGAGCGCGAGGCCCATCTTTTCCTGGTCGCCCTTGGTCTTCGGTTCAATCGCGATCTGGATCACCGGCTCAGGGAATTCCATGCGCTCGAGAATGACCTGCTTGAGCGGATCACAAAGCGTGTCGCCCGTTGTGGTTTCCTTGAGGCCTGCGAGAGCAACGATGTCGCCTGCAAATGCTTCCTCGATGTCCTCACGGGAGTTCGAGTGCATCTGAAGCATACGACCGACGCGCTCGCGCTTTTCCTTGACCGTGTTCATCACCGACTGGCCCTTTTCGAGCTTGCCGGAATAGATGCGGGCGAAGGTCAGCGAACCAACGAAGGGGTCGTTCATGACCTTGAAGGCCAGCATCGACAGCGGAGCCTCATCAGAAGCCGCACGTGTGGTCTCTTCTTCGGTCTTGACGTCGATACCTTCAATAGCAGGCACTTCGGCCGGGCTCGGCAGATACTCGACAACTGCGTCGAGAAGCGGCTGAACGCCCTTGTTCTTGAAGGCGGAGCCACAGAACATCGGGAAGAACTGAACCGCGATGGTGCCCTTGCGGACAAGCGAACGGATCTCATCGTTGTCAGGCATCTGACCTTCGAGATAGCGCTCCATGGCGGCTTCGTCAGCTTCAACAGCGGTCTCGATGAGCAGTTCGCGGTATTCCGCGGCCTTTTCCTTCAGATCGTCAGGAATTTCAACGACGTCCCACTGTGCGCCGAGCGATTCATCGCGCCAGACGAGTGCGTTCATCTCGATCAGATCGACGACGCCCACGAATTCTGTCTCAGCGCCGATCGGCAGCTGCATGACAACCGGGGTCGCGCCAAGACGGGACTTGATCATCGACACGGAGCGATAGAAATCAGCGCCGGTCTTGTCCATCTTGTTGCAGAAGATCATCCGCGGGACATTGTACTTGTCGGCCTGGCGCCAGACGGTCTCTGTCTGAGGCTCAACGCCGGCATTGGCATCAAGAAGCGCGATCGCGCCATCAAGCACACGCAACGAACGCTCAACTTCAATGGTGAAGTCAACGTGGCCTGGGGTGTCGATGATGTTGAACCGGCACATCTTGCCTTTGCGGCCCTTCCAGAACGTGGTGGTCGCAGCGGAAGTGATCGTGATGCCACGCTCCTGCTCCTGCTCCATCCAGTCCATGGTGGCAGCGCCATCGTGCACTTCACCGATCTTGTGCGACTTGCCGGTGTAGTAAAGAACACGCTCTGTGGTCGTGGTCTTACCAGCGTCAATGTGCGCCATGATGCCGAAGTTGCGATAATCTTCGATTGCGTATTCGCGAGCCATCTTAAATGCCTTTCGAGAACAGTTCGCTGATTACCAGCGGTAATGCGAAAATGCGCGGTTAGCGTCGGCCATCTTGTGGGTATCTTCCCGCTTCTTGACCGCACTGCCGCGATTGTTCGCTGCATCCATGAGTTCGCCCGAGAGGCGCTCGACCATGGTTGTTTCGTTACGCTTGCGCGCTGCAGCAATCAGCCAACGGATGGCGAGAGCCTGACGGCGCTCCGGACGAACATCGACCGGGACCTGGTAGGTTGCACCACCGACACGGCGGGAACGAACTTCCACGTGCGGGGCGACATTTTCGAGCGCTGTATGGAACTGAGCTACCGGCTCAGACTTGGAACGGGCCTCAACCTGATCAAGCGCACCATATACGATCTGCTCGGCAACTGATTTCTTGCCGTGCATCATGATGGCGTTCATGAATTTGGAGAGTACCAGATCGCCGAACTTCGGGTCCGGGTTGATCTCACGCTTTTCTGCACTGTGACGTCGTGACATGCTTTTCGTCTTTCAACTGATGGGTCGAAACGGTCAGTTGCGATCTTGCGCAGCCAACCGACACAATTACTTCGGACGCTTGGCGCCGTACTTCGAACGGCGCTGCTTGCGGTTCTTGACACCCTGGGTATCGAGTACGCCGCGAATGACGTGGTAACGCACGCCGGGAAGGTCCTTCACGCGGCCGCCGCGGATCATGACCACAGAGTGCTCCTGAAGGTTATGGCCCTCACCCGGGATGTACGAGATGACCTCGTACCCGTTGGTCAGGCGCACCTTGGCGACTTTACGCAGAGCGGAGTTAGGCTTCTTCGGCGTCGTCGTATAGACGCGCGTGCAGACGCCACGCTTCTGCGGACATGCATCAAGATGCATGGACTTGTTACGGACCGGTTTGGGCTGACGCGGTTTGCGGATCAGCTGTTGGATCGTCGGCATTGGGTTCGCACCCCGTAATTAACTTCGTGTTTGCGCCCCGGTCAGACCGGAACGCGCGAAACGCCGAAAACCAGCCTTTCGGCTGCCTTCGGCGGGAATTCAGAGGTTCGGGGATTGCTCCCGGAACATGTGCGCCATAGTGGGCTAAAACTGTTCAGCGCGGGGTGAAA
>OJIL01000263.1_pt1 | contig 9855 bp, 7 predicted proteins | sample 1595731 | NCBI WGS metagenome assembly OJIL01 (sample SAMN05416787, study PRJEB24817) | seawater metagenome | isolation source: Sea water | place: Canada:Atlantic | collected 2013-11
CGAGATGAGATTCGTGACTGGAGTTCAGACGTGTGCTCTTCCGATCTATGCGCTCGAGTCCCGGGACCGGCTGCCCTTCCATGGGAAGGAAATCCGTGTTCGGCTCCTGCGCCGCGGCGAACTGAGGCATCGAGAGCAAAGCCACCACACAACAAAGCACCGGCCCGACGAATCGCGCTGCTTTGGAGCTTGTTGCTGGTGAACGGTTGCTCATTGGGGTGGGCGGATACCGAAGCGAGGGTTGATGGGGCGAAGAGCTGGGTTCACCAGAGTGGGTGCCGTCGCACCGTCCGCCGCCGCTGCTGCTGCTGCGGCGGCGGCTGCTGCGGCGTCACGTCGAGCCTGCTCGCGACCGCGCGATTCAAGCATGGCGGCACGGGCGTTCGCTTCTTCAACAAGGCGCTCGTGAGCCGACCAGCCCTTTACAGGACCGAGACTGTTGAGAGTTTCCTCTTCACCCAGGTCGAAAGCGTCCGTCGAACGGGGCTGAACTGGAGTGCCACGACGGTTGCCGTCGGCGAGGCGGTCCATCGCATCGCTCAGGCTAACCGAAGCACCATCGACACGAGCTTGGCTCGACGCGATGTCCTCACCCACGCCGGAGTCTTCAACCTTGTTGTCGAACTCACCCAAGAACATGGAGTCGTAGTAGGTGTGGAAGAGCGGAATGACTCCCAAGAGCAGCATCGCTGAGCCGATGGCGGTGACGAGAATCACCATGTTCCGCGGTTCTGATTTTTCGTATCCCATCGTGGCTCCTAGTGACTCTGATGGTGCTGGATGCAGCGCTGAAGACGTGGGTCACCGATGGGAACCAAGGGCACCTTCGTCAGCATGAAGAAGACATAGGTGAAGAACGTTCCACCCACGAAGAGAAGTGCACCGACGTCGCCAAGGTTGCCGGACAGGGGCCCCGCCTGAGGAAGGACGTACCAGTAGATGTCCGCGACATGCATTCCGAGAAGCCAAGCGGCGCCGAACGCCATGAGGCCAAAGTTTCTCTTCACCACGCGCGAGACGAGGAAGAGGAATGGGAAGACGAAGTGACCGAGCAAGAGACTGAGGCTCCAAACGCTCCAGCCGCCGTGATCCCAGCGCTTGTGGAACCAGGTGGCCTCTTCTGGAATGCCTGCGTACCAAATCAACATCCACTGCGAGAAGGAGACGTAGGTCCAGAAGCACATGAAGCCAAAGAGCAGCTTGCCGATGTCGTGGATGTGCTCGGTATTGATGGCGTTTCCAACCAAGGAGTTCTTGGCGAGGCTCATGCCCACGATGGACGTAAAAGCCAGGATGGATACGCAGGAGCCTGCGAAGATGACGACGCCAAAGATGGTTGAGTACCAAGCGGGCTCAAGGGCCATCATCCAGTCGAAGGCTGCAAACGTAATGCTCAGGCCGAAGAGGATGGCAGCCATCGGTGTAGCGGCCTTCATCTTGATGGTGAGCTGCAGGTCCTTCGTCTCGTCCTGCTTGCGCGAGTTGCGCCAGAAGAAGAGTGCGAGGCCGATCCAAATCAGGAAGTAGACCAGCGCGCGAGCGAACCAGCCTGGAACGTTCAGGTACGCAGCCTTGTGCTGAAGGATGTGGTGGTGCGCGGCCTGCATCTGCGGCGTGTGCGCGTGGCCTTCTGCGTGGTCCGCGTCGGCGCCATGCTCTTGAGCGTGAACCGTACGTGGAACCAAAAGTGAACCGTGTTCGTCGCCGGCGGCTTCATCCGTGGCTTCTTCAGAGCCCTCTTCGTGCTCGTGCTCGCCGTCGTGGTCATGCTCGCCGTCGTGGTCATGCTCATCTTCGTGGGCATGGTCGTCGTGGTCACCGTGACCCGCCATCCACTCGTCGTACATGTGGAACTGACCCGTCGCGACACCCACAAAGAGTGGAATCGCGAGGATGGCAGCGAGTGGAGCTCCGCTCATCACGACCTCGACGATGCGTCGTGTCGTGACTCCCCAGTGCCCAGCCGTGAAGTGCTGGATAATGACGAGGAAGAGCGCGCCAAATACCATCGTCAAGATGACCATGAGGGCGAAGAGGTAGCTGTACCCGAAACGGGACGCATCACCGGAGAACGCCAACAGCGAACCGACCGCGCCTACCGCCGCAAGGACTGCAGGTGCGCGCCAAGCCGTGAGCCAGCCGCCGGCCTTTGGCCCCATTCGGTAGTCTTTTGGAGCCGGCTTTGTTTCGCTCGTGCTCATCGTGCTTCCTCGTTTCGTGCCGTCACTGCCGACGCCTGGTTGAGTTGGAGTGCGCGGACGTAGGAGACGATGGCCCATCGGTCTGCGAGAGGGATCGACTGGGAGTACGCGGGCATGTTGCGTAGTCCGTTTGTGATGACGCCGTAAAGCTGTCCGTCGGGCATGGAGCGAATCCGTGCATCGTGAAGCGTAGGTGCGTTGAGACCGGCGGAGCCCTGGTCGCGGAGCGTTTCGGCAAGCCACTGAGCGCGCATGCTCACTGGGCCTTCGCCGTCGCCAGCCACCGAGTGGCAAGGCGCGCAGTAGATGTTGAAGCGCTCATGGCCGCGCTCCATCATCGCGAGACGCGCGTTCTTCCGCTCATCCTGATTGAACTGTTCAAAAGTTCGCTGAGGCTGGCGTGGCGTCTCCATCGAGCGGCGGTAGTCGTCGTCATCGATGGTGGGCAAGAAGTCACGAACGACAGCCGTGGGGACTTCGAGAAGCCACGACGTGTCGTCTGCAGTGCGGCCGGACTCAACCGTAAGGTCGATGGGCATTTCCTGAGCGACGGCACCTTCCACGGGTGGGCGCATGGTCCGCCCGTCCTGGAAGAAGTCACTGTGGGACTGCGGATCGGAACGTGGCTGGTTGTACATGTTCCGAATCGGAACCACGGGCGTCTCTTCCGAGATGCCCCCGCGACAGCCAGCGACGGCCGTAAGAGGCAGTGCAGAGAGAAGAAGGAAGCTGGTGATTGTGAAACGCATCAGACCAAGTCCTCCTCGACGAGCTCAAGGTGCGAAGGATTGGTTCCTTCGAGAAGCTCGCGGGTTTTCTTGAGGTCAAAGTTGGGGTCCTTTACCTCGATGGAGATAAAGAACTTGTCGTCGGTGGCGCTAACAAAGCGGTCCGACTCGAAAACAGGGTGGTGGTGACGGGGCAAGCCAGCCAGGTGCAGCAGCCCGAAGAGCGTGCCGAAACCGGTCAGCAGAACCGTCAGCTCGAACATGATGGGAACCATCGGCGCGAAGGCGCCTGCTGGCTTACCGCCAACGATGATGGGGTAGTCCCAGTTGTTCATGTACTGAATCATGAGGACGGCCGTTGTGAGCCCGATGACCGCGTGGATGAAGCTGATGATGCCAATCTTCGTGGGTGGAAGGCCCATGGCCTCGTCCATTCCATGAATCGCGTAGGGCGTGTGGCAGTCCCAGTTCTCGAATCCTTCGTCACGGACCTGACAGGCCGCATGGTGAAGGGCTTCTGGAGTCTCGTACTCCGCCAAGTAGAGAGCTGGACGCTTTTCGTCCTCAGGCTCGGCAGCGTCGTCGTCCGCTTCCGCGTTCTTCGACTCAGCCTTCGCAGCGCCCTTGGGCGTCTTGCTTTCCCGCTGCTTCTTCTTGGCACTCGTTGTGACCGCGCGGGTCTCGTCGTCTGACTTCGACGCCTTGGCGTCCTCGTCGTCGGACTCGTCTTCGTCTTCGTCGTCGGACTCGTCGTCGGACTCGTCGTCAGAATCCTCTGATTCTGATTCGTCCAACTCTGACTCGTCCGATTCCGTGGACTCCGCCGCCGCTTCGACTGCCTCAGCAGCCTCCGCTTCAACTTCGGCCACTTTGGATTCTGTCGCTTCCGCTGCCTTCTCGGCAGCGTCTGCGGCGATTTCTTCGGCCGTGGGAGCTCCCATGCCGACCAATGTCTGTTTGTTTTTCTTGTTGTCCGACATGTCGCTCACTCCGCCGGTGCTGGTTCTTCGGAAGCCAGGGAATGGCCGCTCGGGTGTTCGTCGTGCCCAACGTGCGGATGCGCGTGGGGCAGCGTGGCCTTCAACTCAGCGATGGCAATCATTGGGATCCATCGGATGAAGAGAAGGAAGAGAGTCATGAAGAGACCAAACGTTCCGACGTACAGACCGATGTCGATCCAGGTCGGTGCGAAGTCGCCCCACGAGCTAGGCAGGAAGTCGCGGTAGAGGCTTGTCACGATGATGACGAAGCGTTCGAACCACATGCCGATGTTGATGAAGATGGTGATGATGAACATCGCTGGAACGCTGGTGCGGAAGCGCTTGAACCAGAAGAACTGGGGCGCGATCACGTTGCAGGAAATCATCGCCCAGTAAGCCCACCAGAGAGGGCCCCAGTTGCCGTTGGAGTCGAGCGCGCCGAAGCCGAGACGGTTGTGGAAGAAGACCCACGACTCGTACGGGTTGCCGGAGTACCAGGCGACGAAGAACTCCATCGCGTAGGCGTAGCCAACGAGCATGCCCGTACCGAGCATGAACTTGTTCATGAGGTCGAGATGCTTGAGCGTCACCAAGTGATGAAGCTTGAAGATGGTGCGCACGATGAGCATCAGCGTGAGCACTAAGGCAAAGCCACTGAAGACAGCGCCAGCAACGAAGTACGGCGGGAAGATGGTCGTGTGCCAGCCCGGGATCACGCTAGTTGCGAAGTCGAAACTAACGACCGAGTGAACCGAGAGAACGAGAGGCGTCGAGATACCTGCGAAGATCAGGTAGGCGCGCTCGTAGTGCTGCCAGTGTCGGTGACTTCCGCGCCAACCGAGGGCGAGGAAACCGTAGATGCGTCGACGCATCGTGGTCGTGCTGCGGTCGCGAAGCGTCGCGAGGTCGGGGATGAGACCGACGTACCAGAAGATGACCGAGATGGTCAGGTACGTGTTGACCGCGAACACATCCCACATGAGTGGAGACTTAAAGTTCGGCCACAACGACATCTGGTTGGGGATGGGGAAGAGGTAGTAGTCAAACCACGGACGTCCCGTATGAAGCGCCGGGAAGACCGCGGCGCACAACACCGCGAACACCGTCATCGCCTCCGCGAAGCGGTTGATGCTCGTCCTCCAATTCTGTCGAAAGAGGAAGAGAATCGCGCTGATGAGCGTTCCGGCGTGGCCGATACCGATCCACCAAACGAAGTTGGTGATGTCCCAAGCCCAGTAGGCCGGAGAGTTGTTTCCCCAAACGCCGACACCCATGGTGACGAGGTAGGCGATGCAGGAAACCATCAAGCCAAGGAGCGCGAGGGACGGGATGAAGAGCATCCACCAGCCACGAGGGGCCTTCGTCTCTGTGATGCCCGCGACGGCTTCAGTGATGTCGTTGAACGTTGTGCCCGGCGGCAGCAGGGAGCGCTCGCCGAGTTCTTCGATGGGTGCCGATGCGCTTGCCATCAGTGTGCCTCCCCTTCGCTATGGGAATCGCTGTGCGAATCGGTTTCAGGTTCGAGCACCGGGTTCGGGTTTCGAATCTTGCCCAAGAACGTCGTCCTTGGTCGGGTGCCGATTTCAGCGAGTAGTTTGTAGCGACGATTGGTCTCGTCAGCCTTCGAAACGCGGCTCTCCGGGTCGTTGAGGTCGCCGAAGACGATGGCCTCTGCAGGACAAACCTGCTGACAAGCCGTGACGATATCGCCATCGCGAATCTCGCGATGGTCGCGGTGAGCGGCATACCCTGCTTCGGAGATGCGCTGTGTGCAGTAAGAGCATTTCTCCATCACACCACGCATGCGGACCGTCACGTTCGGGTTGAACTGCAGCTTGCGGGAGTTCGGGAAACTGCCGTGCATCGTCCATGGGTCGTCGAGATGGCTGTGCCAGTCGAGATAGTTGAAGCGACGAACCTTGTAGGGACAGTTATTCGCGCAGTAACGCGTTCCGATGCAGCGGTTGTACGCCATATCGTTGAGGCCCTCCGGCGTGTGAACCGTCGCGTTGACAGGACAGACGTTCTCGCAGGGTGCTTCTTCGCAGTGCTGACAGCCGATGGGCTGAAGCGCGACGGCAGGCTCATCGTCCGTTCCAATGAAGTAACGGTCGATTCGAAGCCAAGACATGTGACGACCGCGGGCGGTCTCCTGCTTGCCAACGGCTGGAATGTTGTTCTCGGCCTGACATGCGACGCTGCATGCGTTGCAGCCGACGCAGGTGCTGAGGTCGATGACCATGCCCCACTTGTGGAGAATGCGGCCCGTCGCAACTTCGTGCGGTGAGTAGTCCACCTGCTCCCAGAGCGGTGGCACGTTCATCTCAACGGTGCGGTAGGAAGCGAACTCAGGCTCAGCCCGGTACTCATCCAACGTCGCGTCGATGGCGATGGGGCGACCTTCCATGAAGTCATGGTTCTGGGTTGTGACCAACCAGTAGTCGTCGCCCGTCGGTGTGACGGTCACGCCGTTCGTGAAGTAGAAGCCGTCGGAGCTTCGAAGTGGGTGAACATCGAACCCGCCGGACATCCAGTTTCGCTCGATGCCGAGACCGGGTCCAAGACCGTCCCATTCCTTCACGCTGCCGTAACGGCCAGCGGCGCTGCGGCCCCAACCCAGGTTGAGCGTGATGCTGTGGTCCGCGTGGCCCGGAAGCGCGTAGGCAGGCAGCTCGACTTGAGCGTCCCCCTTGGCGAGTCGAACCATGGCTCCGTCACGAAGACCGAGCTCATCCATCGTGCCCTTGCTCATGATGGCGGCGTTGTCCCAGACGAGCTTCGTCATCGGGTCCGGTGCCTCGAGAGCCCAGAGGTTGTTCGAGTAGCGACCATCGAAGAGATGGTGAGCGGGAGCGAACACGATTTCGAAGTTGTTCGCGCCGACGGCTGCTGGCGTCTCCGCACCCGCGAAGGCCGTTGCGATCTCGGCGGGCTGAAGCGCGGGACGAACCGGGCGCGTCATGCTTCCAGCGATGACACCGATGTGAAGCGCCTGTCGCCAACGAGCGTCAAACCCTGCGCCGCCGCCGAAGCGTTCGCGGAAGGTCTTTCGGACGACGTAGTGGCCACGCCAGTTACGTTCGCCGGCTGCCTTGGCAAGAATCTCAAGTGGGCTTCGTCCGCCCCAGATGGGCTGAATGAGAGGCTGCTGAATCGCGACGGCTCCGTCGGCGGCGCGTTGGTCGCCCCACGTCTCGAGCTCGTGTGCCATCGGCACATGCCAGCTGCATCGCTCCGTCGTTTCGTCGCGGCTCTCGCTGAGATGAATCGAAGTGACTCCGTCTCGAGCGAGGAGACCGGCGATGTCGACATCGGCGGGCGCATCGTAGACAGGGTTGCCGCCGAGGATGAGCAGAGTCTCCACGTCCGTTGCGGAGGCGAGCTCTGCAAGGCTCTCTGGACCGTTGGTCAGAGCGTCGGTGACAGTCTGGTACGCGACCACAGCACCGACGGCGCCGAGGGCTTCGTTGATGGCGTGGGCCAACGCGTGAACGCGAGGAGGCTGACGACGACCGACCAGGATGATGGACCGTCCGCGTGCGCCCTGAAGGTCAGCCGCGAGTGCAGCGATGAAGTCTGCGTCGTAGCCTTCTGTCGAAGACGCTGCCGCAGGGAGTCCGCCGCCAAGTTGACCGGCGAGGGCCTGAAGGAAGCCTTCGATGTCCTGGGCTGGCATGCGAACACGGTGGTCCGCGTTTGCACCCGTGACGGAGTGCGTAGCCTCAACCGAGTACAGCCGGTTCATCCGCTGCGTCTCAGGGTCGTTGATTCGGCGACGGCTCGCGAAAGCACGAACGTTTCGAACGCTCCCTGGCTCTGTACCGAGAAAGTCGCTGTCGAGAGCGAGAATCACATCCGCGGCGGCGAGGTTGTAGATGGGCGAGAGCGGCTGGCCGAAGGCCATGCGTGTGCCTTCGCGAACGTTGTCCTCGTCCACCGACGTGTAGTGATGGAACTGGGCGCGGGGCAGCCGTGCACTCAGCGCTTCGCGAACGCGGAGAACCGAGGGGCTGTTCGTCGGTGGCATCAACACGCGGAGGCCTGTGCCGCCGGTTCGTTGGTGAGCCGTCATGAGGGCCGTGAAGGCCTCGTCGAACTCTTCATGGGACGCGTCGACGAGTGCATCGCCGTCGCGCTTCGCAGGCGACTGGGAGCGGTCAGGATTGTAAAGGTCCCAGATGGCGAGCTGCGCACGGAGGTCCGTCGCGCCGAGGCTGCGCCCGTGACGCGGGTTGCCCTCGATCTTCGTCGGGCGGCCTTCGTGGCTTGTGACCAGAAGACCGATGGCGTCGCTTCCACGCTGCGTGACGCTGGCGAAGTGAATCGGAATGCCAGGGATCTGGTACTCGGGGCCTTCCACGTAGGGAACGATGTTCTCCACGGGACGACGAGCACAGCCGGGGAGCGTGAGCGCTGCGGCAGCGGTGGCTCCGGCGAGGAAGCCACGACGGCTAACTTTGGGCTGCGCGGCGAGAAGCTGTTCGGCGCTAGGCGCGCTCTTTCCAAGCTTCTTCTTGAGGCTTCCCAGGCCAACGAGGCCCTTCATGAACCCACCCGGGAGCTCAGCCTCAGCACGCGTGCGGTTTTCCCGCTCGCTGGAGTACTTCTCATCGAGGCTTCGCCAAACCGCCGGACGGCGGGAGGACTCCTCAGGAGCGTGAAGCGAATCGTATGGTTTGCGGCGACTCATCGGTGACACCCGGAGCAGTTCTCAGGAGGATTGACGGCGGCGGCGTGGACGACCTCATTGGCAGCCCAAGCTTCATCCGCCTCCCATCCCATGGTTGTAATTTCTTCGACGGGTCGAAGGTTCGGTCCAGGATCGCGGTGGCACTCAAGGCACCACTGCATGGCAATCGGTTCAACGACGCCGACGACTTCGGCCTCATCGATCCGGCCGTGACACGTCTCGCAGCCAACTGCGACACGGGCCTCGTTGCCGTCCTCATCCACGCTGAGCGCACCATAGAGGTGGGCTGAGTGGTTGAAGTAAGTGTGGTCGGGCAGCTGATGCACACGCACCCACTCGACGGACTCGCCGGTTTCCCAGCTGTCGCGAATGGGAGCAAGCATCTCCGAGCCGGTACGCACCACGTTGTGGCAGCCCATACAGGTCTGCGTCGGCGGAATCATCGCTTCCGCGGACTCCTCGACGTTTGCATGGCAGTAGCGGCAATCCAGACCGAGCTCTCCGACGTGGAGACGGTGGCTATAAGGCACCGGTTGCTCGGGCGTGTAACCGACCTGCAAGTTGGATGGAGAAGCGTAGTACCAGACGCCGAGAGTAAGGGCTCCTCCGCCCGCCAAAGCGGCGCCGGCCAGCGCCAGGGGCAGTAGGTTGAGTTGCCGTGGGAAGATCTGCATGTTGCCGTGGGTGGTTGAGGACTTTGGTCCGCTCGCGGCGCCCTTTTATTGGGTTTTTGACCCGGGGACAAGCAAGAGCGTGAGGAGGAGGCATCAAAGATGCGCGGAGAGAGCTTCTACCTCTTCGCGGTGGATAGGACAATTCTTAGTAATCCAGAACACTTGCGTCGTTCCGTCGGCCTCGTGAGAGACATATTTGAAAACGTCAGCATTCTCTTCACTCCGATCGTCAGCGAGGGGGTGGTCGGGATTTAGCGTCGCTCGAATCGCGACGAGAAGGCTTTGGTGGAACTCAAAAGTTGTCGATACGACATCAGTCGTACCAACGGACGCGTTTGAGGGGACCCAGTCGATGGTGAAGGTCCCGATTGGGGACGTCGCGCTGGTCCAGTCGCCGGCGTGCTGGAAGTGGCTGCGGACGTCCGCAGCGCTCATTCCAAGGCGGACTCCTTCGAAGCCAGCACTCGCTTCCGCGCACGCCATAGCGGGCAGGACGGCGATCACAGCCGCAAAACGGAAGGTAGACGTGCGTTTAGATCGGAAGAGCGTCGTGTAGGGAAAGAGTGTAGATCTCGGTGGTCG
>OJIL01000271.1_pt1 | contig 9740 bp, 5 predicted proteins | sample 1595731 | NCBI WGS metagenome assembly OJIL01 (sample SAMN05416787, study PRJEB24817) | seawater metagenome | isolation source: Sea water | place: Canada:Atlantic | collected 2013-11
GAAAAAGTGCGTCGCGGCGATGATCTGCCACCCGGCGTGATGAAGATGGTTAAAGTCTTTGTCGCGGTGAAGCGCAAGCTTCAGCCCGGTGACAAGATGGCGGGTCGTCACGGTAACAAAGGTGTTATCTCGACTATCGTACCAGTAGAAGATATGCCATACGATGATAAAGGTCGTACGGTAGATATCGTACTAAATCCACTAGGTGTACCATCGCGTATGAACATCGGTCAGATCCTTGAAACACATATGGGTCTTGCTGCACGTGGTATCGGTGAACGTTTAGAAGAAATGATGAAAGAGCAACGTGAGCTTCATGAGCTACGTGAATTCATCAAGCAAGCTTACGAAATTGGTGAATCTCGCCAAGTTGTAGACATTGCAAGTTTCTCTGATGACGAAATTCGTCGCCTAGCTGAAAACTTAAAAGGTGGTTTACCAATCGCTACTCCTGCATTTGATGGCGCTAAAGAAGACGAAATCAAAGACATGCTAGAGCTTGGTGGATACCCTAGAAGTGGTCAGGTTACACTTTATGATGGCCGTACTGGCGATCAGTTTGAACGTCAAGTAACTGTTGGTTACATGTACATGCTTAAACTTAACCACTTGGTTGATGATAAGATGCACGCACGTTCTACTGGTTCTTACAGCCTTGTTACTCAGCAGCCGCTGGGTGGTAAAGCACAGTTCGGTGGCCAGCGTTTTGGTGAGATGGAAGTATGGGCACTAGAAGCTTACGGTGCTGCTTACACTCTACAAGAAATGCTTACAGTGAAATCGGATGACGTGAATGGTCGTACTAAGATGTATAAAAACATCGTTGATGGTAACCACAAGATGGAACCAGGTATGCCAGAATCGTTCAACGTATTGTTGAAAGAAATCCGCTCACTGGGTATCAACATCGAGTTGGAAGAAAATTAAGCCAATTAGATGCTGCAGTTGACGCTGCAGCATCTGTTACGGCTGAATAGAATGTAGGGACGAGATTACCCGTCCTCGAGATTAACTCCGACAGGAGAGCTAAGGTGAAAGACTTACTTAAGTTTCTGAAGCAACAAAATAAGACCGAAGAATTCGATGCAATTCGCATTGGTCTTGCTTCACCAGACATGGTTCGTTCATGGTCATACGGTGAAGTAAAGAAACCTGAGACTATTAACTACCGTACTTTCAAGCCTGAGCGCGATGGCTTATTCTGTGCCCGTATTTTCGGCCCAGTGAAAGATTATGAGTGTTTATGTGGTAAATATAAACGCCTTAAACACCGTGGTGTGATCTGTGAGAAGTGTGGCGTTGAAGTTACACTGACCAAAGTGCGTCGTGATCGTATGGGTCATATTGACCTTGCGAGCCCAGTAGCACATATATGGTTTTTAAAATCATTACCGTCACGTATCGGCTTAATGCTAGATATGACGCTTCGTGATATTGAACGTGTTCTTTACTTCGAATCATTCGTAGTAACTGAGCCTGGTATGACAACGCTTGAGCGTGGTCAGTTACTAGGTGAAGAAGAGTACCTAGATGCATTAGAAGAACATGGTGATGAGTTTGAAGCGAAGATGGGTGCTGAAGCAGTTTTAGACTTGCTTCGTGAACTTGATCTTGGCCAATTAATTGCTGAGATGCGTGAAGAGTTACCAACAATTAACTCTGAAACTAAGCGTAAAAAAATCACTAAACGTCTTAAGTTAATGGAATCATTCCACCAATCAGGTAATAACCCTGAGTGGATGATCATGACAGTACTTCCAGTATTGCCACCTGATCTACGTCCATTAGTACCACTAGACGGTGGTCGTTTTGCGACATCTGATCTAAATGACCTTTACCGTCGTGTTATTAACCGTAACAACCGTCTTAAGCGTCTATTAGATTTAGCAGCACCAGACATTATCGTACGAAACGAAAAACGTATGTTACAAGAAGCGGTAGATGCGCTACTTGACAACGGTCGTCGTGGTCGTGCTATTACAGGTTCTAACAAGCGTCCGCTTAAATCTCTTGCTGATATGATCAAGGGTAAGCAAGGTCGTTTCCGTCAGAACTTACTTGGTAAGCGTGTAGATTACTCAGGCCGTTCTGTAATCACAGTAGGTCCTACACTTAAGCTTCACCAATGTGGTCTTCCTAAGAAGATGGCACTTGAGCTATTCAAACCGTTTATCTACGGCAAACTAGAGCGTCGCGGCATGGCTACGACAATCAAAGCTGCTAAGAAAATGGTAGAGCGTGAAGTAGCGGAAGTATGGGATGTATTAGACGAAGTAATTCGTGAACATCCGGTATTACTAAACCGTGCACCAACACTTCACCGTTTGGGTATCCAAGCGTTTGAGCCTGTGCTTATCGAAGGTAAAGCGATTCATTTGCATCCATTAGTATGTGCGGCTTACAACGCCGATTTCGATGGTGACCAAATGGCGGTACACGTACCGTTAACAATCGAAGCACAGCTTGAAGCACGTGCATTGATGATGTCAACAAACAACATTCTATCTCCTGCGAATGGTGAGCCAATCATCGTTCCTTCACAGGATGTTGTATTGGGTCTTTACTACATGACCCGTGATTGCATCAACGCAAAAGGCGAAGGCGCAATATTTAAAGATCCTAAAGAAGCAGAAAAAGCATACCGTAGCGGTAATGCAGACCTTCACGCTATTGTGAAAGTACGTATTAGCCAGTCAGTTGCTAATGAGCACGGTGTAGTAGAAGATACTACAACGGTTATCGAAACAACGGTAGGTCGTGCAATTCTGTCTCTAATTTTACCAACTGGTATGCCGTTTGAGTCAATCAACCAGCCACTAGGTAAGAAGCAGATTTCTAGCTTGTTGAATGAGTGTTACCGTCGCTTAGGCCTTAAAGACACCGTTGTGTTTGCTGACCAAGTTATGTACACCGGTTTCCATTACGCAATGAAGTCTGGTGTTTCTATCGGTATCGATGACTTAGTTATCCCACCGGTTAAAGCGCAGATCATTGAATCAGCAGAAGCTGAAGTAACTGAAATCAACCAACAATTCCAATCAGGTCTTGTAACGGCTGGTGAGAAGTACAACAAAGTTATCGATATCTGGTCACGTGTAAATGAAAACTTATCACGTGAGATGATGGCTAACTTGTCGAAAGACACAGTAACCAACGCGAAAGGTGAAGAAGTAGAGCAACCGTCATTTAACTCAGTGTTTATGATGGCCGACTCAGGTGCTCGTGGTAGTGCCGCTCAGATCCGTCAGCTAGCAGGTATGCGTGGTCTAATGGCACGTCCAGATGGTTCAATCATCGAGACACCAATCACGGCTAACTTCCGTGAAGGTCTAAACGTACTTCAGTACTTCATCTCAACTCACGGTGCGCGTAAAGGTCTTGCCGATACAGCACTGAAAACAGCGAACTCGGGTTACTTAACGCGTCGTCTAGTAGACGTAGCACAAGATTTGGTAATCAACGAAGACGACTGTGGCACAGAAGATGGCTTAACAATGAAACCGCTTATTGAAGGTGGTGATGTTGTAGAAGCGCTTCGCGAACGTGTACTAGGTCGTGTTGTAGCTGAAGATGTTGTTATTCCAGGTACTAATACTGTACTTGTAGAACGTAATATCATGCTTGATGAAAAACTGTGTGACCTTTTAGAAGAGCACTCGGTTGATGAAGTACGCGTACGCTCAGTTATCACATGTGATAATGACTTTGGTGTATGTGCTAACTGTTATGGTCGTGACCTTGCACGTGGTCATATCATCAACGCAGGTGAATCAGTAGGTGTTATCGCGGCACAGTCAATTGGTGAGCCGGGTACACAGCTTACTATGCGTACATTCCACATCGGTGGTGCGGCATCTCGAGCGTCAGCTGAAAATAATGTACAAGTTAAAACTAACGGTACGTTAAAACTTCACAATGCTAAGTATGTATTAAATACAGACGGTAAAATTGTTATTACGTCTCGTTCAACGGAAATCACTATCATCGATAGTCATGGCCGTGAAAAAGAGCGTTATAAAGTACCTTATGGTGCAGTATTAACAGTTCAAGACAATGCAGAAGTTCAAGGTAACGACATTGTTGCTACTTGGGACCCGCATAGTCACCCAATCGTTCTTGAGCACAAATCAAAAGTATCGTTTAGCGATATCGATGACTCGAATACAGAGACACAAACCGATGAACTAACTGGTTTGACTCGTATTGTAGTTAAAGACCTTGCTAAAGCGAATGCTAAAGAGCCTAAACTTATCATCGAAAGTGATGAGCGTGGTCTGCAAGAAACACGTCTTCCTTCATTCACAACGATTGAAGTAACAGACGGTGCGACTGCAAACCCAGGTGACGTGTTAGCACGTATCCCGCAAGAAGGCTCTAAAACTCGTGATATCACGGGTGGTCTACCACGCGTAGCCGACTTATTTGAAGCGCGTAAGCCAAAAGATCCAGCTATCTTAGCTGAAATCACCGGTACTATTAGCTTCGGTAAAGAGACTAAAGGTAAGAAGCGTTTAGTTATTACTCCAGCTGAAGGCGATCATTACGAAGAAATGATTCCTAAGTGGCGTCAACTTAACGTGTTTGAAGGTGAACAAGTATCTAAAGGTGAAGTAATCGCCGATGGTCCTGAATCACCACATGACATCTTACGCCTACGTGGTGTGACTCATGTTGCTAACTACATCGTTAACGAAGTGCAAGAGGTTTACCGTTTGCAAGGCGTTAAGATCAATGACAAGCACATTGAAACAATTATCCGTCAAATGTTACGTAAATGTACCATTTTACACGGTGGTGATACTGACTTCTTAGCTGGTGAACAAATCGAAGTGGCGCGCGTTAATATCGCAAACCGTGACCTTGAAAAACAAGGTAAGATCCCAGCGAAGTTTGAAACCCAGTTAATGGGTATTACTAAAGCATCACTAGCGACAGAATCTTTCATCTCTGCAGCGTCTTTCCAAGAAACAACACGTGTTCTTACAGATGCAGCAGTGAATGGTAAGAGCGATGAGCTTCGCGGTCTGAAAGAAAACGTAATTGTGGGTCGTTTGATCCCAGCCGGTACCGGTTTTGCGTATCATCAAGATCGTATGGCTCGCCGTAAACAAAGCAAAGAAGTAGTAGAAGAGCAAACAGTAAGCGCTGAAGAGGCAACTCAAGCACTAACTGATGCACTAAATGCTGATTTGTCTGGAAATCAATAAACTGTTCTTAATCAATAGATTAAGAGATCGTAAGGCAGTTAAGTGCTGTCTTACGGTTAGTTTAGGTTGACAGGTTAAACTTTGCTCATTAAAATTCCGCCACCCATTTACTTGTGTGCTTATCGTAGGCAGGTAATAAAGGGCGGATTTTTTTATTTTTTTCAGTAGTAATTTTAATTTCAGGAGCTATTTAAATGGCAACTATTAACCAGCTAGTGCGTAAGCCACGCCGTAGCAAGGTTACGAAAAGTAACTCAGCTGCACTAAAAGCGTGTCCGCAAAAGCGCGGTGTATGTACTCGTGTATATACAACTACACCTAAGAAACCAAACTCAGCGTTACGTAAAGTAGCTCGTGTACGTTTAACTAACGGTTTCGAAGTAACATCTTACATCGGTGGTGAAGGTCATAACCTTCAAGAGCACAGTGTAATCCTAATCCGTGGTGGTCGTGTTAAAGATTTACCAGGTGTGCGTTTTCACACTGTACGTGGTGCACTTGACTGTGCAGGCGTTAGCGACCGTCGTCAAGCTCGTTCTAAATACGGTGCAAAACGCCCTAAAGGGTAATTGTATTCCGTTAGTAAGGCCAAGCACTAAATATTATTAATTATTGTTTTGGGTGATTGACTCGAAAGAGCAAACCTGAATAAACCGGAGATACAAAATGCCTAGAAGACGCGTAATAGGTCAACGTAAAATTCTTCCAGATCCTAAGTTCGGATCGGAACTTCTTGCTAAATTCGTTAACATCGTAATGTTAGACGGCAAGAAATCTACTGCTGAAAAAATTGTTTATGGTGCGCTAGACGTGGCTGCTGAGAAATCAGGCAAGTCGCACCTAGAAATCTTTGAATCTGCACTTGATAACATCCGTCCACAGGTAGAGGTTAAATCTCGCCGTGTTGGTGGTTCAACTTATCAAGTACCAGTTGAAGTACGTCCAGTTCGTCGCAACGCATTAGGTATGCGTTGGTTAGTAGACGCTGCACGTAAGCGTGGCGAAAAATCTATGGGCTTACGTTTAGCTCAAGAAATCGTTGACGCTGCTGATAATAAAGGCACTGCGGTTAAGAAACGTGAAGACGTTCACCGTATGGCTGAAGCGAATAAAGCATTCGCTCATTACCGTTGGTAATCTGTCCTTAACCTTTAAGAGGATCATATGGCACGTACAACTCCACTTGAGCGCTACCGTAATATCGGCATAGTAGCTCACGTAGATGCAGGCAAAACCACCACAACAGAACGTGTTCTGTTCTACACTGGTCTTTCTCATAAGATCGGTGAAGTACATGATGGCGCTGCAACTATGGACTGGATGGAGCAGGAACAAGAGCGTGGTATCACAATCACTTCTGCTGCAACAACGTGTTTTTGGAAAGGGATGGACGCTCAATTTGACGCCCATCGTATCAATATTATTGATACTCCAGGACACGTAGATTTCACTATCGAAGTAGAGCGTTCTTTACGCGTACTTGATGGTGCGGTAGTTGTGCTTTGTGCTTCTTCTGGTGTACAGCCGCAAACTGAAACAGTTTGGCGTCAAGCGAACAAATACGAAGTTCCAAGAATGATCTTCGTAAATAAAATGGATCGCACGGGCGCTGACTTTTTAGCTGTTGTTAGCCAGGTGAAATCTCGTCTTGGAGCAACGCCTGTTCCTATTCAGTTGCCAGTAGGCGCTGAGGACGACTTTAAAGGTGTTATTGACCTTATAAAAATGAAAGTGATTAACTGGAACGAAGCGGACCAGGGTATGACTTTCACATATGAGGCAATACCGGCAGACCTTCTTGAGTTAGCTGAAGAATGGCGCTCTCATTTAGTTGAAAGCGCTGCTGAAGCCTCAGAAGAACTAATGGACAAATACTTAGAAGGTGAAGAGTTAAGTGAAGCAGAAATTAAAAATGCTTTACGTCAACGCACATTGGCCAATGAGATTGTTCCAGTAACTTGTGGAAGCGCATTTAAAAACAAAGGTGTTCAAGCGGTGCTTGACGGCGTTGTAGAATATATGCCTTCACCAGAACAAGTTAAACAAATCCAAGGTATCTTAGAAGATGGTACCGAAGAGGAACGTCCAGCTGATGATAAAGCGCCGTTTGCTGCACTTGCATTTAAAATTGCAACAGACCCGTTTGTTGGCACTTTAACCTTTTTCCGTGTTTACTCTGGTACTGTTAAACAGGGTGACGCGGTATACAACCCAGTTAAAAGTAAGCGTGAGCGACTTGGCCGTATCGTACAGATGCATTCAAACTCTCGTGAAGAGATCAAAGAAGTCTACGCAGGCGACATCGCGGCGGCTATTGGTCTTAAAGACGTTACAACAGGTGAGACACTGTGTGCTCCGAATTCAATTATTACGCTTGAGCGTATGGAATTCCCAGAACCAGTTATCTCTGTTGCGGTTGAGCCTCGCACAATCGCTGACCAGGACAAGATGGGTATCGCGCTAGGTAAACTAGCGGCCGAAGATCCGTCTTTCCGCGTACAAACTGACGAAGAATCAGGCCAGACAATTATTTCTGGTATGGGTGAACTTCACCTAGATATTATCGTCGACCGTATGAAACGTGAATTCAGTGTTGAATGTAACGTTGGTAAGCCGCAGGTTTCATATCGTGAAGCTATTCGTTCAACTGTAGAAGTTGAAGGAAAGTTCATTCGTCAATCAGGTGGTCGTGGTCAATATGGTCACGTTTGGTTGAAGCTTGAACCGATGGATATTTCGGATGATGATTCTCCAATTTACGAATTCGTTAACGAAACCGTAGGTGGATCAGTTCCTAAAGAATACATCCCAGCGGTAGACAAAGGTATCCAAGAGCAAATGTCTCAAGGTGTACTGGCAGGCTATCCTTTACTTGGCGTTAAAGCGACTTTATATGATGGTTCGTTCCATGATGTAGATTCGAATGAAATGGCATTTAAAATTGCAGGTTCATTAGCTATGAGAGACGGTGCGCTTAAAGCAAACCCAGTTCTTTTAGAACCACTAATGAAGGTTGAGGTAATCACTCCTGACTCAAACATGGGTGATGTAGTTGGCGACTTAAACCGTCGTCGCGGCATGATCGAGGGCATGGAAGATGCACTTGGTGGACTTAAGCAAATAAATGCGCAAGTTCCACTGTCTGAAATGTTCGGTTATGCGACTGCTTTACGTTCTGCAACTCAGGGTCGTGCTTCTTACTCTATGGAGTTTTTGAAGTACGCTGAAGCCTCAAAGCAGGTTGCAGATACAATAATTTCAGCTCGCGCTGTAATATGATTTTAGCTTGTCTGGCTCAATAGTGAGTCAGGCTTTAATTTCTTAATTAGGAATTTTTTAAGATGGCAAAAGAAAAGTTTGAACGCGTAAAACCGCACGTAAACGTTGGTACAATCGGCCACGTTGACCACGGTAAAACTACACTAACTGCAGCAATCACTAACGTACTTGCAAAAGTATACGGCGGTGTTGCTAAAGATTTCGCATCAATCGATAACGCTCCAGAAGAGCGCGAGCGTGGTATCACAATCTCAACTTCACACGTTGAGTACGACACACCAACTCGTCACTACGCACACGTAGATTGTCCAGGTCACGCCGATTATGTTAAAAACATGATCACTGGTGCTGCACAAATGGACGGCGCTATCTTAGTAGTAGCTGCGACTGATGGCCCAATGCCACAAACGCGTGAGCACATCCTTCTTTCTCGTCAGGTTGGCGTACCTTACATCATCGTATTCATGAACAAATGTGACATGGTTGATGACGAAGAGCTACTTGAACTAGTAGAAATGGAAGTTCGTGAACTTCTTTCTGAGTACGATTTCCCAGGTGACGACTTACCACTAATTCAAGGTTCTGCACTTAAAGCACTTGAAGGCGAGAAGCAATGGGAAGACAAGATTGTAGAGCTTGCAGAAGCACTAGATTCTTACATCCCAGAGCCAGAGCGTGACATCGATAAGCCATTCATCATGCCTATCGAAGACGTTTTCTCAATCCAAGGTCGTGGTACTGTTGTAACTGGTCGTGTTGAAGCCGGTATCATCAACGTGAATGACGAAGTTGAAATCGTTGGTATCAAAGAGACTACTAAGTCTACTTGTACTGGTGTTGAAATGTTCCGTAAGCTTCTTGACGAAGGTCGTGCTGGTGAGAACATTGGTGCACTACTACGTGGTACTAAGCGTGAAGACGTTGAACGTGGTCAAGTACTAGCTAAGCCTGGTTCAATCAACCCACACACTACATTCACTTCAGAAGTATACGTACTTTCTAAAGATGAAGGTGGTCGTCATACTCCATTCTTCAAAGGTTACCGTCCACAGTTCTACTTCCGTACAACTGACGTAACTGGTGACGTACAGTTACCAGAAGGCGTAGAAATGGTAATGCCTGGTGATAACATCAAGATGACAGTAACTCTAATCGCACCAATCGCGATGGATGAAGGTCTTCGTTTTGCTATCCGTGAAGGTGGCCGAGATCGGAAGAGCGTCGTGTAGGGAAAGAGTGTAGATCTCGGTGGTC
>OJIL01000272.1_pt1 | contig 9711 bp, 5 predicted proteins | sample 1595731 | NCBI WGS metagenome assembly OJIL01 (sample SAMN05416787, study PRJEB24817) | seawater metagenome | isolation source: Sea water | place: Canada:Atlantic | collected 2013-11
GAGTTCAGACGTGTGCTCTTCCGATCTGTGGCCGCCGGCGCTGTGGAAGAGGCCGTCTACCGGCGCGACAATGGTGTGGGCAGCGTCGGGTACGGCGACTCCGACAAACGCGACGTCGAACACCTTGAGTTCCGCCGGCATCTCCTCAAGCGATTCAGCGCCTCCGTTCTCTGGCTACACCGGGAAGTCTCCGAGGCCGGCAAGTGGACGCTCCAGGCGCTCTACGCAATCGCCGCCTGTGTCGCGATGGCCTTCACCGTCGGCGCCGCCTTCTATCACGGCACGCCGGATGCAAACACCTTCAACAACCTCTGGAAGTGGGCCACGATCGTCATCCTGGCGTACGCCGGCAAGGACCGGATCAAGGCCACTCTGCAAGGCGTGTTCACCAAGTGGGTTCGTAAGTGGATGCCGGACCGCCGCTGGCGTCTCGAAGACCGCCTCAAACGCATCACCGTTGGCGCCGTCCGCGAGCGCTCGGAGTTCCTCAAAAAGAAGGACATTCCTGAGGCTGTACACACGGCCCGCGTCAGCACGCATCAGCACCGACTCGAAGAGCAGGCACGGCCGGAGCACATCCTTTGGCATAAGAAGGACTGCGCCGTAAACGCCGAGGCGATCCGAGGCATGGATGAGCGCTACGGCGCCATCACCGAGATCTTCCGTCTCAACCTTCGCGAGTGGCTCGTCCACACGGACAACGCGAAACAGCGCGCGGTCTTCGCCGACCCAGACGATCAGCACATCTACACCGCGATGGCGCCGCGCGTTTACAACATCGCCGTGGTCTACCGATTGCGCTCGACAACGGACAACGAGACACCGTGGCGCCGCGTCCGCGTGATCATCTCGCGCAAGGGCATCAAGCGAATCGAACGCGTCTTCTTGTAGCGTCCGCTGAACTCAGCACTGCAATCAGTGCACTGAACTCAGTGAACTCAGCGCACTAAACGCGGTTGGCTTGTGAGGCCAAAGATGGTGTGCTCGTCGCGTTCAATCGGGTCTCGCCCATCGCCAATGCCCAGAGCGGGAAGTAGCGACGGTACAGACGGTAGTCCAGAAGCGCCGTTCGGAAGAACACGCCAGTCATCATCGGCGCGGACCAGTCCCCGTCCTCCGCTTGAAGCGAACGCAACGCAGCGGTGGCTGATTCGAACGCTGGAGCAAAGGCATCGCCGCCTTCGACCAGAGTCATCGCGGCCCAGGCTGTTTGCGTAGGATGGGAGGCTTCGCCTTCGATGTAGCGGTCCTCAAGACAACTACGCCAAGACTCACTGAAGGAGCCGTCGTCGCGCTGTTTCGCCGCGACATAAGTGCATGCCTTTTGAATGGCTGGGTCGTCTGGAGTCGCGCCCGCCGCGACCAGGCCACGAACGCCGAAGAGCGTCCCGTACAAGTAGGCGACGCCCCAGGCGCCGTCCCAGCTTCCGTCCGCGTTCTGAGAAGCACGCAAGTACTTCTCCGCGCGTGTGATGGCTTCATCGACATCCGCGCGCATCATGGCCGGGTAACGGCTACGAACCGCAGCGAGCGCCGCGAGGTTTGACGCCGTGCACTCAAAGTACGAGAGCTCCGTCATGGAGTCCCCGAACATCTCCGCCGGGTTCATCCACTCAAGACCCGCGCGCACCTTTCGCGACTCGTAAGAGCCAAAGCCCCCATCGAAGTTCTGCGCCTGCAAGAGGAAGCGAACTCCCGCTTCGATACGCTCGGGTTTCGGCGTATAGAGATCCTTCGGCGCTTCGAGAAACGCCAGCAGCGCCTCCGCCGTGCAATCGCTGACCGGCCAACCGTGCCAAATACCGGCAAAGCAAAAGCCGCCCGTTGGGTCCACGCGATCCTGAGCCGCGTATGCGCTCACAGCGCCGCCGCTGGGTGTCATAATCTGCTGCGTCTCAAGCCACGAGAGACCGCGAACGAGCGCGTCCTCAACGTCGCGTCGCGCGTTTCCGCGCAGGCTCCCGCGAGCCTCAGAAAGCGCCTGTAGCGCAAACGAAGTGTCCCAGGTCGCGCTGCGTGCGCCGGTGACGCGAAGGCCTTCCTCTTCGTCTTCCCAGACCCAACCTTTGACCGCGGCGTCATCCGCAGGGTCACCGCCGAAGCGCGCGAGCTGCGCGTGGAGATCCGAATCGTTCGGGTCCATGGCATGGAGCGTGAGCGCAAAGAGCAGCCCATTTACCGGCGACAGGCAGGTGTAGTCCGTGCTTCGAAGCTCGAATCGTATTCGCTTCACGAAGCGCTTGAGCAGCCACCCACGAAGGCGGGGGGAGTGAAAACGCTCGGCGACGTTGACCGCGGCGTACACGCCTTTGAGAATTGTTCCCGGCGGTGCCCAGAGGTCCTTCTCTCGAAGTCGGCCGCGCGAACCATGGAAATCAAGGGCATCAAAACGCCGCCCTGGGTAGAGCTCGTTTCGCAGCTCTCGCGTAAGGGCCGTGAGAGGCGCCTGTACCTTGAGCGAACGAACGCTAGCCATGCCCATGTAGATCAAGCGGGTGTGGCAGTAGTAGTTCGCCGGGTGCAAAGGCACCTTCTCCGGCAGGAGCCAAGCTTCAGGTGGGACCGCGTTTACGCCCTCCCAGCGGTACAAGCCCGCGATGGACAGCCACACTTTGCCCCAACTTGGGATCGTCAGCGTGTCTTCCTTCTCAAAGAACTTCCGAGCCCCAGAGAGCAGAGGATCCGACGCCTCCAGCCCGCTCATTCGCGCCGCGATGTAACAGAGAGCGGTCACAAAAAGCGACGCTTCTCCGTGACGGTGCATGCCCCAACAACCGCTCCCATCCTCGAGCTGCATTGCCGTCAGCTGGGTGATCAGCCCCGCCCTGCGTCGCGGAGGAATCTCCCGACCCATCGCGTGCATCGCGATGACGTACTGTGCCGCGAGCATGGGATTCCACACCACTTCGCCTTCCCAGTGCTCTCCTTCGTTGCGCAACGAGACGAGGTGAAGGGCCGCGGTATGAAGCGTCATCTAAACTGCCTTCTGGCGAGCCGTGGTGAGCAACTCTCGAGCGACGTCCAGTTTGACCTGACCCGCGTCGACGAGCTGTGCCGCAATGAGGTCAACCTCGTGGTGTTCTGCGCCGGCAGCAAGCGCCACGCTTCGCGCGTGAAGGGTCATATGACCTCGCTGAATGCCTTCCGTCGCCAACGCTCGGAGCGCTCCCATGTTTTGGGAGAGACCCACCGTGGCCATAACCATTCCGAGTTCGGCGGCGGACCCTACGTCGAGGATCTTTCGCAGGACACGAATCGTGGGGTGCACCTGCGTGCTCCCGCCGACGACACCGACGGCCATAGGTAGCTCGATGCTTCCCATGAGATAGCCATCTTCGCGCCACCACTTGGTGAGCGAGGTGTAGCGTCCGTCGCGCGCTGCGTACGCATGCGCGCCAGCCTCAACACTTCGCCAGTCGTTGCCCGTTGCGATGGCGACGGCATCGATGCCGTTCATGACGCCCTTGTTGTGCGTCGCCGCGCGATACGGGTCCACCGCTGCGAAGCGGTACGCCTGGACGATTCCCTCAGCCACCTCAGCGCCCGAGTAACCGTTGCCGGCAAGGTGCATCTCAGGAACGCGGCAAGACGCGCGAGCGCAACGTCGGTCCGCAAGGTTCGAGAGGATGCGCAGGTTCACGCGTCCCTTCGTCAGCTCTTCAATGCGTCCGGCGACGCCTTCGGCCATCGCGTTGACGGCGTTCGCGCCCATGGCTTCCCCGCAGTCGACGAGGAGATGAACGACAAGCATGGGGTACTCATCGTCGAAGCGTCGAACTTCAACGTCTCGCGCGCCACCGCCACGCTTCTTCATGTTCGGGTGAACACGGTCGGCAAGCGTGAGGAGCTCCTCCTTGGCGTCCAGGATGGCCTTCACTGCGGCGTCCGTGTCCGGGACGTCGAGGACCTGAATCTGACCGATCATCATGGACGGATCGGCGGAACCCGTGAAGCCGCCAGCTTTGCGAACGGTGCGGGCCATGTTCGACACGGCGGCAACGACGCTCGGCTCCTCGACGACCATGGGGATCACGTAGTCCCGGCCGTTGAGATGGAAGTTCAGACCCAGACCGATCGGAAGTCCGAAGACGCCCACACAGTTCTCGACCATCTTGTCTGCGCGACCGACGCCGAGGCGTCCGCCATCGCGAAGTATGTCGAGGTCTTCACTCGTCAGCCCAAAACGCTTTCGCAGCTCGGCATGACGCTCACCCACTTCGAGGCGATAGAAGCCGGGGATTCGCGATTCGCGTCGCCGACTGGAGGAGTTGATCGTTTCTTCGGTCATGCCGACACCTGGTCTTCCGTGGACTTTTCGGGCTTGGAGCTGAGCTTCGTGAGCCCTTTTTCGTCGAGGTATTCCTGCCATTTACGAATCGTCAGGTCCTGGAAAGACTTCACGACGGGATTGATCTCTGCGAGGGGTTCGTCCCAGAACCGCTCCCAACCCAATTGTTCTTCCTCAACAGCACCACGATCTTCCTCAAGGAGAGGCTTGATGGTGAGTTCGTTGGCGATTTGCATGAACGGACGCATGAGCGTCTTGGGCATACGTGCCGCCGTAAACGGCACTTTGAAGCTCTTGAAGCAGAAGAGAAAGAACGCGCGCGTGGTGCGTTCATCGATGGGAACCACGAAGAGCCAGTGCTTGATCTGGTCGTCCGTGTTCGAGAATTGGTACGGGTACTGGTACCCGAGCTTCATGCTGCTGGTGTCGATGGACTTGCGGTCGATGAACAGACCGCTGAAGGGACCCGTCCCAACCTTCGTGTCGTATTCGAGATGGACCGTGTCTCCGACGGTCTCGTAGCTCAGGAGCTCAGCGTCCGTGAAGGGCCGAAAGCGTCGGTGGAGATACGCGTGCGTAAAGTCGCTCACGTTGTCCAAGATCATCGAGTGGTGAGCCTTCCACGTCGCGTCCACCGGAACACAGGTCCAAGCATCCGGGCCCTCGAGCTCAGGGATCTGAGGCATCGGCACGGTCTCGGCACGGTCTGCGTCACCGAAGAACACCCAGATGAGGCCGTACTTAACCTTCACGGGAAGGTGAGGAACCTTGAACTTGGGGAACTTTCGGCCGAAGAGCGAGTGCGGAATATCGACGACGCGCCCTTCTCCATCGTAGGTCCAGCCATGGTAAGGGCAGACGAGGTTGCAGCCGTCCACGTGGCCCGTGGAGAGGCGCAACTGACGATGCGCGCAGCGGTTTTCAATGGCGCGAACGACTCCGTCTTCGCCGCGGAACACGGCGATGGAGCGCTTCCAGAACACGACCTCTTTGACCTCGCCTTTGGGCAACGCCTTCTCGTACTCGACGGCATACCAATAGTTCGGGTTCATTCCGGCAGAGCGGACTTTTTGTCGAACGTTCTTTGACTCTTCGAAGGACGGCGGTGGCGCGGCTTTTCGAACGTAGGGGTTTCGCTTGCTCATAACGTCTTCCTAGGCGTGAATCGTGACGTGAGGGACGCTGGCGGACGGTGAACTCACCGGCTGCGGGGCACGTGCGTTTTTGTTCGTGACACCGCCGCGCGCCCAATGGAAAGCGTAGGCATCCTTGAAGGCGTCTTCGATGGACGAGGGAACAAAGCCGAGCTCGTTCTTTGCCTTGGATGTGTCTGCGTGGCGCATCAGGCTGAGGCGGCGAATCGCACCGGGTGTGAGCAGCTGTGGCGCTTTCGGCCGGAAGCGCGTCATGAAGAAGCTCGTCGCTTCAGCGATGGGCAGCATGAGCTGGTTCGGCACGCGGAAACGTGGACGCGGCTGACCCGTGATCTTCTCGAAGATGGCGAAGATGTCGTCGAGCGTCATGAACTTCGTCGCGATGATGTACTTCTGACCGGTACGTCCCTTGTCGAGCGCCAGCAAGTGACCTCGAACAAGGTCCTTGGCCGCCACGAACTCGAAGCCGCCGTTGACGTATGCGTTCAGTTCTCCGTTGGCGAAACGACAGAGCGTTCGACCCATGCGGGAGGGCAGGTAGTCATGACCGCCGACCACGGCGCAGCTCGTCACGATGAGAGCGTCTTGCCCTTCGGCGACGGCCTTCAAGACCTCATGTTCCTGGAGCACCTTGCTTCGCTCGTACGGCATCGCGCGGTGGTAGGGGTAGAAGCCCATGGTCTCGTCGGCGGGCAGGCTCGTCTGATCGAGGTCGTATCCCACGGCGGAGAACGAGCCCGTCACGATGGTTCGGCGGACGTCGTTCTCACGCGCGATGCGCAGCAAGTGGCGCGTGCCAATGACGTTCGTCTCGTAGATGGTGCGGCGATGCGCGGCGTCACCGTCAATGGTGGAAACCATCGAGGCGACATGAATGATGTCACGGACGCCTTTGATGGCCGGCGTGAGCGTGGAGGGATCACGAAGGTCGCCGTACGCCTGTTCAACGGGCAACGACTCGATGGCTTCGTTGTTGTCTCCACGACGTAGGAGGACGCGAACGCGCTTCCCTTCTTCGACGAGCTGGTGGACGACGTTCGCACCGACGTGGCCGGCGCCACCTGTCACGAGAATCGGAGCATCTTTTTGAGGTTGGGTCATAGTCTTCTCTCAGTTCGCGCTCGCGCTACGCACATGTTCTTGCGCAGGCAGTTTCCAGAGTTGGTCGTAGTGCGCACGAAGCGCGGCATCGTCACCGACGCGCGCCATGCACTCACCGATGAGGCGTTCCACTTCATCCCGTGCGATCTTCACTGGGGCGCCGGCGACAAACATGGCGTCGTTGCCACGTCCGTGAACCAGCGTGCGCACCGCCATCCAAAGCGGAAGCAAGCAGAAGAGTCGCACCGAAGTTTGTTCCTTCGGAATGGTCAGCGTGTACTCAAGGGCACGATCGAGGTGCTCTTGGGCACGGTCGAAGAGCGGGGCGACTGCAGCATGCGCAGCGTCCCGTTTGTTCTCGTCGACGAGGTTCTCGATCGTCAGTCCTGCGGCGGCGCAAGAGGTCCGCGGCACGTAGGAGACGTGGCGCGTTCGGTCGTCGGTCACGTCCTTGAGGATGTTGACGAGCTGAAGTCCAAGGCCAAACGCCTCAGCGTTCTTCCGTAGGTCGAGCTCCAGCGACTCACTCTCGCGTCCGAACTCTTCAACGAAAAGGTCCGTGAGCATATGACCGACGGTGCCTGCGACGAAGAAGCAGTAGCGCTCCAGATCCTCGATGGTGTGCATCGCGTTGAAGCCGTCCGCTTCATTCCCGCGGTGCGAGTAGAGCTGCATCCCGCGAACCATCTCTTCGATCCAGCGTGTAGCCTTGCGCTGCATTTCACTCGGGATGGAGCGATAGACGCGCATCACGACGGACAAATGGCGCGCCAAATCGGCTTCGGTTTCGTCTCCGCGAACGCCCTCGAAGAGTCGCTCAAAGCGCTTCACTTCGGAGCTGTCGGGCGACGCCTGAAGCGCGGTGAGGAACACGGCGTAACGCTCGTCGCGCTCAGCCATGGAGAAGAACGCATTGTCTTCGATGGTGTCCGCGATGCGGCAAAGAAGGTACCCGCACATGACCGCCGAACGGAGGTCTCCGGGGAGCATCTCGATGGGGCGCGCGAAGCTTCGCGAGACGGCCAATAGAGCGTCGTGGCAGTAGGCGTGATCGGCGGCGCTCGCCTGGCCGGCCTTCTGCTTTCCGGGCGGTTGAAGACGCGAAGTACGCGTGTCGCGGTAGAGCCGAAGCGCTTCGCCGGCCAGTGCGTCCAGAGTGTCTTCGCTCTCAAGAGAGAGTAGGCACGCCGCGGCAGCGTCGACGTAGGGCGCGCCCGTTCGCAAGATGGCGCGGGCGACAAGCGAAGTCGTCTGCACATCGCCGATGCGACCGGTGTCCTGCTGAGCCGCGGCGACATGCCGAAACGCTCGGCGAATACGTGGGTGAAAGACGGGCATGCCCGTGATCACGAGGCACTCCGCTGCAAGAGCGGTGCTGCGCAAATCACCAAAAGCGCCGTTTGGCTCTTGGGTGCGCTCGAGGCGCTCTCGCAAAGGAATCAGCGCCGACTGCATGAGGCTGGCCCGCAGGCCAGGAAGCTCGTTTCCGACCTCAGAAAGAACGAGGGCGCTCTTGCAAGTGGTCTCAAGGTCGAGGGCATCCTTCGATGCGACACGAGCCGCGAGGCGACGAGCCACGCCCTGTGCAAGGGCGACTGTCTCGCTCAGCGCTGGCCCTCCGAGGGAACGCCGAAGACGCGTCTCGTCGTCCACAAGCTCAAGCGATTCATGAACTCGCGCGATCAGCCCATCGACGTCAACGTCGACGGCCGCGGGCGCGGGCGCTTTTCCACGCTCTGGCGCAGACGGGCGAATACGAAGACCCGCGAGCGGGTGGTCCGCGGAGCTCTTGTCCCGAACGCGGTGGCGAAGAGCCGTCGGAAGCAGGCTTGCTGCTGGCCACTGGGCGAACTCCATGAATGTGCCGAGCTTGCGGGCTTTCCCCGACGTGATCTGCCCAGCAGCGGCGCCGACGGCCACGCGAACAAACGCGGCGCCAAACTGCCCCAGTCGAAGCTCGTCGCCGCCCAGAATCCGCATCGTCCGATCCCGTTCAGCGCGGCTGTTTCGCCACGTCGAGTAGACCGAATCACGGATGGCCACGGCGGCCTCGTCGTCACGATTGAAGACGTGCAAGAGCGCGTTGGCCAGGAGCTCTGGCGTGTAGCTGCGAGGCTCACGCTTCGCAGCGTAGCTCGCCGCGTCTTCGCTCTCGACCAGCGCCGCCGCATCTTTGAGCCCGATGGTGATCCCGCTGGCGGTCAGTGGATGATAGAAGCCGACGGCATCCCCAACGAGGGCGATGTGTCCTTCGCCATAAGCCGCTCTGGGTGAGAAACGGTTGCAGGCCCACACGAGACGCTGCGTCTCAAGAGCTCGTTTGAATGCGTTGCGGAGAGAAACGGGGAAGCGCTCGCCGAAGGCCTCCCAGAGGTAGCGCGCGTCGCGGCGTGAGCCCGGGTAGTCGACGGGAACATCCACGCAGGCTCGGACACGTCCCGGAGCGATGCGGTAAAGAAGAACGGGTCCTGGACCTCCGAGCAACACGTGCCCGAACCCCTCGAAAGGAAGCTCGACATCTTCGAGCTCAAGCCCAGCCATGTACGAGACGATGTCTGCGTTGGTCGGTCCATAGAGGCTCTTGCGGACAACGGACGAGCGCCCGTCTGCGCCAACGATGCGCTTTGCATGGACGACGACCTCGGCCTCGCCCTTCCGCTGGAGCGTCACATTGTGACCGTCGATCTTTGTGACGCGGACACCTTCGATGTACTCAAGCCCAGGAATCTCGCGGGCCTGGGCCCGGAGGCCTGTGACCAGCTCACCGTGCTCGCAGGTGAATCCGAGCTGGCGGTCCGTGTACTCGAGTCGAATCGGGTCCGTGCCATCGTCGGGGAAGACCGCAAACCCTTCGCAAGCCAGGTGACCCGCGGTGATGCCGTGGGGGGTCAGCTCAAGTTTGGCGAGTGCCGCAGCGCCCGCAGGGTGAATCCACTCACCAGCGAAGCGAAATGATGCCTTCGGGTTGGCCTCAACCAGGAGAACGCTCGCACCGCGTCGGGCGAAACCGGCGGCGGCTGCCACACCAGCAGGACCGGCTCCGGCGACCAGGACATCGTAGTGTTGGGACGTGCTCATAGGGTAAATCGAGGGTGAGGGAGGGCCTTTGGCAAGGGCGCCAGATCGGAAGAGCACACGTCTGAACTCCAGTCACGAATCTCATCTCGT
>OJIL01000274.1_pt1 | contig 9684 bp, 8 predicted proteins | sample 1595731 | NCBI WGS metagenome assembly OJIL01 (sample SAMN05416787, study PRJEB24817) | seawater metagenome | isolation source: Sea water | place: Canada:Atlantic | collected 2013-11
CGAGATGAGATTCGTGACTGGAGTTCAGACGTGTGCTCTTCCGATCTGGGGCTCAACCTCGGGCAACGATCCAAAGAACGCCTCTTCATCGTCGCTGCCTGCGTAGATGACTACGTTGCTGAGACCGCGAGCCTCGTCCATCTGGACGGGGTGATGGTCAGCGTTGCGGGCCGGCGCACAGTGCTCGGACCATGGCGCAAGAGCCTGTGGCCCGTTGATCTCTTCGAGTGTGTATCCGGGCAGCTCTACGCCGGCGGCGAGGCGGATCGTGCCGCGGATGGTCCCCACGTGTGCTTCGCGTGCGGGCTCCGTGGTTCCGGTCGGGTTCTCATCTGGCACCTCACGCCACGCCGCCTCTTCCTCGCAGCTTGAGCATGCGACGAGGAGAAGAAGCAGTACGCGAGTCGCCTTCATCAACTATCCGAGAAGCTGAGCAGCGGCCTGAATGGCGAGCTCGAGGGCGCTGGAGGGCATGAGACCGAGGTCGATGACCAAGACACCTGCGATGATGAGGGCTGCCGAGACGTAGCCCGACTTCATGGGGACCGCGAGGGTCGCTCCTGGCTCTGGCTCTTTCATGAACATCGAGACGACGACGCGCAGGTAGTAGTAGGCGCCAATCGCGCTCGCGAGGACGCCAATGATGGCGAGCCACACAAAACCACCGCCAGCGTGCACAGCTGCGTTGAACACGTAGTACTTGCCGAAGAAGCCCGCCGTTGGTGGGAAGCCCATGAGCGTCAGCACGCCAAGGACGAAGGGGAGAGCAGCCATCGGGTGGCGTCGGCCGACACCCGCGAGGTCAGCGTAGGTGACCGCTTCGCGGCCGCGGCTGCCCAAGAGAATGAGCGAACCGAAGGCCAGGACGTTGCTGACTGTGTAGGCGAGCAAGTAGAAGAACACAGCGCTGATCGCCTCTTCGCCGACCACGGATGCTGCGGCGAGACCGACGAGAAGGTAGCCGGCGTGAGCGATGGAGGAGTAGGCCAGCATGCGCTTGATGTTCTGCTGAGCGACCGCTGCAAGGTTGCCGTAAATCATCGAGACAACGGCCAGAGCGGCGACTACTGGAGGCCAACCGGTCGCCATGTTCGTGGTCACTTCACCACCGAAGGCGATGACACAGATGCGAACAAAGACGGCGAAGGCCGAAGCCTTGACGGCCACGGACATGAACGTCGTGGCAGGCGTGACAGCACCTTCGTAGGCGTCTGGCGTCCACATGTGGAACGGCACGGCGCTGATCTTGAATCCAAGACCAACGATGAGCATGACCATGCCGAGAAGAACGAGGGAGACCTCTGCGTGCCCACCTTCGATGGCCTCGGCGATGCCGACGAAGTCCGTGTGACCGGTACCCGCGTAAACAAGGGCGCTACCGAAGAGAAGGATCGCGGCTGCGAAGCTGCCGAGTAGGAAGTACTTGATGGCGCTCTCAACCGCGCGCGGGCTACCACGGCGGAAGCCAGCCATCGCGTAGACACCGAGGGACATGGTCTCGAGGCCAATGAAGAGGCTGAGCATGTCGATGCTGCGCGCGAGGATCATCGCGCCGAGGGCTGAGAAGAGGAGCAGGAGGTAGAACTCCCCGCGCTCAAGCCCATGCTCGCGGAGGTAGCCGCCAGCGAGGAGCGCGCTGAGCGCACCACCAAGGCAGATCGCCACGTCGAAGAAGAGGCTCATCGAATCGGCGCTCAAGTACGCCTCGAAGAACTCAGGTGCAGCGAGCCCGCCATCGCCGCGAATGAGTGCGGTAAGGCTGATGGCACCGGCGGCACCAAGAGAGACGGCGGTGAGGAGCGCAAGCTCCGCGCGCTCTTTGGAGAACGCGTCGGCCAGCATGATGAGCAGACCGCTCACGACGAGAAGCCCGAGGGGGGCGTAAGGAAGCCAGTTCATCGGTCGCTCCTCTCGGCCATCGCGAGCTGTTCGCCTGGCCGAGCAAAGATAAGTTCGGGCTGCGCAGGCATCACAAGGCGCGCGTGCGGGTTAGGAGTGTCGCCGTCGTCAGCGACGGCCTCGTCGGTGGCCGCGGGAGCGCCAAGGACGCGGAGCCGGTCGCTCTGCGTGCTGGTTTCCCACTTCTGGGAGAAATCCATAATGAAGTTATCAACAGCGGGCTGGGACTTCTCGAGGATGGTGTTCGGGAAGAAACCAATCCAGAAGATGAGCACGAGGAGGGGTGAGAGCGATGCCCACTCACGCCAACTCACGTCCGCGAGTCCCTTGTTCTCGTCGTTGTCCACGGGGCCCCAGAACATCTTGTAGACGGCGTGGAGCATGTAGATGGCGGCGAGGATGACGCCCGTCGCGGCGAAGACCGTGAAGATGCCGCCCCACTGCCCGAGACCGATGAAGCCTGTGCTCAAGAAGGCACCGCTCATGATCATGAACTCGCCGATGAAGCCGTTCGTGCCGGGGAGGCCGATGGAGCTCATCGTCACGATGATGAAGAGCACGGCGTACCAAGGCATCACCTTCGCGAGTCCACCGAACTCGTCGAGCTGGCGCGTGTGGCGTCGTTCGTAGATGACGCCGACGAGGATAAAGAGCGCGCCGGTGGAGACGCCGTGGTTGATCATCTGAAGCAGCGCGCCGTTCACGCCGTGAGGCGTCATGGCGAACATGCCGAGCACGATGAAGCCCATGTGGCTCACGGAGCTGTAGGCGACGAGCTTCTTGAGGTCCTTCTGAACCCAAGCACAGAAGGCTCCGTAGATGATTCCGATGATGCCGATGACAGCGATCGTCGGGCCCATGTACTGACTCGCGAGAGGAAAGAGCGGCATCGCGAAGCGAAGGAATCCGTAGATGCCAAGCTTGAGGAGCACCGCCGCAAGAATCACCGAGCCACCCGTTGGCGCCTGAACGTGAGCGTCCGGAAGCCAGGTGTGGAAGGGGAACATCGGCACCTTGATGGCGAAGGCCAAGGCAAAGGCCGAGAAGAGCAGTAGCTGTTCCTCGAAGGGGATGACCAGGTTGCTGAGCAACTCGAGGTCGAAGGTGTAGACGCCCGTGACGCTCTCGTAGGCGTTCACCACCCAGAGGATGGCGACGAGCATGAGAAGGCTTCCGACCATCGTGTAGATGAAGAACTTCACCGCCGCGTAGACGCGGTCCTTGCCGCCCCAGATACCGATGATGAGATACATCGGTACGAGCATGAGCTCCCAGAACACGTAGAAGAGGAAGAGGTCGAGGGCGAAGAAAGCGCCCAGCATGCCCAGCTCAAGAAGCAGGAAGCTGATGGCGTACTCTTTGATCTTCGTGTTGATGCTCGTCCAGGACGCGAAGAACGCGATGGGCGAGAGCAGCGTCGAAAGAAGCACGAGCCAGAGACTCAAGCCGTCGATGCCGAGCTTGTAGCTGATGCCGAGGCTCTCAACCCAGACCTGGTTTTCGACGAGCTGGAAGCCGCTGGCGGCGTAGTTGACGGCGTCGATCTCTCCGAGGAACGGAAGGCTCGTTCCGGCAAAGAGCTCCACCATCTCGGGCAGCAAGAAGAGGCTGAGACCGAAGTTGAACAACATGAACGTCAGCGCCGTGCGACGAATCGCGGTCGGCCACTGGCGCGGCATGAAGAAGATGACGAGAGCGCCGATCGCGGGGACGGCGAGAAGAAGAGAGAGAAGGTTCATTGTCCGACCTCCGCGGCGCTGTTCGTCGGTGCGACGGCCACGTGGGGGTTGATGGCAGCGGGGAGGTTGTCGATGACGACCTCAATGCGCTGAGTGTCGAGGTTTCCGAAGCTGTTTCGGACTTCGACGGTGGCAGCCATGACAGCTGAGAGTCGAACTGGAACAGGACCGATGTTCGCGGTCTCACCGGCGACCATCGTGAACTCTTCGCTCTGAGGCTGGCCGCGGAAGATGACGCTGGCGCCGTTGGGGCGGCAAAGGACCGCGCCATCGACGACACGGAAGCTCGGAGGCACGTCGACAAGGTCGCCTTCGCCATCCGGATCCGACTGCCAGCGTGGTCCCAGGACGTCCTCTTCGAGGATGACAGCGGAATCTCCGAGTTCGAACTCAAGAGGCTGGCCTCGAAGGACCCCTGTGAACAGACGGTAGCCGATGATGTCTTCGTCGTTGTACTCGACGGCGGCGTTCGTGTCGGTGGAGTAAGCCACTCCGGTCGCCTCGAAACGGAAGTCCTCAACCACGTCGCTGCTCTCAAGAGCGAGCCTCAGGTCCGCCAGCTCAGAGGCAGGCGGGGACATGATGTACACGTTGTGACCACGGTCGTAGAGGTGACCAAGAGCCGAACGGTCCTGGGGAAGAATCTCCGCAGGCGCGACAGCGGCACGAACCTGAGTGATGACGGAGCGAATCTCAGCGTCCGTTGCGTCATCGTTGAGGTCGATGGTGACGTTCGAAGGCTGCGATGGGAGGTCGAACTCGCCATCGCTGTCGAGGTCCCAGCGGTACTCGTAGCCAAGGCCGCGGGCAGCTACGAAGGTTGCGTTGGTCCCCTCGGTGTTCGCTTCGATGCTGGCGTGGGGGTACATGAACCACCACGCGACGAAGGCGAAACCGATGACCATTGCGGTACCGTAGGCGTGCACGACGCCGACCTGAATGCGGGTTGAGAGCCATCCGAGTGACTTCACCGTGAACGCCGTGGCGCCGGTCAAGAGCCCGTCGATGAAGCTCTTGTCGATACGGCCCTGAAAGACAGCGAGGCCGCGAATCGGCTTGATGAGAACGGCGTTGTAGAACTCGTCGACGCGCCACTTGTCCATGAGGAACTTGTGAAGCTTCTTCGGGAGCTTCGTCGTCGTGGTGTCTTCGGCCTTGTTGAAGAACGCCATGTGCGCCGAGGTCATGCCGATGGCCATCGCGCCGACGCCGAGGCCCATGGCGACGTACACAGGAATCATGTTGGCGACCTCGTCCGAAGGTCCGAAGCCTGGGAGATGCGCGATCGACGCTTCCATCCAGTGTCCCCACCAGTTGGGCAGGTGGAAGGCGTGAGGCATCGCGAGGAAACCGGCGAGAGCGGCACCGAGGCTGAGTACAACAAGAGGGAAGACCATCGAACGGTCGGACTCATGTGGCGTGACGCTGTAGCCGTGGTCGTGGCCTTCGCCGTGCTCATCATGGTGCTCGTCGTCTCCACCTTCGGCGGCTGCGCTGCGGTAGCTGCCGGTGAAGGTGAAGTAGTAGAGGCGCATCATGTAGAAGGCCGTCATCGTCGCAGCCAAGAAGAGGCCAATCGCGACGAACCAGCCAACCCACTGGGGGATCCCGGTCTCGTTCATCGCGACAGTCGTCGCGCCGAGGAGAATCTCATCCTTGGAGAAGAAACCGGCCGTCAGCGGGAAGCCGGAGATGGCAACACAGCTGATGAGGAAGGTCGCATGCGTGTAAGGCATGATCTTCTTGAGGCCGCCAAGCTTGAATATATTGGCGTCTCCGTGCGCGTGAACCGCGTGCATGACGCTGCCGGCGCCGAGGAAGAGGCAGGCCTTGAAGAAGGCGTGGGTGAAGACGTGGAAGAAGCCCGCGCTGAACGCGCCAACGCCCACAGCCGCGAACATGAATCCGAGCTGGCTGACGGTGGAGTACGCCAGGATTCGCTTCATTTCCTTCTGAACGACGGCAACGCTGGCGGCGAGGAGCGCCGTGCAGGTACCGACAATGGCGATGACGCTGAGCGCCGTGGGCGACTCGAGGAAGACTGGCGAGAGGCGGCAGCAAAGGTAGACGCCTGCGGTGACCATCGTCGCTGCGTGAATCAGCGCGGAGACGGGCGTTGGGCCCGCCATGGCGTCGGGGAGCCAGACGAAGAGCGGAAGCTGGGCGCTCTTGCCGCTGCATCCAAGGAAGAGGAAGAGGCACGCGACGGTAGCCGTCATGCCGATGGGGAAGCCGCCGAGGGAGAACTCGCCGGTCATCTCAGGCGCGGCAGCGTTGATCTGAGAGAACTCAAAGCTACCCGCGTAGAGAACGCAGATGAACATGCCGACGAGGACGCCGAAGTCACCGATTCGGTTGACGATGAAGGCTTTGCGGCCAGCGGCGGCGTAGCTCTTGTTCTCGTACCAGAACCCGATGAGCAGGTAGGAGCAGAGGCCGACGCCTTCCCAGCCCACGAACATGACGGGGAAGCTGCTGGCGAGAACCAGAATCAGCATCGAAGCCATGAAGAGGTTGAGGTAGGTAAAGAAGCGCGAGTAGCTCTTCTCTTCGCTCATGTACCCAAGCGAGTAGATGTGAATCAGCGAGCCGATGCCGGTGACCACGAGGGTCATGAGGCCGCTCAGTGAGTCAAAGACGAAGGAGATTTCGATGGGCACGGAGCGGTAGCCACCGCCGCCATTCGGCACGCTGATGGAGAACCACTCCCAGAGTGTCGTTGTGAGTGCCTCGCCCCCCGACTCTTTGACCTCGTGAAGCTTGATGAAAGCAACGAGGGCGAAGACGAAGGACGCGACGACGGAGCCCACGGCAGTGAAGCCGACGAGGCGACGATTCGCCGTCTTTCCGAAGATGCCATTGGCAATGGCACCGATAAACGGAAAGAGGATGATGAATGGCAGTAAGGAAGCGCCGTTTACATTTTCGAACATGATGGTTTCTCAGAAAACTCGTTCGGAAGCTTGTTCAAGTGGAACGTTCAGGAAGAACACTCGAGCGGAACGTTCAGGAAAGACAAAGAGCATTGGTTAGTGCTTGAGGAGATTCGCGTCGTCGCTGGAGACGGTGCGGCGCAAGCGGTAAAGCGCGAGCACGATGGCCAGACCCACCGCAGCTTCAGCGGCGGCGACGGCAATGACGAAGAGCGCAAAGAGCTGCCCCGTGTGGTTTTCCGGAAGGAAACGGTTACTGGCGACGAGCACCACGTTCACGGCGTTGAGCATGAGCTCGATGCTCATGAGCTGAACCAGCACGTTTCGACGCACCAAAAAGCCGATGGCGCCAATGCCGAAAAGCAAGGAGCCGAGAGAGAGGTAGATTCCAAGTCCGATGTCCATGGTGATTCCTACTCGGCGGGAGCCGCCGCTCCTTCTTCTGCGCGGTCTGCCAGGATGGATTCGCGAACGGCCTTTGCCTGTGCGACCTCAGCCTTCGTGCGTGTTTTTGCGAGAGCGATCGCTCCGATGATTGCGACGGTGAGCGTGATGCTGACCATCTCGAAAGGCACGAGCGCCTTGGTGTAGAGGTCTCCACCGAGGCCCTGCACGGTGCCGTAGCCTTCGCTCAGGGCGACCCACTCACCGGCGACGCCGACGACGGAGAATGAGACCACCGCAGTGATCATCCCCATGACCGCGAGGCTCACGGTGCGACCAACGTTGCTGCGCCTTTCTGGTTCCTCTTCGGACACAGGCCCGATGAGCATAATGACGAAGACGAAGAGAACGACGACCGCTCCGGCGTAAACAAGCACCTGAATCGCAGCGAGCAAGTGAGCCGAGAGCGTCAGGTAGAGCCCGGAGAGGGCGATGATGTTCGTCAGCAGGCCGATGGCCGCGCGAAGCGGTCGACGAGCCACAACAGTAGCGACGGCGCCACCGATGGCGATCACCGTACAGACTAAGAAGAGCGTAAAGTTCGGACCGGTCACGCGGTATCTCCCTTTGAGGCGCCAGCCGAAGAGCCTGCGACCAACTTGCGTGTGCTGTCATCATGTCGAACGTCGAGGGCGCTGCGGCGCTCGGCGGCTTCGACGAATTCGTCACGGTACTTCTGCACCATGCCCAGGAGCGGCATAGCCGTTCCGTCAGCGAAAGCGCAGATCGTGTTGCCCATCATATTGTTGCCAATGTCGACGAGGGTCTCGATGTCTTCCTTCGTCGCCTTGCCCTTACAGAGCTGGTCAAGAACGTCGACGAGCCAGCCGGAACCTTCGCGGCACGGAGTGCACTGCCCACAAGACTCGTGCTTGTAGAAGCGCATCAAGTTGCGAGTGGCCTCGACCATGTTCACCGAGCTGTCCATCACGATGGCGCAGCAGGTTCCGAGCATCGTGCCCATCGCGCGGTAAGTGTCGACGCCCATAGGGACGTCGATCTCGCTCTTGCCGTGCCACTCGTGAAGTGGGTGATCTTCCGCTGGGGCATCGATGAGCCACTCAGGGTTGAGAACCGGAGTGGATGAACCTCCAGGAATCACGCCCTTCAGGGGGCGATCGTCGTGGAGCATTCCGCCGCCGTAATCGTCGATGAGCTCACGCATGGTGATGCCTACAGGTGCTTCGTACACACCAGGCTTCTTTACGTGGCCGCTGATGCCGTAGAGGCGCTGTCCACCATCGCGAGGTGCGAGACGGGAGAGGTTGCACCACTTCTCGCCGCCCACTTCGATGATGTCACCGACGGCGGCGATGGTCTCAACGTTGTTGACGACGGTAGGCATCCCGAAGGCGCCCTTGATAGCGGGGAAAGGAGGCTTGAGCCGAGGCTCGCCGCGGCGACCTTCGAGGCTGTTGAGGAGCGCCGTTTCTTCACCGCAGATGTACGCGCCTGCGCCCGCGTGCGTGTAAATCTGAATCGGGAACGACTTGCCGAAGGGACGATCGCCGACGTAGCCCTTTGCACGAGCTTCCGCGATCGCGTCGTCCAAAAACTTGATGGAGTGCTGCAGCTCTCCGCGGACGTAGATGTAACAAACGTGCGCGTTGATGGCCCAACACGTGATGAGAATCCCCTCGATAAGACGATGGGGATCCTGGTTCATGATCGTGCGGTCTTTGAAGGTACCAGGCTCACTCTCGTCGCCATTGATGACGAGGTAGACCTCTTCGCCCTCCTTTGGATTGACGAAGCCCCACTTGATGCCGGCAGGAAAACCTGCGCCGCCGCGACCGCGAATCGAGGCCTTCTTAACCTCAGCCTTGATCGCGTCAGGCTGCATCGTCATCAACGCGCGTCGGGCGATCTTGTAAGCGCCGTGCCGTTCGGCGACGTCGATCTTGTGACTGTTTTCTAGGTGGTATCGCGCGCTCATCAGAGGCTTAAAACCACCAGCGGAGCTTGGTGCCGCTGAAGGTCGCGGAGCTGCGCTCGGGCGAATCGATGCGGGCGGCGTCGATGGTTTCGCAGGCGTGGAAGGCTTGTCTTCTTCACTCATGCCGACTCCTTGGCGTACTGCTCGAGGATCTCATCAACCTTCTTCAGGTCGAGGTTTTCAAAGTAGTCGTCGTTGATCTGCACCATGGGCGCTTGTCCACATGCAGCAAGACACTCGGCCTTGAGGAGCGTGAACTTGCCGTCCTTCGACGTTTCACCAGCATGGCATCCAAGCTTCTCTTCGAGATGCTCTTGCACAAGTTTGGCTCCACGAAGATCGCAGCTCAGTGTGCGACAGACCCAGATGACGTTTTCGCCAACAGGTTCTTGGAAGAACATTGTGTAGAAGGTGACGACACCCTTTACCTGGGCAGTGGAGAGCTCAAGTCGCTCTGCCACCCAAGCCATGGCTTCAGGGGGTAACCAACCATGCTGACGCTGGCACACCCAAAGGGTGGGGATCAGCGCTGCGCGCTTGGTTGGATAACGGGTGACGAGTTCATCAACTTCTCGTTCGCGTTCGGGGGTGAGAGCGAAGGCCATCGGTTACCGTTCGATGCGGGGTGATTCCGCGGGGTTGCGGGAGGGTTCTTGACCACCGAGAAACCTAAAAACAAAGGGAAGATCGGAAGAGCACACGTCTGAACTCCAGTCACGAATCTCATCTCGTA
>OJIL01000279.1_pt1 | contig 9604 bp, 9 predicted proteins | sample 1595731 | NCBI WGS metagenome assembly OJIL01 (sample SAMN05416787, study PRJEB24817) | seawater metagenome | isolation source: Sea water | place: Canada:Atlantic | collected 2013-11
GACCACCGAGATCTACACTCTTTCCCTACACGACGCTCTTCCGATCTCCGGCAGCCGCCCTTACTTGTAGGGATCGACCGGTTGCGGAGCTTCGATAACTTCGAGATCGATCAGCATCGAGAGAACATCCGAGATCGAGTAGATGTGGACGATCTTGTCACCGTCGAACTTGATCCAGCTGAACCACAGCACGTCGAGCTGGTTGCCCGTCGGCTGGACGCCCATGTAGGGTCCGCCGGTGTGCTTCCCATGGTGATGGCACAGCACGCAAATCTCGTCGTCGCCGCTGCCCCACGCCTTGAGTGTGCGGTAAAGCGACGGCGGGAAAGTCGTGAACAATGCGCGGGGCGAGGTGTTCCATTCCTCGAACGTGCCCAGGTCGGGTCGGTTCGGATTGTCGTAGGTCATGTTCTCGGTATCGAGATATTTGTCGAACGCGTCCCAGTCGCCCTTGTTCAATTCTTCCTGCAGATCCATCCACTGGTTCACCATGAAGGTCTGGCGTTCTGTCAGACCTTTGCAAATTTCCGCACGCTTCTCTGGAGCGATGGTAAAATCGTCGAGGGTAAAAGGCGGGATACGTCCGGCCATGTCATTTCTCCGTAACTGAAGCAGCCCCATGGGCCGCGATCTGGCCGGTCGAATGCATATCGGTGCATTCGCCGTGCCGGGTGTGTCTTGTGCTTGCGCGGGCGAAGTGCCGAACCTGCCGATGGTCAGGCCGGGGAACAGAGGAGCGCCCCGCAGTTTTTGCTTTATTTATTCAGGCATCGACGACGTCGAGAGCGGATTGGGGGCATGCTTCGGCGCCTTCGCGAGCCTGGTCTTCGAGACCTTCGGGGACGATTTCGTCATCGACATAGACGATGCCGTTTTCATCGAGTTTGTAGACCTCGGGGCAGATTTCGGCGCATACGCCGTATCCGCAGCATGCGGGCTTGTTGATCACGACCTTGAGTTTGGTTTTGTCTGACATAAGTCTCTCCATAACGATTTTTGCCATTGGCGGTACACTAACAGGTTGAACAGATATCATTCAATGTGTATAGCGCAGGGCAAGCAAAAGAATCTCGTGGGAGAGAACACCGACATGCTCCAGAAATCCACCCTTACCTTGCGCGACGGCACATCGCTCGACGATCTTATCATGCGCGATTCCAACGAGGTCTCGCTGCGCGTGATGACCGACGAGGAGCTCTACCATCTGGAGATGGAGAAGATCTTCGCCAAGACCTGGCTGCTGCTGGGCCATGAAAGCGAGATCCCCGAAAAGGGCGACTTCATCGTGCGCGACATGGCCGAGGACAATGTCATCGTCGCACGCGGGCAGGATGGCGATGTTCATGTCTCGCTCAACGTGTGCCCGCACCGCGGCATGCGCGTATGTCTGGGCGAGGCGGGCAACAAGCGTATCCACCAGTGCATCTACCACGGCTGGGCCTTCCGCCCGAACGGCGAGTTCATCGGCGCGCCGGTCGAGAAGGAAAAGATGCACGGCAACGATGTCGACAAGAAGACGCTCGACCTCAAGAAGGCGCGCGTGCACCTGTACGGCGGTCTGATCTTCGCCACCTGGAACGTCGATGGCCCGTCGTTCGACGAGTATCTGGGCGATATCAAGTTCTACCTCGACCAGCTGTTCTGCCGCACCGACAGCGGGCTCGAGCTGCTCGGGCCGCCGCAGCGCTTCACGCTGCCGTGCAACTGGAAGATCCCGGGCGAGCAATCGGGTTCGGACGGGTTCCACACGCTCACGCTGCACCGTTCGCTGATGGAAGGCGGGGTGATGGGCGGCACCGCCGAATCGATCTACGACCAGGCGCCGGGCATGTACGGCGTCGATGTCAGCTGCGAGCAGGGCCATTCGCTGCGCTGCCTGGAGGCGGAGAAGACCTTCAAGATGTTCGCCGACGTGCCGTTCGAGGGCAAGTCCACGCGCGAGCGGCTCGAACTGCTGACCCCGCCGGGCGTGCCCAAGGAGCTGATCCCGCAATTGTTCGACAACCTGTCCGAGGATCAGGTGACGCAGCTTGCCACGATCCCGCCGCAGGTGGGCGGCATGTTCCCCAACATCCTGATTGCGTTCATCTTCGCTCCGCGCACCGATGGCGGTGCTTCGGGCGCGCTGACGCTGCATGCCTATGTGCCCAAGGGTCCCGACAAGGTGGAGTTCGTGAACTACATCTTCGCCGAGAAGGACGCGCCCGCGCAGATGAAGCGCGACATGCTGCAGAACGCCATCCAGCAGACCGGCACGTCGGGCACGATCGAGCAGGACGATGCCGATGTGTGGCCGGTGATCATGCGCAATGCGCGTGGCGCGGCGGGCAAGGGCATGACGCTCAAGTACCAGGCGCTGCACGGGCACGAGCGGCCCGAGGGCTGGGTCGGCGAGGGGCTGCTGTATCCCGGCTTCACCAAGGACGACACGCAGTGGAACTGGTGGATGGCCTATTACGACCTGATGGCGCAGGCCTGAGACGCGGGGGAGAGAACTGCAATGACCTGGGAAACCAAATCCACCGCCGCCCCCGATTCCACCACGATCGTGCGCGGGCTGGTCTCGCGCAAGCGCGTGCCGCTGGGCTCGGAGATCTACAACCGCCTGCTCGAGACGCTGTACGACGAGGCTGCCGCGCTCGACGAGCGCCGCTTCGACGACTGGATGGCGATGATCGATAGCGACATCGTCTACCAGGCGCCGATCCGGCTGACGCGCACCGGCAAGCATCGCGACCGCGACGTGATGCGCACGATGTTCCACTTCGACGAGGACCACAACTCGCTGATGATGCGCACCGGGCGCCTGCAGAAAAGCGCCTGGGCCGAAGACCCGCCCTCGCGCTGCCGCCGCTTCGTCACCAACGTCCGCGTGGGCGAACGCGACACCCCCGGCGAATACGAAGTGGTCAGCTACCTCTATCTCGAACGCAGCCGCGGCGATAATCCCGAAAACGAAATCATGACCGCCGAACGATCCGACATCTGGCGCCACCACGACGGACAATACAAACTCGCCAAACGCGAAATCATCGTCGACCAGTCCGTCCTCGGCATGTCAAACTTCGCCATCTTCCTGTGAGAAATGCATGACTGAGGTTGCTCCAACCGTCGTCGTGGTCGGCAGCGGGCTGGCTGGATTCGGCGTGCTGCGCGAATTGCGCAAGCTTTCACCGGATTCCCGGCTGGTGCTGGTGACGGAGGAAGAAGGACACTTCTACTCCAAGCCTGCTTTGTCCACCGCCCTGGCCAAGAACAAGACTGCCGAAACGCTGGTTACCACTCCGGCCGAGAAGATCGCTGCGAATCTCGATCTCGATTCGCGGATCGGCCGGCAAGCTCTCGGCATCGACCGGTCGGCCAAGGCGCTGCTTACCGATGGCGGACCGATCCATTACGATTCGCTGGTATTGGCGACAGGTGCTTCGCCGGTAGAACCGCCCATTGCCGGCGAAGCCGCGCATCGTGCCATCGCGGTCAATCGTCTTGATCATTACGACCGCTTCCGTCGTGAAATGCCCGATGGTGGCCGCGTCCTTATTATGGGGTCGGGCCTTGTCGGAACCGAATTCGCCAACGATCTCGTCACGTCCGGCTACAAGCCCGTGGTGGTCGATATGCTGGCACTCCCGCTTGCCCAGCTTGTACCCCCTGGCGTTGGCGAAAAGGTCCGCGATGCCCTGCAGGAAAAGGGGGTCGAATGGCACCTGTCGCGCAAGGTGGAGGCCATCGACTACAAGCACACCGACCGTGGATATCTGGCGACGCTGGATGACGGCACGGTTGTGGAAGCCGATATCGTGCTCTCCGCCGTCGGTCTGCGCCCCAATGTCGACCTTGCACTGGAAGCCGGGCTGAACGTCGACAGCGGGATTAAGGTCGACGAATACGGACGCACCAGCGATCCCGACATCTACGCCATTGGCGATTGCGCCCAGTACCAGAATGGCCTGGCGGCTTTCGTCACGCCGATCATGGCTGCCGCGCGCGGAATTGCTCCCAGCGCTTTGGGTGATCTTACCCCGATCCGCTTTCCGCCGCTGTCGGTGCAGGTAAAGACGACGTTGTTCCCTATCAACCTGCTGCCGCCGCAAGCGGGGATTGCTGGCGAATGGCAGGTACTCGAAGGCGGCGCGGAAGGCGATAAGCACATCTTCGTTGACCGCGACCGGATCGTTCGCGGCTATGTACTGACACAGGATAAGTGCGCCGAGCGCATGGAAATGGACAAAATGGTAGGGGAAACTGCATGAGCGGACTGCTCGAAGGAAAGATCGCGATCGTGACGGGCGGGGCCAAAGGCCTCGGCTATGGCATTTCGCGACGGATGGCGGGCGAAGGAGCATCGCTGCTCATCACCGGGCGCGACGGCGCCGCAACCGAACGGGTCGCCAAGGAAATCCGGGACGAATTCGGAACGCACGCCGTTGGCATGTCCGCCGACATGGCAGTCAAGGAACAAGTCGAGGGAATGGTGCAACGCGCCGTCGACGAATTCGGCGGACTGGACACGCTGGTCACCAATGCCTCTTCGCTGTCCGACAATGTCTTGCTGGAACACAAGACCGACGAGATGCTCGCTGCAACGCTTAACATGGGCGTCTGGGGGACATGGTGGGCCATGCGCGCTGCCCTGCCGCACATGAAGAAGCGCGGGGGCGGCGCGGTCGTCAATTTCTATTCGATCGACGCCGACACCGGCGCGTGGCTGCACAGCGACTACAACATCAATAAGATGGGCATTCTGGGCCTCACGCGCAGTGCCGCTGTGGAATGGGGGCGCTTCAACATCCGTATCAACGCGATTGCACCCACCGGAATGGGTCAGGTGTTTGCCCGGCTGGCCGACGAAGTTCCCGGCTTCCTGGAAGCGGCGACGGCGAACAATCCGCTCAAGCGTGCGGGCGACCCGGAATTCGATATCGGTCCGGTCGTGGTGTTCCTGGCATCGGACATGTCGCGGTTCATCACAGGCGAAATGATAAATGTAGATGGTGGCCAGCACCTTCCCGGATACGTGAGCATACCGCACGATCTCGAAGAGATGGAAAAGGGGGGAACATGAAGTTTCAACCGGACTTCGGAGGATCGACAGAGACGCACGTCAGCTATGAGGAGATTTCCGCGTCTCCCAGTGTCATCAAGATTCTCTCCGGAGCGCTCGATGCGATCGGCGAGCGGGGAGTCCGGCGCCTTTCGATGAGCGATATCATCGAAGCCAGCGGCGTATCACGCGGCACCCTTTACAAATATTTTTCCAACAAGGACGATGTGCTCGCCGCGGTTGCGGAGTTTGTCTGCACCGGTTTCGAAAACGGCATTGCCGATGCTGCACGTGGTATCGACGATCCCGTCGAGCGTTTTCGCGCCGTGATGCTCTTCTATTCACGCTACACCAACGAAAATTCCCCCGATCGCGTGTTCGAAGTGGAACCACAGTTCCATCTGTCGTTCTTCCGAACGCGCTTCAGTCGTTACAAGGCCGCTGTTGCCAATGCGTTGGCGCCCGTATTTGCACATCTTGAAAGTCTGTTGGGCCGCGACATCGACCGTGAAGCCTACGTGGAGGCATTGGTCCGCCTGCAGATGAGCACCTTGCTGGTACCCGCGACGCAATCGTGGACCGATCGCTGGAACAGCAGCGCGGACGATCTGGAAACATGGGCTCTGGGCCTAGCCCGCGTGGAAGCCTGAATATCCGCGATCAATAAGAGCAAATAAAGTATTTATTTCATATGTTTGCTGCATGTCGGGGGAAGGTTCTCTTTGCTCTTGCCGAACGATGCCGGTAACATGAGATGAAAGATCAGACCACCATGCCGATCTGTACGGCGACGGTGATATAAGAAGGCAAGGCAATGGCGACCAAATACGACACAATGCTCGACCAGATGGTAAAGGACTATTCGCTGGTCACCCACGGATATTCGGGTTCGGCACCGGTCGATCCTTATCCCATGTTCGATGAAAAGCGTTCGAGCTGTCCAGTAATGCATGGCGACATGCTGCAGCAAAACGCGGTCCCCAGCATGGCGGATTACATGATGACAGGCCGCCCGGTCGTCACCTTGTTCCGTTACGAGGATATTCGCGCCGTCCTGATGAATCCGAAGGACTGGCTCAGCCATATCGTCGGCGACGGGTTCGGCGCCGCCGTGGACAATCTCCTGCTGACTGCGATGGATGGGGAGCCGCATACCAAGTATCGCAAGACTTTGCAGAAGCCGTTCCAGCGTGGCCAGATCCGCGCCTTGATCGAACCGCTTATCCGTCCGGTCGTCGTGAACGAATTCGTCGAGAAACTGCGGCCACAGGGAAAAGCCGACCTGCTGCGCGAATTCGCACTCCCGTTCCCCATCCGTGCGATCTACGCCTATTTCGGCTTTCCGCATGACGAGGACCTGCTGAGCAATCTGGCGAGCTGGGCCATCCAGGTCGTGGCAGCGCCGCAGACCGATCCCGAAGTGGCGAAGGTCACCATTCCGCAGTCGATGGTCGCAGGCCAATCGATGTACGACACGCTGCTGCCAATCATAAAGGCCTATCGCGAACGTGGCGAGATGCGCAACGACATCATCGGCTATATGATGCAGACGGAGCACGAGGGGGTGAAGTTCTCCGACGAGGACATCACCAATTTCATCCGCATGCTGCTGCTGGCTGCGGGCGAGACGACGACGCGCAGCTTCGCCAACATGATGGTCCAGTTGCTCGAAGAGCCGGACGTTCTGGAAGAAGTGCGCCAGGATCGATCACTGGTTCCAAAGGCGGTCATGGAAACAATGCGCCGCGATCCCACCGCCGCCGCAGTGGCACGCATCGCTGCGCGCGACATGGAGATCGGGGGGGTATCGATCCCCAAGGGCACTGCGGTGTTGTGTTCGATCGCTGCGGCCAATCGCGACCCCGAAGCCTATGAAGACCCCGACCGCCTTTGGCTGAAGCGGCCGATGCGCCCGCTCCTGAGCTTCGGCTTCGGGCCACATATGTGCATGGGCATGCACATGGCACTGACCGAGATGGAGGTCGCGCTGGAAGAAATCCTCGCGCTTCCCAACCTGCGCTTCGACCCTGCGTATCCCAAGCCCGAAATACGCGGCCTCAATCTTCGTGGCCCCGACGAGTTGCATGTCTTGTGGGACGTGGACTAGGGTTTCTCTGCGCCGACCGGATTACCGGCGGCGGAATGGGAGATCGGAATGGCGCGCGTACGAGCTTGTCTGGCGGCGATGGCAGGCGCCTTCGCGATAATGCTTCCGGGAATCGCGCCGGGGCAGGATCGCTCGGTCCTGCCCGTCCCCGTTCCCGATTTTGCTGGCACGATGAAGCCTTCGCTCGACGCCGCGGGCCCCTCGTGGCCGGACCGCGTGAAGGCACCCGATGGCGCACCCAACATTCTGCTGGTCCTGACGGACGATGTGGGTTTCGGTGCGGCAAGCACATTCGGCGGGCCGGTGCCTACGCCCAATCTCGATCGCCTTGCCCGGCAAGGGGCGGTCTATAACAATTTCCATACGACCGCGATGTGCTCGCCGACGCGGGCTGCACTGCTTACGGGACGGAATCATCACGCGGTCGGCACGGGGGCGCTGACCAATGTGCCGATGGGTTTCCCCGGCTATGACGGGATCATTCCCCCGCAATCCGCCACGCTGGGCCGCATCCTCAAGGGCAATGGTTTCAGCACCGCATGGATCGGCAAGAATCACAATGTGCCCGATGACGAAACGGGCGAAACCGGCCCGTTCGATCGCTGGCCTGTCGGAATGGGATTCGACGAATTCTACGGGTTTATCGGTTCGGAAACGGACCAGTTTCGTCCCGTCCTCTATCACGGCAATACACGGCTGGTCGTGCCCGACCGTGGACCGGATTACATTCTCGACCGTGACCTTGCAGACCATGCGATCGGATGGCTGCGCCAGCAGCAGGCTGAAACGCCGCACAAGCCCTTTTTCCTCTATTACGCCACCGGATCGGCACACGCGCCACAACAGGCGCCGCGCGACTGGATTGCCCGGTTCGGCGGAAAATTCGATTCCGGCTGGGACGTGCTGCGCGAGCAGACCTTCGCCCGGCAATTGCGCGATGGCATTGTTCCGCGCGGCACCACCATGTCCCCCCGACCGGCGGAGATCCCCGCCTGGGACAGCCTCTCGCCCGATCGACAACGCCTTTATGCGCGATACATGGAAGTCTTTGCGGCGATGCTGGCCTTTCAGGATTACCAGTTCGGCCGGATCCTGGACGAGCTGGAAGCGCAGGACGAGCTGGACGATACGTTGATCGTTTTTATCGAAGGCGACAACGGGGCCAGCGCCGAAGGCGGACCCGAAGGCAGCCTCAATGAGCTGATGCAGCTCGTCGGCCTGCCCGACCAGAGTTTCGACGAACAACTGGCCAATATAGATACGCTCGGAGGTCCGCGGACCTATCAGGTCTATCCCGCCGGCTGGGCATGGTCGACCAATACGCCGTTCCCGCTTTACAAGCAGATTGCATCCCATCTGGGAGGAACACGCAATGGCCTGGTAATTTCATGGCCCGAAAATATTGCGCGGCCCGGTGAGGTGCGGCGCCAGTTCCACCATGTTATCGATATCGCCCCCACCCTGCTGGAAGCAGCCGGCATCCCGCAACCCCGGATGGTCGACGGAACCGCGCAGGATCCCTTCGATGGCACCGGCATGGCATACACATTTGTTGATCCCGCAGCAGACGACCAACGGACCACGCAATATTTCGAACTGCTGGGCAATCGCGCCATCTATCGCGACGGATGGTTGGCATCCACCAATCCGGGCCGCATGCCGTGGCAACCGCTGTCGGCGAGCAAACCGGAAGATTTCACCTGGTCGCTCTACAACCTCGATGAAGACTTCGCGCAAGCCAACGATCTTGTGTCCGAATACCCCGAGAAGCTGGCCGAACTCCGCGAAATGTTCGACCGCGAGGCGCGGCGATATGACGTCTATCCGCTGCGCGCGGCGCTCGACGTGGAAACATCCGACCGGATGCGGCGCCCGCGTGAACCGCGCAGCCGCTACGATTATCGCGGCAAGGATATCCATATCGCCTGGTCGCAACAGCCCCGCCTGGTAGGCCCCTTTACGATAGAGGTCGTCTTGGGCGCACATGGTCCTGACGAAACGCGGACCGGCGCCCTGCTGGGCACCGGCAGCGATCTGTCCGGCTGGGCGTTCGCGCTGGAAAACAATGTGCCGGTGGTGCGCCATGCCGCATCGAGCGCGGCGGCAGACCGCTTTACCGTTCGTGCGGACAGCGAACTCAGGGCGCAGGATACGACGCTCCGCTTTGTTTTCACGCCCGACAACCGGTCGCCTGTCTCTCCGGGTACGATGGCCATTTTCGCAGTTAGCCGACCGATCGGGTCGGGGCGCATCGGGCGCCCGGCGCCGCTCACTATGGGGCCGGGCGAAAGCTTCGATATCGGCAATGATACCGGTCGTCCGGTGATGGAGTATCCCGAAGGCGCCGCCTTCAGCGGGACCATCGAAACGCTTACGGTGACGCTTGGGAATGAACCTTGACAGGCGAGATCGGAAGAGCGTCGTGTAGGGAAAGAGTGTAGATCTCGGTGGTC
>OJIL01000280.1_pt1 | contig 9594 bp, 7 predicted proteins | sample 1595731 | NCBI WGS metagenome assembly OJIL01 (sample SAMN05416787, study PRJEB24817) | seawater metagenome | isolation source: Sea water | place: Canada:Atlantic | collected 2013-11
ACGAGATGAGATTCGTGACTGGAGTTCAGACGTGTGCTCTTCCGATCTCGTCAGGCAGTCAGGAAGCGAAGGGCAAGGATTGCAAGAAGGGTCGCACAAAAGGCGGTTAACAAACGCCCTAACAACAAAAAGGTCGCCCTGACCAGGCGGTAGAAGAGGTCAGGGCAACCGAAGAAAGTGTGTTAGCGTCATGCTAAAACGGGCCATCCCTGGCCACCACTCCCCTACCTTGACGCCATCGGTATGCTTTTACCTTAACCTAGGTTATGGAGCTGTTTTTTTTTAGCTAAATAGTTGCCTATAAAGCAAAAAAACCCCAAAAGTGGCTAAAGTTTACACACTCAAGGCCGATAAAGCTTACAAAGATAACAACACTCATCACGTAAGATTGGCCTTGGAACACAATAACGATGACTACCTCTACTCCTCATAAGCGAGCGCTCGGCTTACAAACCAAAGTGCTACTGCTGGTACTGCTTCCTCTTTTATTAGTCACCGTCGTGCTGGTGGGCTTCAAAGCTTACAGCAGCGCCCAAGACACCCGGGCTGCCTTAGCGGAACAGCGTGAATTATTGATTGAAGAGCGGCGCAACGCAGTGCGCGACATTGTTCAGTTAGCCACTACCGCCATTGCGCCCCTTTATGACGAAGCCGGGGCCAACGACGAAGACGCCAAGCAAGCGGTGGCCGAGCTGGTGCGTTCCATGCGCTTTGAAGACAATAACTACATTTTTATCTACGACTATGAGGGTAACAATATCGTCACGGCGCCCGCGCCGGAGCGAGAAGGCACCAACATGATCGATGCCCAAACCCCTGACGGCACTTACCTGATTCGCGAGATCATCAAAGTCGCCCAAAGTGGTGGCGGCTTCTATAGCTACGTGTGGGACTACCCCGGTACTGACCGCGTTGAGCCCAAGCACTCCTTCATTGACCGCCTCGAAAAATGGGACTGGCTGATCGGCGCCGGCGTGTATGTCACCGATGCCGATGCGGCGGTTGCCGAACTCGAAGCCGCGGCGGCGGCTGATTTGCGCCAAGGTATTATCGTGGCCTCTCTATTGGGCTTGGGCCTGTTTGTGGTGATTGCCCTGGTGGCGTTTGGCTTAGTGCGCCGCACGTTAGGGCCCATCAAGCGCACCTCTGCCGCGATGCAGGATATTGCCCAGGGGCGTGGTGACTTGACTCGCCGCCTAGCGGTAGAAAGCGGCGACGAAATTGGCGAGCTGGGGATTCAGTTCAACGCTTTTGTGGCGCGTATGCAGGATACGCTGCGCGATGTGCGCAACAGCACCCTGAGCGTTCATCAGGCGGCAGGGGAAATATCGCAAAGCTCGGAGGAGCTCGCCACCCGCACCGATCAAGCCGCGGCGAACCTGCAGCAAACCTCGGCCTCGATGGAAGAGATCACCTCCACCGTCAATCACAGTGCCGATAACGCCCAGCAGGCCAATAAGCTGGTGCAATCCACCGCCGAAGTGGCCCGCGAGGGTGAGAGCGCGATGGGGCAGGTGGAAACTACCATGCGCGATATTAACGACTCCGCCTCGCGGATCAGTGACATCATCAGCATGATCGATGCGATTGCTTTTCAGACCAATATCCTGGCGCTCAACGCCTCCGTGGAAGCCGCCCGGGCGGGCGAACATGGCCGCGGCTTTGCGGTCGTTGCCCAGGAAGTGCGTACGCTGGCCAGCCGTTCTAGCGATGCTTCCAAAGAGATTCGTACGCTGATCGACGCCTCGGTGCAGCACACCAACTCAGGTGCCCAGTTAGTGCGCAGCGCAGGCGACACCATGCGCGAAATCGTCTCCAGCGTGGCGAAAGTCACCGATGTGATCGGTGAGATTAGCGCAGGCGCCAAGGAGCAGAGCAGCGGCATCGGCCAGATCAACACCGCCGTGGCGGAAATGGACACCATGACTCAGCAAAACGCCGCCATGGTACAAGAATCCACCACCGCCGCCGCCAATATGCGCCGCCATGCGGAACACTTGAACCAGCTTATCAACTCCTTCGTGCTGGGCGATGATGCGCCAACGCAGCGGCATCAGGCGCTGGCCTCGTCGTCTCCTTCTGCCCAGGGCAGTGCGAGTGGCCTGAAACGCCCGGCGCTTTCGTCGTTACCCTCATCGCAGCACTCATCATCAGCGCCATCGAGTCGCCATGCAGAAGATGAGTGGGAGGCGTTCTAACGCGTCAGGTTAATCGTTAGGTAAAAAACGGGGCTTGCCATTGGCAAGCCCCGTTGCGTTAACGCCTATCAAGATAATCGTCGTTAATTGCCCGACCAGCCGAGCAGAATCGGCACGTAAACCACTAGCAGCAGTACGCCAATCAACCCCAGCATATAGGGAATGATCGCGCGGGTGATACGCTCCAGCGGCAGCTGCGTGATTGAAGACGCCACATAGAGGTTAATCGCTACCGGCGGGGTAATCATGCCAATCGAAAGCCCCACCACGATAATCAAACCAAAGTGGATCGGATCGATGCCCAACTGCAGCACCAGCGGCAACAGCACCGGCGTGAGGATAATCAGCGCACTGGCGGTTTCGATAAACACCCCGGTGAGCAGAATAATCCCCACGATCAGCAGCATGATCACGTAAGGATTGGTTGATAGCGACAGCACCGCCTGGGCAATCGCCCCCGGCACCTGCCAGCTAGAGAGCGTCCAGCTCAGCACCGCCGACATCGCAATCACCAGCATAATCACCGCGGTGGTCATCGCCGAACGGATCAGCAGCTTGTAAATCTGCGGCAGGTTAAGGTCACGATAGACAAACAGCGACACCAGCATGGCGTAATTCACTGCCACCACGGCGGCCTCAGAAGGCGTGAAGATCCCCGAGAAGATACCACCGAGAATGATCACCGGCGTCATCAACCCCCAGCTGGCGTCTTTAAAGGTATGCCAGATGGTGGTTAGCGACAGCGGTGTGCCCTTGGGGTATTGGCGCTTGTAGGCCTGGGCAATCGCAATGGCCATCAACCCCAGCCCCATCGCCAGCCCCGGCAAAAAGCCGTTCAGGAACAGCTTGGAGACCGACTGCTGGGCGATAACGGCGTAGATGATCATTGGCACCGAGGGCGGGATCACCACCCCGATGGTGCCGCTGGCGGCGATCAAACTGGCCGCGGAGGCCGGGTCATAGCCTTTGCGCTTGAGTTCCGGCACCAGGCTGGAACCCACCGCTGCGGTAGTCGCCGCGCCTGAGCCGGAAATCGCCGCAAAGAACATGCCCGCCATCACCGAGACCACCGACAGCCCGCCGCGCATAAAGCCGACCAGCGAATCGGCAAAGCTGACCAGCTTTTCGCTCACCTTGCCCTGAGCCATTAAATCCCCGGCGAGAATAAACATCGGGATCGCGACCAGTGCGAAGGAGTTGATGCCCTGGAACATCTGCTGGGTGACCACCATTAGCGGCACGCCGGATTGGTGCAGGGCATACAGCGTGCTGGCGCCAATCGCAAAGGCAATCGGCACGCCCAGCAGCATAAACAGGAAGAACAGCCCGAAGAGCAGCAGCGTCATAGCGGCTCCTCCTGAGCGTGACCCGTCTCGTCGCCCAGCAGCAGTTCAATGATATCGACCAGTGCGTACCACGCCATGATCGCCGCGCAGATCGGCATCACAGCGTAGACGTAGGTCATAGAAAGCCGCAGCGAGGCGGATTTCTGGAAGCTCTGCACCTGCATGTAGCGGTAGCCGATCACGATCAGCGTGATCATAAACGCCAAAACAATCAGTAGGGCAGCAATGCGCGCGATCTGGCGCAGGCGGCCGGGCAGGGCATCCACCACAAAGGTCACGGCAATGTGTCGCCCGCGCTGAAATGCCAGGGTACCCGCCAGGAAGGTGATCCACACCAATAGAAAGCGGGCGACCTCTTCCGTCCAGCCGACGGCGGTGAACAGCACCCGCGAGACGATCTGTAGGGTGATCACCCCAATCAGCGCCGCCATGCCCGCAAAGACCACGGGCTGGATGATGGCATCCAGCCCGCGCTCAATTCGACGCAGCAGCTTTAACAGCGGTTGAGTCGTGGTGGTCACTTACTTGAGCGCCTCCTGGATGCGCGGCAGGTAATCACCGAACTGTTCGCCGTACTTCTCATACACAGGCGCGACGGCGGCTTGGAAGGCTTCCATATCAGGCGAGTCGTTGATCTCCATGCCTGCATCACGAAGGGCTTGCAGCTGTTCGCTTTCCATCTCTGCGTTCACCTGGCGCTCGTGCTCAGCGGCTTCCTGGGCGGCTTCAAGCAGTACCTCTTGCGCCTGTTCCGGCAGTTGGCTCCACGCAGGCATGCCCATCACAAAAATCGCCGGGGCGTAGGTGTGGCGCGAAAGGGTCATGTAGTTCTGGGTTTCATCCAGGTTGAACGAGTGGATAACGTTCACCGGGTTTTCCTGGCCGTCGATAGTGCCTTGCTGCATGGCGGTCAGCGCTTCGGTCCACGCCATGGGAATCGCGTTGGCGCCCAGCTCACGGAAGGTATCGGTGTAAACCGGGTTTTCCATCACGCGGATGCGCAGGCCATCCAGATCTTCCGGCGTATTAATCGCCCGCTCGCTGTTGGTCAGATTGCGGAAACCGCGCTCGGCGTACGCCATGCCTTTCAGGTTCACTTCAGAAAGCTTGTCGAGCAGCTCCTGGCCGATCTCGCCATCGAGCACTTCGTAAGCAGCTTCCGGGGAGGGGAAAAGGAACGGCAGTTCAAACACCGCCATCTCTTCCACAAAGTTGGCCACCGGCCCATTGGTGATCACGCCCATATCGACGGTGCCGATCTGCATGCCTTCCAGCAGCGTGCGTTCGTCACCCAGGGTGGCGTTGGGGAAAATCTCGATATCGACCTTGCCATCGGTGCGCTCTTCCACCAATTCTTCAAACTTGGTGGCGGCGATATGGAAACCATCCTGCTCATTGACCACGTGGGCCAGACGCAGGGTAACAGGGTCCATATCAGCAAAATCAGCGGCGTTCGCGGCGCTCACCAGCGCCAGTGAGATGCCCAGTGCCAGCGTGCTACGTGCAAAAGTTTTCATATTATTGTGTTCCCGATTTTTCTAAGGTGCAGAAATGCTCCCAAAGCATGCACTAGAGAAGGGAAAACGGTCAATTGAACAAGCCCGCAAAACCGCTTCGCGGCTGGACACAGCCGCCCCGCACGGTTACGATACGCACCCACAAGCGCCCGTAGCTCAGTTGGATAGAGTATCGGCCTCCGAAGCCGAGGGTCGCAGGTTCAAATCCTGCCGGGCGCGCCATCATTTCAAGGGCTTACGTTAACGCGTAGGCCCTTATTTTTTGCGTGTGCCCAAATGGTGCCCATCTTGCGCCCCTTTTGCCCAATTCTTACGCTTTGGCTTACTCCTCTTCGATGACTATCGGCTTTTTCAGGGCACGATGTTGGGCACGTCGTTATTGGGCAACACCCATCCACTCCGCTAAGTGCTGGTTGGCCTTCAATCGTTGGCGTTGAAGTAATACGCTATCAAACAACATATCGAGTGAAGCCTTTGAGTTGGCAATAGGAAGCGCAATGTCAGCCTCGTCACGAAATTGCTGCCGTATAGACCTGTCATCATCCAGGTAGCGCCACCATTGTAAAATATCTTATCTGGCATTCTGCATAACGCTAGCTGAAGGTAAGCGATCGGACTTTGCTTGATTAACTTTTTCGGTGGTTGTTAGTAAATTCCTCAGATCGTTATTGTTCCAACGCGACCAGGAGAAGCAGTGATCTACTGCATAGGCCCAATGGTGTAAATCATTCTGGGACCAAACGCAGGGTAACGGTGTAGGATCTTTCATGCGTTGATTCATTAGCAAACGACCTGTTGTGTATCACGGCGGCTTTCCTGCCATTGTAAGGCTGATGTAGTTTGCCAATATCATAATTTGCGTCGTAGCGCTGCATGAGCTGAACCCACTCATGAACTATCGCCGGTTCTAGCCAACAGGCATATCGACTCATAGAATCCCATAGCGGAGTTGGAATGCTGTACGTCCCGAATGAGGCTAGTGTGTCGCTATCGAGGCGAATCGCTTGCTCACGGATACGAAGTCTCTGACTATTTCCATCGAAGATAGGGCGCTGGCTGCCTGGCCACGTAGTGAAGTGTGTGGGCATCTTAAGGATGGTCAGACAAGCATCTCGAATTGCGCGCATCACCGTGGCCGCGACTTGAGGGTCGTAAAACGGGGAGCCGATACGTAAGTCATGTGGAGAAACCAGCTTTAGGCGATAAAAGTCGTCTTTAGCAAAGCCATAGCCTCTGTTACCGAGTGCTTGGCGCAATTGGTGGTCTATTACCAAAGGGCGGTATAGCTTTAGCCAAAAAAGTCCTACCGCACCCAATGGTATTGTTACCCACTCTTCCGTACGAGAGATCACGATACCAGGCGCTCTGTCGGCTAAGCGCGTCAAAGTACGTAATAACCCCAGCTTGTAAGACGATGCTTTATCATCATTGACGATGATGTGTCGTAATGTGGGTAATGCACCTGAGCCATCGTCCGGTAATTTGAAGACACGTAAATGCCAAGCGATACCATCCCGGCCGAGTTGATCGTCATTGTGGCTTGTTTGTAACGGCAGAAGCGCTAAGTTTTGTGACCAATGCCCTAATGCTGCCAGGTTCACTGCTTGGAATAGGCGCTCATCACAACTTGGGCCTTCACTTCACGGCAGGTAATAACAAGAATTACACCGGGTGCCAGCAGTGACGATAGAACCCGTAACGCTCGCTGTTGCTCGTCATGATCAAGATGAATCCAGACAGCAGATACCAATATCAACTGAAATCGTTGCGATAGGTGAAGCACGAGGTTCAATGAAGGCAGAGTATCGTTCAGCCATGAGATATCATTACCAATCGTGTGCGCCTGACCTAGTGCTCTTAAACGGTCGGCAGGTTCCACATCTATGACCTGCCAGCCTCGCTTCGCTAGAGCTTTCGCGTCGCGACCACTGCCCACACCAACGTCTAGCGCTAAGCCTGGAAGCGAGCGACCGCTCAAGAAAAAATTAAGTGTTTATTTAAGTGCGCCGCGGTGTTGTACCGTGGTACCGAACAAACTGGAACTGACCATTGCACGCGCGACAATTAAAAATTGGCAAGACTCTCTGGAACGAGCCCAGCTGCTGTTCTGGAAAAAGGCGAATTCTCTTTGAATATGTAGGTAGCAAATTCGTGCGTACGAATTATTTAAAATAATATGGGTTATGAGGGGATGCTAAATGCGGATAGACCCCTTGCGAAACGGGATCTATAAAATAGGATTTTTACCTATAATTGTTTGATTATGAAGCTGAGCTCCGCTGTGTTTCAAACAGCAGTGCTCATATGCTTTCAAGAGGCATTACGATCCGGCAGTTCAGATGCTGCAAACTGGTCATCGTTGCTAGTTGAGTAATGCAATTCAGAGCTAGGCTCGATAACAGCGTTTTTGGCAGCGTCGCCGTTCACGAGCGTCAAATCAGCAGGGGCAATGTGCAAATTTTCGGTACTGTAGTTTGCAGAAGTGCTTGCATGAACGATTTCATTAAGCTCACCAGAACCCTGTTCCGCTAGAGCAGCAGTAGACGTTAATGTGATGGCAATGGCAGAAATAAGCGTAATTTTTTTCATGTTTAATACTCTCTTTAATTTACGGATCCAATGATCAGATCGTTATGGCGTGCTGCATCAGCAAGTACGCTAATATTAACTGCGCAAAATAAATAAAAAAATTGATTAAAAATACTGTTTATATTCGTTTTTATCGAATTATTTAAAGTTGCTGTTTCTGAACAGATCTGCCAACGGTTATATCCATAATTTTCAGTACACTAGCGAAGATGTTCTAAGTGGCCTCAAAGCGGTGGTGCTAATTTTCGCTGAGCGCGTACCTCAACAAATAGCGCATCATCACCGTGTCAAAGCTCACTGGCAAAGTAGTCATACGTGTGTGGGCTCAGCCCGGAAAGCAAACGCCCTAATCACATGAAAATTCATCTGCTTTATCGGTTAGGGACTGGTTTGGTATGACAGTTAGTCCGATTACCCTCAAGGCTGCTTGGCTAAGCCCTCTGCCTCAGGACACTGGTTAAAAACTCACGATAAGACGGATAATCTTGAGTTTTGGTCAATAGGCGTGAATAAATCACGCTATTTTCGCCTGAAAAATACTTTTCGTGTATCTCATATGTCTACGGCCCTCTGTCGCTGTCAGCAGAGCGCCTTCTGAGTATGGGAGGTGTGCGCGATGGCCCACGTCGTTACCCAGTAGGCCAGTTGAGCGCTAGATCTCCCTTGTCAACGGGTGATGCCAGCCGCTCATGCCAGATCTGAACCACAGGCCCAAAAATAGCCGTTACCCGTTCCGCTGGCTTAGGCGTGCTTGGATGATACCGCTAGCCAGTATCAAAGCGCCGCCGCTCAGCTGCAACGGCGACAAGGCTTCGCCGAATAGGCTCCAGCCGAAAAGTACCACTGCCAGCGGCTCGCAGTAGGCCAGGGTGCCGTAAAGTGCTGTGGGAAGACGGTTTATCGCCAACACGGCAAACAGCAGCGCGACAAAGCCCGGCACTAGGCCCGCCCCCAGCAGCCACGGCCACTGCCAAGGCGCGGCGCTTAACCCCTCGGGTTTAATCAGGGCGAAGGGTAAAATTGCCAGCGCGCCGAACAGTAGCTGCCAGAAGGCACCGGTATGGCCGTTATGACGCGGCGGCAAGCCGCGATTGGTCAAAATAAAGCCGCTGTAGGCAAGCATCGCCAGCAGTGCAAATCCTAGTCCTGTGGCGTCACTGCCGTTGTCTAGCTTTAGCTGAAACTCCTGCATCATTGCAAAGCCAAATAGTGCTGTGGCAATGCAGCCGAGTTGCGCGCGCCTCAGGCGCTCATGAAAGACAAAATGCGCTATTACCGCGGAAAACACCGGCGCTAAATACACCACCATAATGGCGTTGGCCATCTGTGTGTAGTTCATCGCCTGCACGTAAAACAGGATAAATGACGCTAGCAAACCGCCGGTGATTACTACTCCCCAGCCAGGAGCGTGGCGTAGATGTTGGCCGCGGCGGGTAATGATCAGGTAAAGCAGCAAAAAGCCCGCGCCCAGACCTAGTCGGTAGAACGTGATGCTTTCCGCGCCGAGCTGGGTAATGCGCGAAATCACCCCGATGGTCGCCATGCCCACGGCGGCGGCAACGGCAAGTAGTAAGCTAGATAACGGCACGATGGTAGAGCGAGAGGGCATGACGGCAACCAGGTGGGAAAAGAAAAGCAGGAGATGCTACCGCTTTCGATATTGTTCTGCCTTCAATAAAGCGACTAATCTTGAATTCAGGGTTTTAAGCGGGACTATTTCACGTTTTTATGGAGAATAAATGTCATAACCTATGATATTTGCAATTTATTTGAAACGTGCCACAGTGAAAATAGTTGGGCAATGGATGCTCATCAAAACGGAAACCGGGCACGGAACGCTCGATGACGCCACGGATGCATAAGCAGGATGCTTATGAGAGCTTGCTAGGATAGCGAGATCGGAAGAGCGTCGTGTAGGGAAAGAGTGTAGATCTCGGTGGTCGC
>OJIL01000281.1_pt1 | contig 9550 bp, 4 predicted proteins | sample 1595731 | NCBI WGS metagenome assembly OJIL01 (sample SAMN05416787, study PRJEB24817) | seawater metagenome | isolation source: Sea water | place: Canada:Atlantic | collected 2013-11
TTTGGCATACGTTGAGGGTGCGTCTTCGACCGGCTTGTGAAACGGTGACCTGCAGGGCGTTGCCGGCAGATATCGCATGATACTTGGGGTGATTTTTCTGGACTCTTGTTCATGATCCCTCCTTAGTACCGTTGTATGGCTTACAACAGTCGTATAGGAACCGCTAAGCCTTGGAGAAGGGGCGGAGCCCAGTATAACTTGGGAGGGGGCAGAGCCCGGGTGAAGATTAAATAAGTATAGCCCGAGGTAGACTGAAAGCAAGGCGGCACGAAGCAGCAGGGCCCCGCCATCCCGGGCGAATGAACCGCCAGCACCAACTCCATACCCTGGTTCTGTTTTACTGCTGGCCGTGTTCGAACAAGCCGTATCAACACAAACCGCGTCAGAGGTGCCTGCCGACGTGCCCCACACGCAACAGTTTAGTTAGATCCTCTGTCGGCACCGGCCTTGCGAACAGGTAACCCTGCATATACCGGCATCCGCTTTCACGCAGCAATCGGCACTGCTCCGGTGTCTCCACGCCCTCGGCGATCACATCCAGGTTCAGGCGCTGAGCCATGGCGATGATGGCGTCGGCGATCGCGGCACTGGCCGGATCGCTGGTGATTTCGCGGACGAATGACTGGTCGATCTTAAGTGTATCGATCGGGAAACGCTTCAGGTAGCTCAGGCCGGAATACCCGGTGCCGAAGTCATCCACCGCGATGCTCACGCCGTAATCCTTGAGGCACGTCATCGTTGCGACCGCCGTATCGACATCCTCCATGAGCATGCTTTCGGTCAGCTCGAGTTCCAGGTGTTGCGGGTCAAGTCCGGTCTCCTTGAGCAGTTGTACCACCCGCAGCGCGAGGTCTGCGTGGCGGAACTGTCGGGCAGAGAGGTTCACGCCGATGCGTCCGGGCATCAGGCCACTTTCACGCCAGAGCCGGTTCTGCTCGCACGCCGCACGTAGTACCCATTCCCCGATTGATTCAATCAGGCCTGTCTCCTCCGCAACAGGGATGAACCGCGCCGGTGAGATCATGCCCATGTGGGGGTGATGCCATCGCAGAAGTGCTTCAGCGCCGACGGGGGCACCGCTGTCCACGTCAATACGGGGTTGGTAATACACGCTGAACTCGCCGTGCTTCAGCGCGCCGCGCAGCGCCAACTCCAGGGCCAATCGCTCCGGATCCCGATTGGCCGCCGCCGAGGCATAGGCCAGGTGCATGTTGCGCCCCCGGCCCTTAGCGCGGCGCAGTGCTGACGTGGCATTCTTGAACAGCTCTCCCGAGTCCGCTCCGTCGAATGGATAGGCTGCAGAACCGATGCTGCAGGTTACGCAGATCTCCTGATCGTTGATCCGCAAGGGCTCGGAGACCGACTCAAGGATGCGTTGAGTCCAATACTCGGCATGGAGATCCTGCTGCGTATCTGTCGTGTACATGATCGCAAATTCGTCCCCGCCAATACGGGCCACGGTCGCGGGTATTTCCGCGCATGCGGACAGCCTCTCGGCGATGGCGCGGAGCACCTCGTCTCCGCCCGCGTGCCCCAGGGCGTCGTTGACCAGCCCCAGGCGGTCGAGCCCGACAATCTGAAGTGCCACAGGCGAGTTGCTGAGTTGCGCCGACTCGATGGCCTGTTCGAGGCGTTCGTGGAGTGCAGTGCGGTTCGGCAACCGGGTAAGGCCGTCGAATCGGGTTAGATAGTGGATGCGCTCCTCGGACGCCCTGCGGGCCGTGAGATCGTCGACATAGGAGAAGCTGACGGGCTCACCTTCGTACTCGATGTAAGTGGCGGTTACCTCGATGGGGATCAGTCCCCCGTCGCTGCGGCGGGCGAGTGACTCAAGTCGTGCCGAGCCCTGCGCCTTCAACTCGTGCAAATGCTCCCGCCAGACCCCTTCCGTCATGGTGGGATCGATATCGGAAAGCAAGCGTCCTGTAAGGTCTTCGCGGGCGTACCCGAGCATGTCGCAGGCCGCGCGATTGGCATAGCGTACCCGCCCGTCGGCATCGATCTGGAACATCGCGCCCCGCGCGTGATCCACTGCGAACTGGGTCAGCCGCAGCTCCCGCTCAGCCTGCCTGCGCTCCGTGATGTCGCGCGCGGAAGGTACCATATAGGTGACGTTTCCCTTGTCGTCGTAGACCGGGTGCAGGGTGAAATCCATGGTCCGCACTCGACCGTTGCGATCGAGGATAAGCACGTCAAAACGGGATGTATGCCCCTGTCCGGCGGCCCGTATCGCATCGCGCAGACGTTGCCGGCTCTGGTCTGAGAACCCCCACCAGGGGGTGGCATCAAACGGTCGGCCTAGCACATCCTCGGCTCGTGCGCCAATGGCATCCAACGCGGCTTTATTGGCGTACGTGAGCACACCATTGACGGTCAGCAGGCCGGCGAAGACTGACGGTGAGAGCCGATCCATGACCTCACATACGTGCTGGTCATCCTCGCGGAGCATCCGACTAATGTTAAAATGTTCCTTATGAGGGCGGCTTACCCGGACATCAAAAGCCGCTCCAAGGATGCTTTGTAAAAACTTCAACGGCCTGATGCCTTTTCGTGACCCACGATGCTTGTCAGTCACCGTGTTGCCCCCACGTATTTGCTATTTGCGACGAGTTTCAGTTCCGGATCTTTCACTGATGCCACGCTTATCATCAACCAGAGGGTATGTGTCTGGATGCGCTTGAGAAGCTTGCCGGCACTCATCGGAGCCAGGTCAAGCCTGATGCGCTGATGACGGTCTCCGCTGGTTAACCAGACCGTTCCAAAATACAGAGCAAACAGGAGTGCTCCACCAAGGATTCTCAAGCGCCTGAAATAGCCCTTGAAACTGCGGACATGAATTTTATCCATGAGCGTGGGGCGGTCATGAATGGTATCAATATTACGAAGCGGTATATTTTGGCTCATTACTCACTTACAGTCGTTCGATCAGAAAGTGAGGGTATCCAGTTCCACCAGATCGGTGCAGGCTCAACTTTTTAATTTTTAATAGGGACAGATCGGCCGTCAGGTAAGATGTAGCAACTCTGGTAGTTGATTCAGGGCGCGGATTCTTCGCTCATCCCAGGGATGGGAAAAGCTGACCCTCAGACAATTGCCATACTTACCCGATGCGGAAAAAAGCGGGCCGGGCGTGATCACAACACCTGCGTCAAGCGCCTTGGGGTATGCAGCCAGGGTGTCGACCGTTGCAGGCAGTTCCAGCCAGACCGCCAGGCCGCCCTGGGGCGCCGTCACTCTTACCGACACCGGCCATGCGAGCAGTGAAGCCAGTAGGCGGTCGCGTTGCTCACTCATCAACTTCCGTTGCCTGCGAAGATGGGCGGACAGCTCACCCTCTTCCATATAGGCTGCAACGCCCTGTTGCAAATAGCGGCTACTGGCCAGTTGAGTCACCATTTTCAGATGCAGTATCCGCTGATGCCAGCGTGCCCCTGAAATCCAACCCAGGCGCAGGTCCCGGGACAACACCTTGGAAAACGAACTGCAGTGGATGACCCGATTGTTCTCATCCAGCGCTTTAAGAGTGTCGGGTACCCGGGAAAATCCCGACTCGGCGTATATATCGTCTTCGATAATGGCCAGATCGTACTTTTCCGCCAGCGCCATCAGGCGTCGCCGGGAATCCTCAGGCATCAACGCCCCCCCTGGCGTAGCAAACGCCGGAGACACGACGCATGCCTTGATGTTCCAGCGCCCCAGGGCTTCTTCAAGGGCATCCATATCCAAACCACTTGCCGTGGAGGTTGGTATTTCAATCACTTGCAAACCGAGTTGTTCCAGCAGTTGCAGTACCCCATAGAAACCCGGAGATTCCACGGCAACTACGTCCCCGCGTTGACAGCAGGCCATGAGCGCCAGGAACAAGGCATGTTGACAGCCAGAGGTTATACATAGTTCATCTGGCGTAACAGGCCACCCTCGTTTAGCCAGCAGAAGCCCAAGCTGCTCTCGCAACTTCAGATCGCCTGCAGGTTTGTCGTAATACTGGAAGTCGGCACCACGCTGCCTCCGAAGAGCCCTCCCAATGGCCCGGTTGAGGCTTACGATTCCTGGTGGCAGTTCGCCGGCATGCAGTTCGGGCAGAAGGTCGAACGCGGCATTTCGATCCATAATGTCCAGCAGTAAATCACTAACATCGACGGGGCGAGGCGCTTCAATACGGGAGGTGGTTCTCGGCGGTGCAGTGGCTTTAGGCGCCAGGGTAACGAAATGGCCTGCCTTTGGCCGAACCTCCAGAAACCCCTGCGCCTCAAGTCGCTGCAGGGCATGCTGGACTGTGGCTTTTGACACGCCCTGTTGTGTACATATCTCTCGAATGGATGGTAGACGATCCCCCGGCGTCCAACGACCGTCAATGATGCCTTGCAGTATCCACTGCTGCAGCTGCTGATAGCGGTACGTTCCTTCAGCCAAAGAGAGTCTCCCCCGGAACTTAGTGTGGACCATGCCATCATCAGCGTAATAGATTCAGTAATCCACCCATTTTAAAAGGGGTTCAAAGGTAGTGCATAGGCCATCATGGCCAACTTCTGTTGAGGGCTTTGGGAGAATCGGGCTTTTGGCCAGGACGACGAATTTAGTACTTTGTGTGGAATTTTAATTGTAACACTTTGATTCTCGGTTTCACGGGTTCGAATCAGAATCAGTATTCCCTCGGGCGTTTTTTGTTCTTCTTTCGCTCGATTTTCGTCATGTTTATTCAGAATTTTATCCTTTCGTTTGAGCAATCCCCTCCAAGCGAAATCCGCATGGATTGCCGCTTTGACCGGCACGTCCGCTCAGGGTCGATAGCACCTATGCACGAGCAATCCTGTTTCGGCCAAAAGTCGCCTTAGAGAGCATTACAGGTATACCGCGTCGATAAGTAGAGATCATTTTTCTACACTTGCGACGTAGGCTTTGAGTTTCTCGTTCTTTATTTTCCCCTGAAAACCATGATGTATTTCACTATGGCAGTCTGGGCAGATAGCGCCGATGTAGCACGGATGATCCAGACCACCATCAGACAACCGGTTTATGTAATGCGGCTCTAGATAGGCAGATCCATTTTATTCAAGAGTATCGTCGAGATCAGCGTAGCGAACCTGGAGTTCATGGGTAGCATTTCTGTGGGGCCTGAGCGCGCTGGCATAGGCCGATCCTCCATCGAAAGCGCTTTTCCCCAGTGCACTGGGGATCGTTGGTTCGCGGTGAGACACCAAAAAAGGGGGGGTAGCCCGAAGGCTGCAGGGGGAGCACCGATCAACGCGTTGGTTAACGCCACCAGTACATGCGACGGTGTTGTCACAAGCGACGCAAATTCGGGGGCGAATATCGCTTACGCCTCCTTAGTAGCCAGCTACTACTCTTGACTAACCATCCCAGCTCCCACGATTCAAAGCCCCATGGATGTAACCATACTTTTTTCGTCCACAGGCTCCGGCGTCACCACCGCATCCTTGATCATCAGCTTTCCGCTCAACAGCCGATCAAGGTGTACATCGAAGGAATCGAACTGCGGATGTAGCGCAGCGGGCAAATGAACGTATACGTCCTGTGTCTGCCCGATCCGGTACACTCGATCAGTTGCCTGGGCTTCTTTCGCCGGGTTCCAGTGACGTTCAACATGGATAACGTGGTTGGCGCCTACCACCGTCAAGCCCACACCTGCAGCAATCGGTGACATGATGATAATATTGAACCCGGCAACTGCTTCGAATTGCTCAATCATCGTCTTGCGAGTCAGCACGTCCCGCTTTTTCTGCACAGCTGCGGTATCGCCGTTGATGATGTGAATGTCCAGGCTATAGATCTGACTCAGCCACATCTTGAGCGCTATCTGTAGCTGTTTGGTGACCATGAAAAGAATCACCTTCTCCCCTTTAGCCTTGATGCAGTCAAGCTGCTCCAGTACCACCGACAATTTTGCCGACTCTGCAATCACATTGCGCGCAGCTTCTGCTCCGGTAACTCGGAGCAAGCCCGTATCACCCATTCGTGGATGCAGCGAGATAGAGCGCAACTGCTGCAGCGCTGAAAGTGCCTGCCCACGCATATCTTCCTCTACACGCTGTCGCCGGTAACTATCCAGCACACCGTCATAAGCCTGTAACTGACCACCTTTCATCGCTACTGCCAGTTCGGGTGCCCTATGAAGATTCCCAGCTTCGCTCTGGAGTAGCCCTGAGCGAATATATTTGTTCGGCAAGCCTTCAAGCTGCTGCTCTTTGATTCGCCGCAGCATGAAAGGGCCAACCGCTTCGCGCAGGGAAGAGCCGATCTCGATGCGCATCTGATCCCGGGTTTCTTCCGTAGCCTGAGTAACCGGAGTGATCCATTTACTCCGGAACTCTGCCCAGCTGCCGAGCAAACCCGGCTGAGCCGTATCCATTAGACACCAGAAATCACCCAGACTATTTTCAACAGGAGTGCCGGTTGCCAGTAGCTTGAAATCCGCCTTCAGCCCCTTTGCCGCGCGGGTCTGCAGTGTATTCGGATTCTTGATATTCTGCGCCTCGTCAAAAATCACCACACCCCAATCAATGACACAGAGTGAAAACTGGTAATCGCGCAAGGTCTGGTAAGTAGTCAACACTACCCGGCCACCCATATCGAGACGCTGGGTACCGGCTTCCCATCCAATTTGTAGCGAGTAACGGATATCCGCTTCGCTCATCGCATCGCTTTCATCCAGCAAATCAGCCAATTGAAGCGACTCTCGTTGGGCGCCCTTGATACGGAACTCCGACAGATCTCTGCCGGCCTGCAGCACTTTCACATCCCGGAACGGAGAAGTCTTGAAAGTCTTGCTTATCTCGTCTTCCCAGTTTTCCAGCAAACTGAGCGGCGCTACCACCAATATGGGCTTCTGTGTTTTACCCGCCGCCGTCTGGATGGCCAGATATTCGGCAACCATCACCAGAGTCATGAAGGTCTTGCCCAGCCCCATATCGTCGGCTAGCAAAGCCCCTTGCAACCGATACATGTTTTCATGATCATCGGCCAAAGCCTTGAGCAAAAGACCAAGCATCCAACTGATCCCTTCGGCCTGATGCGGGTAGGGCGATCGAAGCAGCTTCGAGGCATCGACTCCCGGCGCTCTGTCCTGCTGCTGCGCTTTGGTCAGCAATTCACGGTTGAGTTCGTCCGCATCCTTTAAAAGAAGCGTGACCCGCTCGGTTGCGAGCTGGTCGTTACCTTCCTGTTCCTGTTTTACAGGTTTATGCTGAAGGTCTGCTTCTATGTTCCTAAGGACACTGGCGACATTGGCAGGCTCACTGATATCAAACTGCTCTCCTTCAAATTCAACGCTCTGGGCACCCTGTTGCTGGGCGGCGTGCAAGCGTTCCTTGAAGGCATCAAGATCTTCAGTACAAGTAACATGTTTATGCAACGATTCAGGAGGCTGGGGACGCGATGAAGTCGCAAACCAATCCCGTTTCTTGTCATCCAGTGGGCCGAAGTCAACGTGCAGCATTTTGCCAATACCCAGCACGCGAACCGAAAATCCCATATCTAGATTGATCAGAGAAGCATCAAGGAACGCGGAGGGTGTCTTGATGAACTCCTCCACCTTGTTAGCTGGTATAAGCCGACTGCCCAGCACCTCTCGTACCGCAGCGATCTTCTCCGGTTCCAGCAGTACCAGTCTTTCCTCTACCCTCAACACGCCACCATCGCGGGTCAGATCTAACTGGCTCCAGCGCTTGTCGAGTTGATCCGGAGTCGAACCATCACCCAGTGAAGGACAAAGCTCAAGGCTGCCATCCGGCATCCGCGTTGCCACAACACCAATCCCTTCAGGTACCACCACGTCGAGATTACTGAATGCGCCAAGGGCAAGATCCATACCACTGCGCCGGGCTGCCTGCAGCTGCGCCATCAACCGCAGATTTGCGGCTTCACCGGTCTCATCAGGAGACAGGCTGCTATGTCCTGCAAGCGCCGAAAATGCCGACAGTTCAGCCGGATTCAGACGGTACGGCTGGCTCTGGCCAACATATAAGTAAGGGCCCTTGATTAGGATCGGATACTCCTGCCCATCAATGGAGGCAAAAAGCTGCACTCTGAAGCCAGGATTTCGGGTATGCCCTTTTACATTCGCGACAAAGCCATGGGTAAAGCGACCAGGCAGATTCAGCAAATCCGCCTGTTCATCATCCAGCGCGGCAGCAACTCGCGAACTTACCAGATAGCCGTTTGGCAACGACTCGGCATCGCCTTGTTCAAGCAGCATCTGCAGCACAACCATTTGCAATAGCGCAATAGGCGAGCCCTTACCTGCCTTAAGTTCAGCAATGGTCTGGGGAGAGGCAAAAAAGAGCAGACCGCTGGAATCAACCTGCGTCTGCAGCGGCTCGCCATCTATTCCAGTTGCTTGCCGACCAAACATCAACGAGTTGAACAGATCCTTGAGATGATTTTTCATGTTTTCAAGCCATTCATCGTCTTGGTTTAACCCTGGCCATGTCTGTCAGCGTTATCGTTTCTTGGGCTAGCAGCTGACAACGGATCAAGCCGCGTTTTCAGCGGCTTTACATAGGGTACGCCAAACCGCCTGAGATAGTTTCTGTAGTCATCTGGGAACATCAACTGTTCGATATCAATAGACACCCCATGGTCGGCCAAAAAGCTGAAAAAACGGTTGTGCCACGTAGAGGGACTATGGGTGATGGCTTCGTATGGCGCATCTACACCGTAAAGTCCCTTATATCCACTTGGGGCACGTATCGTCAGTTCGGAATGTGATAGTTCTTTAGTATTATAACTATACAATCTCTCCCACGGTGGCCGCAGGTATACCCACAGTTTGAAGTTATGGGAGCCTTCAATCAGACAAAAATCACCGCAATCAATATAGATAACCGCTTTGTCAGACATGCCGTTGGCATTGGAGAGTCTTACGAAGTTTGTTTTTAATTCATCACCAAGAATATTCTTCACCGCGAACGCGGCTTTGGCTCCAAGCATCAGGCGTGTTTTGCGTACCAACTTGAGTCTGTCGAGTCCCTCGATAAACCGCTTACGAGCCGGAAACATGCGCTGCATGGCAGCATCACCGCTTTCCTTGCCAAATTGCTCCAACGCGCTAAGAAATAAACGCAAATCCTCCTTGTAAAGCCAACGTCTTACCTTTTCAATTCGATCTTCGCCCAGCGGCTGCCACCATTCACGATAGCTCTGTGCAGTACTTGCGATACGTGGATCACCAGCCAGATCCATAATGAAATTCTGCCATTCATCACCCGGTGCATCACCTGCCCGATCAATAAGAATTTCCAGAGCAACATGGCCGATACGCTTGCCATCCTCAAAGGGGGCTTGGCTGACCGCTGGCTTGAGCAGCTCAGCCAGTACCTCGTGATATTGACCAACCGGCAGCTCCCTCAAGGTATTCAAATAATAATGCGCCCGACAGATACTCGCATACCGGCCATCATCGAGCCCCCGTAACTCGAAGTACAAGAAGGCCCGGTCAAGCTCCAAGCCTTCCTCATAGACGTAATCCACCAAGTGTTTCGGCCCATTAATTGAAAAGATCGGAAGAGCGTCGTGTAGGGAAAGAGTGTAG